>WNGM01000164.1_pt1 | contig 71954 bp, 72 predicted proteins | sample 5400571 | NCBI WGS metagenome assembly WNGM01 (sample SAMN13153378, study PRJNA577476) | soil metagenome | isolation source: 100 cm soil or saprolite under Garry oak tree replicate 2 | place: USA:California | collected 2016-06-15
CGGCTGGACTTCGAGGCCGAGCTCGGCTTCGTGGTGGGAGTCGAGAGCGGTCTGGGCGAGCCGGTCCCCGCCGGGCGCTTCGCCGAGCACGTGTTCGGCGCGTGCCTGGTGAACGACTGGTCGGCGCGGGACATCCAGGGCTGGGAATCCCAGCCGCTCGGGCCGTTCCTCGGAAAGTCCTTTGGCACAACGATCTCGCCGTGGATAGTCCCGCTGGCCGCGCTGGAGCGCGCACGGGTGAGGCCGCCCTCCCTGGATACCGAGCTGGCCAGTTACCTCGCGGACTCCGGCGACTGGGGACTTGACATCGACTTCGAGGTGCGGATCAACGGGCACGTGGTGTCCCGCCCGCCGTACGCGACCATGCACTGGAGCCCGGCTCAGATGCTCGCGCACATGACGGTCAATGGCGCCTCGCTGAGGACCGGGGACCTGTTCGCCTCGGGCACGGTGAGCGGGCCGCGGCCCGACCAGTACGGGTCGCTGATCGAGCTCGCCTGGGCCGGCCGGAAACCGGTGGCGTTTCCCGACGGCAGCAGCCGCGGCTGGCTCGAGGACGGGGACGAGGTCGTGCTCACCGCCTCGGCCGCCGGTCCCGACGGCAGCCGGATCGGATTCGGCGATGCGCACGGCCAGATCATCCCTGCCTGGCCACCGGGGGGATGAAACGCTACGCGCCGGGACGATCCTTCTAGCGGCCACTGCATCGCCAGATCCGCGACTACGATGACGACATCGCCGATACGCGGGAGAAAGCGCCATGTCAGGGCAGCAGGAGCGGTGGGACAGGCTGGATCTGCCTGACCAGCCAGACCTGCTCGACTCCACCTTGATCATGGCTCGGCTGCTCGGCCGCGACCGGGAGCCAGGCAATGGCCTCCACCGCAACGGCCACGCTCCAGACGGCGGTCCCGATCACGCGTCCGAACCGGCCGGTTACCTGGCCGCGGACCCGGGCGCCGGACGGCACCGCAGCACACGGAGCGCTCCGCCGGACCATGACCGGCCGGTTCCGGTGACCCGGCATGAGGCAGGACCCGACGGCCCGGCCGGACCCGACCGGCCGACCGGACCTGGCCGACCGGCCGGACCCGAGCTGAGCGCCGGAGCCGAACCGACCGCCAGGGCCGAGCAGAGCGCGGACGCAGAGCAGCCCCCCAGGGCCGAGCAGCCCCCCAGGGCCGAGCAGCTTCGGGTTTCCGGCCTCCCCGGGCAGACGCGGGAGCGAGGGGCGCACGCACCGACCGCGGATCTCCCGGCGCCTGCCCGCCCCCAGCCTGCCGCACCCGAGCCGGGCGCCGAATCCTGGCATCGCCAGGACGCCGGGCGGCCCGCCGAACCGGAGCCCACCCCTGACCGCTCGCCCCCTGCCGAACCCCCGAGCACCGCCGAGCTCCCCCGCGCGGCCGAGCCTCCCCGCACGGCCGAGCCTCCCCATGCGGATGAACCCCCGCGAGCAGACGGACCGCCGCGAGCGGACGAGCCCTCGAGCACCGCCGAACCTCAGCCTTCCAGCCGCGCCGACGATCCAGGGACGGCCGTTTCCGCGCTGCCTGACCCGGCCAGGCCGCAGCCCGCCCCGACCGCCGTCCGGCCGGAGCCCGGATCATGGGCCGACTTCAGGCAACGCCTGGAACGGCTGCCCCACGGTCACCCGTCGTCGCCCTACCACGTCGATGGCGAGCGGAAACCGCCGCCGCCGCGGCTCAAGCACCTCGAGCTTGCGCCGCCCGCCCGCGAGGTGTCCGGCAGATCGGTTCCTTCCGTGCTGCCCGGCGTGGCTGCGGACGCGGATGCGGCGGCCCGCCCCGGCCCGCTCGGCGAGTCGGCTGACGAGCCGCCCGAGAGCGTGTTCACGCCCGTCGCCAGTGACGCCGCGGAACAACCGCGAAGCGAGCATCCGGGCAGCTCAGCCGCCGGTTACGGGGCCCGCGGGGACGAGCGGCCCGAGTTGCCGGGCAGCACAGCGCGGGTCGGCCAGAGTCTGGACGAACGTCCGTTCGCCCGAGAGTCGGACCAGCGCTACGAGCGGACGCCGAGCCTAGTGCCGCCGCGGGGCGCGTTCGAGCCAGCGGCACCGGGCACGACGGAGTCAACGCCGCGCGGAACACACGACGTGTGGGCGGATGGCACGCGCCACAGCGGGATGCGCGACACCGGGACGCGCGACACCGGGACGCGCGACACCGGGACGCGCGACACTGGGATCCGGGGCGGTGCAGGCGGACCGGGTGGCCGACCGCCAGGCGGCCAAGGACCCGGGTCCGGCCAGGGCCGGGTCGCTCCGCAGATGGCGGCCGACGGCTCCTGGGCATGGGGTCCGGCGAGCCTGACGCGGGACCAGCTGCGGGTCGCCGAGGACGCCTACGACAGGTTCCGTGCCGCCGAGGGCCGTAGCCTTTTCGGCGGCTACGGCGGCTACGGCGGCAACAGTGGCAACGGCCTGACCCCGGCCATGCGCCGGGTCGAGGAGCAACTCGCACACGCCCGGCTGGCGCCAGACACCGAGGAGCGCGCGCTGCTCGAGCCCGACCTGTTCCGGGCCAGGCTGGCCGACATGCTGCGACGGCATCCGGACCGCACCCCTGAGCAGCTAGGCCGCCGCGTGCCTGGCGCGCTCTCTTACGTTTTCATACTCGAGGCCGAGCACTACGCCGAGGGGATCAGAGGCACTCAGGAGGCTCTCGAGATCCAGGGCTTCCAGTTGCAGGCTCGCAAGAACAGCTGGAACAGCGCGGTGAACCGGTGCGTGTTCACGATCTGGCACGACCCGCGTAGCGATCTCCCGTTCCAGGTTCAGTTCCACACTGCGGCCAGCCTCGAGGCCCAGCATCTCGCGCGGTCGTCGGCCACGTTGATCAACGACCCGCGGATCCCGTCGGCAGAGGCGGCGAGCATACGCTCGGAAATCGCCTCGGCCTGGGCGGCGCTGCCCGTTCCGCCGGGAAACGCGGACATCGCTGACTACCGGCGAGCCGGCGACGTCACCCGCCGCTGAGCCAGCCGCGGTCCTGGCTCTCGGCCTGGCTGGCGACGGCCTGATTGAAGTATTCCCTGATCAGCTGCCGCTGCCGCTCGCTTACCAGCTGAAAGTGCTTGTCCAGGGCGTCCTCGCCGATGGCCTCGGCCGTCAGGTACAGATCCTTGATCTGGTCCATCTTGGCCGACGCGGGCGGCCACACGCTCGCACTGGCGTCCTGCGACACGGACGTTCCTGGCGCGGCGGCGGCCGAACCGTTGCTGACCGCCGACTCGTCCCGGCCTGGTGGCTCGAACGGGCCGCGCATCCGCGTGGCAGCGGACCCAGCCGACGGGTCCTGCGGCTGGGCTCCTCCAGGAGGCTGTGACGGGCCCGGCGGCTGGGCTTGTCCTCCGGGCTGGGCTTGTCCTCCGGGCTGGGCTTGACCTCGGGGCTGGGCTTGACCTCCGGGCTGCGCAGGTCCTGCTTCCCGCTCAGGTGCCGCCGGTGGCTCCCGGCCCGCGGATCCCGGGTCGCGCAGGATCACCGGCATCGGCGCAGTGTCGTCGTCCGGGCCGGCCTCGCCGTATCCGCCGACCTCGCCGGCGAACGGGACCGGCGAATGCCCGGCTGGCTGTGCCGACCGGGTAACCGCGGGCGGGACCATGCCGGTCGGGCTGGGCGGCGCCGCCGGGCCAGACGCGCGAGGCGTGCCGATCGCGCGCGGCGTGTCGGCGGCACGGGGCGTGCCGAGCGCACGAGGTGTACCTGCCGTAACGACAGAACCACCTGTCGCTGAAGCTTCATCGGTCGCGAACGCCCCGTCCGTCGTGAACGCCCCGTCCGTCGCGGAGACCTCAGCCGTCGCGAAGACCTCAGCCGTCGCGGAGACCTCACTCGTCGCGGGCACGCCCGTCGCAGCGGCCCCGCCCGCTGAGGCGCCACCGGTGGGCTGCAGAGGCGACGACTGAGCGGGCCGCGCGGATGTGGACGACGCCGCCTGGGTCGGTGCGGCGTACTCCCCGTCCGGCTGCCCGTCGGCGCCGCCGAGTTGGCCGCCGGCTGCGGCACCCGGATGCGGCCCGCTCCGCTGAGCGCCGGGGTGATCTTGCGTCTGCCAGGCAGAGCCGCGCCCACCGTAATCGGAGGGCTCGCCAGGGTATTGCCGGCGGTCGGAGTCGTAACCACCGACCCCGCTGCCGAACCGGGCAGCGTCGGGTTCCCGCCACGCGTCGGCTGCCGGACCACGCGGAACGGGCCGGCCGTGTTCGCGCGGAGTTCCGGGCGTCATGGCGGGCCCGGCATTCCTTCCTGGTCCGAATTGGCCAGCGGCCCATGGACCGTCGCGCACTACCCGCCCGTCCAGCGGCCGCTGCGCATCCCCCTGGCGATAGTCCTCGCGCTGCCTGCCACGCTCGCGCTGTTGGTAGGGGCCATACGGATCGGGCGGCGAGTGCTCGTCCCGCGCCCCGTGGGCCGCTTGCGGTGGCGGCCCGTTGCCTGGTCCGGCGCGGTAGCCTTCCGCAGCTCCGTACCCCCCTCCCCGATAGGGAGAATCTGGCGGCCGCGCGTAACCACCTCGCGGATCACCGCCGTTCCCGGCTGGGAAGCGGCCCGGCCGACCATGCCCGTTCACAGGACCGTCGCGCTCAGGAGCGACGAAGCCGCCGGACGGCCCGAAGCCCGGGCCGGAGTCATAGCCGCCGGACGGCCCGACGCCGGCACCGGGCCCGTAACCATTACGCTGGCCGTTCCCGGCACCTGGCGGCGGGTAGCCGCCACCCCCTGGCGGCCGGGATCCGTCAGCTCGAGCGTTGCCGCCGGGCAGAGCTGACCCAGGGTGCGGAGCAGGCCCGAGATCGCCTCGCCGGCCGTAACCTTGCGCTCGGCCGTACCCGTCGTCCGGAGCGACCCTCTGCGGCCGGGCGTATGCTTCCCGCGATCGAGACCCGTCGGAGGAGTAGCCGTCGCGCGCGCCGTAGGCGTCGGCCGGACGGTGGCCTCCCGCCTCGACATATCCAACCGCCGGGCCATAGGCCGCAGCCGGCCCGTGACCCTCGGGCGGACCGTAGCCTGGCCCACCTTGGCCGCCGGGATGGCCGAAGCCGGCTGGCGCGCCGTAACCGGCGGGCGGACCGTAACCGGCGGGCGGACCGTAACCGGCGGGCGGACCGTAGCCGGCGGGCGGGCCGTAGCCGGCGGGCGGGCCGTAGCCCTCGTGTGGGCCGTAACCCCGCGGTGAGCCGTAGTCCTCGGGTGGCGCGTAACCCTGCGGCGGGCTCACGGGCGGGCCGTAACCCCGCGGCGGGCTCGCGGCCGGCCCGTAACCCTGCCCAGGCCCGTAAGCCTCGGGCGGGCCGCTCCGACCATCGGCCGGGCCGTACCCGTGCGGCGGACCGTACCCCTGCGGCGGGCCGTACTCCTGCGGGCCGTAGGCCGACGGCGGGCCGTACCCGTCGTGCCCGCCATACCCCTGATCGAGTTCCGAGGCCGCCGACCGGGCAAACCGTATCCGTTGCCAGGGCCAGGGCCAGGGCCCGGACCGGGACCAGGGCCAGCGCCGGGACCGGGGCCATGACCACGATTCTCGTCCCGGCCCGACCATTGACCGGGCGCGGCCCATCGACCCTGACCGGCGCCCTGATCCGGACCGTAAGCAGGCGCCCTGCGCCGCGACCGTCGGCATGCGGGCCGTAACCGTCGGCGGGTAGCGGCCGGATCGGCTGACCCTGAATCGGCTGAGCAGGGATCGGCTGAGCAGGGATCGGCGGCTGTGCAGGGTGGGACCAGCCATGATCCGGCGGCCCGGCCTCATGCCAGATCTGACGCGGCGGTTCTGCGTCGTGCCAGACCTGCCGCGCAGACTCGGCACGCGGCGGCTCGGGCCTGGGCTCGCGCTGCGAGACGACGGGCGTCACGGGACGCCCGATCCGGAACGGGTTCAGCCACTGCTCGGCCTCGATGTCGCCGGTGTCAGTACCGGCCTCTTGCCCGGACTGCTGGCCTCGCCCGCCCTGCCCGCGCGAGTCGTGATACTCGCCAGGCTCGCCCTGCCCCGGTCTACGCCGACCCTTGCGCCCCCCGGCCATAGCTAGACAAACCGCCAGCGCGCGGGGCGGTCCCCATGTAGCAAGAAGACTGCCCGCACCGCCACGACCCACTACCTCCGCTACCGCCAGCCCGTGATGTCGCCGCAGGACCCGGCGGGTCGCGGGAACGATCACGGACCACGAGCATCGCCCCAGCGGTCAGCCAGGGGATAGATCGACGAAATCGCCATTTAAAAGGCCATCGAACCACCCCGGGTTAACCGTCTAACGATTTCACGCGATGGGGTATGCCGCAACCGATCCGATCCAGGTCACACGGTTCCGCGGCGGGCGGATATCCGCGCTCCGGCCGACGATCGGGCGTTCGACCGCAAACTAACGCACGGCACCACCGTGGGCTAGGTTTGTTGTCACCCGGCGAAGCATGCTGTGGCTAACGGATAACTGGGAGGATTTTCATGTCGAACCAGGTCAAGTATGTCCTGCAAGAGTCGGAGATGCCGCGGCAGTGGTACAACATCATCCCCGACCTGTCCGCGCCGCCTCCGCCGCCGCTGCACCCAGGCACCCGTCAGCCCGTCGGGCCGGACGACCTTGGACCGCTGTTCCCGACCGCGCTGATCATGCAGGAGGTCTCGGGAGACCGGCACGTCCCGATCCCCGAGCCCGTGCTCGACGTCTACCGGCTGTGGCGGCCCACCCCGCTGTACCGAGCCCGGCGGCTTGAGAAGGACCTTCGCACCCCGGCGAAGATCTACTACAAGTACGAAGGCGTCAGCCCGGCCGGGTCGCACAAGCCGAACACCGCCGTCCCGCAGGCCTACTACAACGCCGCCGAGGGCGTCAGGAAGCTCACCACCGAGACCGGCGCCGGGCAGTGGGGCACCGCGCTCGCCTTCGCCAGCGCGCTGTTCGGCATTGATCTCGAGGTCTGGATGGTCCGCTCCTCGTTCGACCAGAAGCCGTACCGCAAGCTGCTGATGGAGACCTATGGCGCGACCGTGCACCCGAGCCCGTCGGACGTCACCAGCGCGGGCCGGGCGATCCTGGCCGAGCACCCGGACTCCACGGGCAGCCTCGGCATCGCGATCAGCGAGGCCGTCGAGGTGGCGGGCAGCAACGCCGATACCAGGTACTCGCTCGGCAGCGTGCTCAACCACGTCCTCATGCATCAGACGATCATCGGCGAGGAGGCGCTCAAGCAGCTGGCTGAGGCCGGCGATACCCCCGACGTCATCGTCGGCTGCACCGGCGGCGGCTCCAACTTCGGCGGCCTGGCCTTCCCGTTCATGCGGGAGAAGATGGCCGGCCGGATGAACCCGGTTATCCGCGCCGTCGAGCCGGCCGCCTGCCCGTCCTTCACCCGCGGCACCTATGCCTACGACTTCGGCGACACGGCGGGATTCACCCCGCTGCTCAAGATGCACACCCTCGGGCACGAGTTCATCCCCGACCCCATCCACGCGGGCGGCCTGCGGTATCACGGGATGTCACCGCTGCTCTCCCACATCTACGAACTCGGCCTCATCGAGGCCGTCGCCAAGCCGCAGTCCGAGTGCTTCGCCGCCGGGCTCCGGTTCGCCAGGACCGAGGGAATCGTGCCGGCGCCCGAGCCCGCGCACGCCGTCGCCGCCTGCATCGAGGAGGCGCTGCGCTGCAAGGAGACCGGCGAGGAGAAGGTGATCCTGACCGCACTCTGCGGCCACGGGCTGCTTGACCTCCAGGCCTACGGCGACTACCTGCACGGCGAGATGCGCGACCTCGAGCTCAACGACACCGCCATCTCGGCGGCGCTGGCCGGCCTCCCGGTCGGCGTCTGAGGCTGCCCGACCATGATCGTGGATGATTTTCGGCGCATAGGGTGACGTGCCAAATCCGAAAATCCGGCCTGGGTGGCGGGGCTGGCGGGGGCGTGCTCGGGTTTTCGCTGTCGGCGACGGTGGCGGCGACGGTGGCGGGGGTGGTGTCGGTGATGGTGGCGAAGATGGTGTCCTGGTCCATGCCGTGCTTGTACAGGAGCTCGATGCTGAACGCGTCGTACAGTTGCTGCTGCAGCCGTACGGAGGGCCTGGTCCAGGATGTCGCCGAGGAGGGGCAGGGCGTCGAGCAGATCGGGTTGGGATCGTGGCCGGGTTTGGTGGTGAGGTCGGCTAGCTGGCGGTTGATGGCGGCGCGTTCGGCTTCGATTTCGCCGAACCGGGCGATCTGCCAGGTGCGCAGTGCGGTGATGGGGACGCTGTCGCCGTGGTGGTGGGTGAGGGCTTCGATTTCGCGTGCGTGGGCGTTCTCGGCGGCGTCGACCTTGCGCTGGGGGCGGCGTACGCGGGCCAGGGTTTGCTGGCAGGGCCGTTGGGGTCAGGCTCGGGGTGCGGCGTGCTGGCCGTGTCGCATGAGGGTGGCCGCTGCGGCCGGGTCGTTGGCGGGGCATTGCCTGCCGCTGGCGAGGCTGTATGTGCGGCCGTCAGTTGTCGCGATGTCGGTGCCGTCCGGGGCGAAGATGCGCAGTTGCGGATCGGTCGGGCCGGACGGCCCGCTCGGGACGCGGTTGTACTGCAGGACGAGCCGGTGGTTCCTGCCGAGTACGGAGCGAATCCCGAGCGCCGCGAGCAGGCCCTGCAGTTCGGCCAGCAGGAGCATCCTGCGCTCGACTTCGGCCTCGGCCAGGATCGGCGGGCTCGGGGGCGGTGGCCTGGTGTTGAAGCCAATCGGGGGTCATGTCGCGAACGTAAGGGAGGTGTACCTTGCGCAACAATGGTGTTGCGAAAGGTTGCTTCAACTCGTGTCGGGTGGCAGGTCTGCCTGTGCTGAGATGACGAGGTTCCGGGCACGAGCGCCGTTCACTGCTGAGCGGGATAGCAGGTCGAATTTCTTGGCGTAGAGAGCGATTTCGCGGTGCTGGGTGATGGTGATTTCAGCGGAGACGGTTTCGACATGCACGGTTTCGTCGTCGAAGATCCAGAAGCCGGCGGTGGTGGTGGTGTGGCGTTCTGCGGCGGCGGGGATGATGCTGAGGCTGACTCGCCGGATGTTCATGAGCGTGAGCAGGCGGTCGAGTTGCCCGGCCATTGTCTGCGGGGCGCCGATGCGGGTGCGCAGTGCCTGTTCTTCGAGGATGACGTGGAATCGGCGGTCTCCTGAGTACAGGAGTCGTTGCCGTTCGAGTCGGGCTGCGACGGCCTGGTCGAGGTCGCCGGGGATGTCGTAGAAGTCGATGACTTTGGTCATGATGGCGGTTGCGTACTCTGCGGTCTGGAACAGGCCGGGGATGAGGCTGGGCTCGTAGATCCGGAAGTGCTTGGCGCGTTCGTAGGCTGGTGTCCTGGCCTGCTGCGGTCGTTTCAGGCCGAATTTCATTTGCCTGCGCCACTCGATGTACATGCTTTCCACGCTGTGGGCGGTGGCGATGAGGCCGGTGATCTCGCCGTGGGCGTGGCAGTGCGTGCACCAGGTGCGTATGTCGTCGTCGGATGGGTGCTGCTTGCCGTTTTCGAGTTTGGATACTTTGGTGAAGTGCCAGCCTGTCAGGGCTGCGAGCTGGCGTCCTGATAGGCCGGCGTCTGTGCGGATCTCGCGCAGCCGCCCGCCCAGAGCTTCCCGGGCCTGCTCTAGCTGTCTGGGCAAGGCGGTTGCCGGATCAGATGGGGTTGTAGTGTGCGTGCGGTGTTGCGATGGCCCAGACTGCCTCGAACGCGGTCTGGCAGAGCCGCACTGCGCCGGCGTCGGTGGCGAGTTCATGCCCGGCCGACCGGCCGTCTCCTGTGAAGTAGTTGAAGAGAACGCGTTCGCCGTCGAAGAGCCAGAAGTCGTTTCCTGGCAGGGCGATCCGCGAGGCGTGCCTGCGGGGGAGCCATCGGATGTCCTCGCCGGCGTCGGTGCTCGGTTGGGTGCCTGCGTGGGAGAACCGCATGTAGTCGCTGAGCGGCTCGCATACGATCCGGGCGCGCCTGACTTGCTTTCCGGCCTTTGTGGTGGCGCGCATCAGGTCGAGCCAGTGCCGCCGTTCGGGGGCTTCGGCCTGGTGGTCACGGTGGCCGGTGGCGAGGAACCTGGCGTAGCGCCCTTTCTCGTCGTCAACGCCGTACCAGTCGCGTGTTTCTAGGTGCCACGCGAAGCGCTGGCATGACTGGAAAAGGCTGGTCCACTGCTCGTCAGTCAGCGGCTCCATCATTCTCCTTCGGCAGGTACCGCATGAGTTCCTTTGGCACTGCGATGGCTGCCTCGTGGTCGGGGAGGTTGAGGGCTGCTAATGCGCCGGGGTCGGTGATCTTCCATCCCTGGATGACGAAGATCTCGCTGCCGAACATGATCTCATCGGTGTCGTAGAGGGTGGGTGAGTTGCCGCCATCGGTGACCTTGCCAAGGAAGCGTAGCTTCATGTGTTGCTCCAATTCTGCAGTTGCCGACAGTTGCGTCGCTTCGATGGTCGATCCGGCTGAGTGATGTGTCAAGGCATTCTGCCGATCGGCGCGGGCCTTAAGCCCGAGCGGGCGTGCGCGCGGGCGCTGACGCTGGCCGGCGCCGGGCTGGGGGCGGGAGGGAGGGCCACCTTCGTCCGTGGGTGCGCTTCCTCGGTTCGTGGCCGCGCGGGCGCCAACTGGCAGGGTTTGCCCGCTCGGACCTGTTGTGTCGGCTGTCTGTGGTTACGCTTTCGTAGAGGGGTGGCGGCCTGTCTGGATCTCAGTTGTCCATTCGATGACCAGGCGGCGGCCGGTTTCAGGGGTGGTGAGTTTTTCGGATTTGGCGCAACGCCCTATGCGCGGAAAATCATCCACAATGACCGGTCTGAACCGGGCGCCTGGGCACCGGCACCGGCTGCCCCTTTGCCGACTCTTGACCCGGCGGTAGTGGCGACACCGCTCTGACCAGCGCATACTTCCTGGCGTTCGGGCTCCTGACTCGTAGCCAATGGAAGCAGGCCGAAATGTTCGCTGTCGCCGTCAGCCTGGCCCTGGTCGCGGCCCCCGTCGCCGGAGCGCCGTCCGCCCGAGCGCCGTCCGTTGCCGGAGCGCCGTCCGGAACCCACGGCACTGCCCCGCTTCCGCGCGGGCCCGTCCGCGTGGCCGCCGTGACCAACCGGCACAACGCCGGTTCCGGCTCGCTCCGGGCGGCGATCGCCCAGGCGAACGCGACCCCGGGACAGCGCGTCACGATCATCGACTTCCGGGTCCGCGGGGTCATCACGCTCGCCAGCGCGCTGCCGTCGCTGACCAGGCGCGTGGTCATCGACGGCCGGTCCGCGCCGGCCTATCGCCGCGGCGGCCCGCCGGTCGTGGAGGTCGACTGCCACAGCCACCGCGGGCTGCAGTTCGGCGGCGACTCCGCCCATTCCGCGCTGCTCGCCCTCGCCGTCGACAACGCCAGCGGCGCCGGGATCAGCCTCCGGGCGGGCTTCGTCACGCTCGACGGCGACTACGTCGGCCTGAACCTGGCCGGCCGGCCGTCCGGCAGCCACGGCGACGGCGTGTACATCGCGCCGACCTCGTCGCACGACGTCATCGGCCGCAACCCGTCGGGCGCCTCAGGAGCGGTGTCGAACGTCATCTCCGGCAACCGCGGGAGCGGGATCGTCCTGGCCGGATCGACGGGCAGCACGGTCGCCGCCAACCGGATCGGCACGAACCCCGGCGGCACCGCGGCCGTGCCGAACGGGCGCGACGGCCTGCGGATCGTCCGCGGCGCAGGCGGGAACGAGATCGGCGGCACCGACTTCGTGGACTCGGCCACCGGCCAGGCCAACGACCCGACCGGTGACAAGGGCACCACGACCCCGGTGTTCGTGGTACCGCCGCTCGGCAACCTGATCTCCGGCAACGCGGGCACCGGGGTGTTCATCGGCAGCGGCTCGGCGGGCAACGTGCTGAACGGCAACTTCATCGGAACCACGGCCAACGGCGACGCCAGGCTCGGCAATGGCGGCAGCGGCGTCTGGATCGACCGGGCCGGCCGCAACTCGCTGATCGGCTGCCGCTTCGTCAACAACCCGTTCGTCTACTACAACGTGGTCAGTGGCAACGGTGGCAACGGCCTGCGGGTCACCGACTCGGACGGGACCGTCGTCCAGGGCAACTTCTTCGGCATAGGGGCGAACAATACGGCGATCATCGGGAATAGCCGCAACGGCATCCTGGTCGACGGGTCGTCGGCGAACACCCAGGTCGGCGGGGTGATCCCGCTCGGCAACGTGTCGGCGGGCAACCGCGCGAACGGCATCGCGGTGACGGGCAAGGCGCGCGGGTTCGTGACCTTCAACACCTTCGGCGGGCTGCTCGCCTTCAAGGGCGCCGCGCCCAACGGACGCGACGGCCTGCTGGTCACGTCCGCCGGCGGCGACAACCTGGCCCGCACGAACGTGTTCTCCGGCAACCGGGGCAACGGCATCGAACTGGCGGGCAACGCCTCTGGCGTAACCATCGACCCCGACATCGCCGGCCTGACCACCGACGGCAACGCGGCCCTGCCGAACGGCGGCGACGGCCTGCGCATCGACGGCACCGCCCACGGCAACACCGTCGGCGGCAGGCTGCGCTCGGTCATCCCGCAGAACACGTTCTCGGCCAACGCCGGGTACGGCATCGCGATCACCGGCGCGGCGCACGGCAACCGGGTGTTCCGCACCTTCGTCGGCACGACGATCGGCGGCCTGGACGCGCTTGGCAATGGCCGCGGCGGCGTCCTGATCGGCGGCACCGCCTTCCGTAACGCGATCGGCGTTGCTCGCCTGCACCGTGCCAACATCATCAGCGGCAACCACGGCAACGGCGTGACGCTGCGGGCAGGCACCCGCCGCAACCGGGTAGTCGGCAACTTCATCGGCATCAACAGGATCAGGCGGCCGCTGCCGAACGCCGGCCGCCCGGTGCTTGATCTGGGCCGGGGGAACGTGATCCGGAGCAACAGGCTCTGAGCCGGGGACCGTCTTGCCGCGCACCATGCGGCAAGACGCGTCCCCGGTGGCCAGACCTGACCGACGAGCCAGGCAAACGACGCTTGCGACGAGGACACCGCACCCATGGCTGAAGGTCGCCGCCGCATCGGCCTGCTCTCCGATCAGCCGGATCATCCCCAATCCGACCAGGTAGCTGGCCAGCGGCTCAGGCTGAAGCCCTGCCAGGACCTGCCTCGTCCTGCCCCCAGCGCCCGATCGTGACATCTGCGCGGTCATCGCGCCAGCTCCGATCCGGCGCTCGCGCGCCAGTCGGCTATCCGGACCAGCGTCTCCAGGTAAGCCAGGATGAACGGCCCGTAGCTGTCACGCAGCGCCAGCGCGGATCTTGTCCATGAAACGGCCCCGCCGAGGTTGAACTGCTGGAGGTCCACCGTCAGTTCGGCGGCTGGACGGCCGAGCAGCGCTGGCACGGACCAGGCCGTGCCGTGCTCCAGACCCAGCAGCACGCTCATGGTCGCTTGGTCAGGTTCGCGTGCCTGGAGCCGAAGCTTGCCGTGATGGGCCAGCACCAGGTAGCGGACGAGTTCCGTCTCGGCGGTTCCGTCCACGAGCCCGCGCAACGGACCGTCGACCAGCAGGAGAGAGGCGAGTTCGTGCCGGAACGCGACATCCCCGGCGAATCTGAGCCGGCCATCTCGGCCCGACTTGGCCCACGGCCTGCCGTTGCCCACCCGCTCTCTGTCGTCTGCGTCGGCCAGGGCGCACAGCGCGTCTTGCCAGATCTTGTGTGCCTTTCCAGCGTCATGCAGGTAGGCGGCACAGACGACGGCCGGGGCGGCACGGTCCGGCAGGCTGGGCCTCAGCACCGTAAGCAAGGCAGCAGCCTGGTCACGAGTCTCGTCGCTGTGCTGCTGCAAGGACACCCAGTTACGCTGGGCCACACTGGCCGAGTCAGCGCGGAAGAGGTCTTCGGCACCGGCCGCCACCTCTGACCGTGAGACTAGCTCTGGGCTGCCGGTCACCGAGCCGCGCACCGCCGGATCGAAGCCGGTCACCGCGTCATAGCCGCCATCCGAGGCCGCCGCGAGCAGCACTTCGCCCGGCCGGGCGCGCTCTTGCGGAGTCACTCGGGTCCAGCGGCCTCTCACCTGGTCAAGCCGCCAGATGGGAACGCGCTTAGCCAGCACGGCCACCTCACTCAGCGGCGCCCGGCAGCGCCACTCACTGGCGGGTGCCTTGGCATCGGCCGGCGGTCGACCATCCGCTGCGGGCCGACCGTCCACCATTTCGGGCTCCCAGATGGCCCAGACGAGCTGCGCGTCGAGGTCGTCAGCGTCCCGAACGTAGGGAGCCACATCCAGGTCAGCGCCGCTGAGGTCCGGAGCAGTGTCGAAGAGCCCCATAAGGTCGGGCCGGCGCAGTACAGCGACGGCTGCCTCGGTGGTGGCCACCGGCCGACCCAGCAGCTCCTCGCCGGTCACCAACTCGCCCTCGAGAGCCTGCAACTCGGCCACAGACGCTGCGATGTCCCGTTCCTCGTAGGGCTGGTGCCTGACGGGCGGGACCCAGCACAGCTGCGCACCGTCGACCCTGCCTGTGCGGTTGCATCGCCCGGCCCTCTGCACGATGCACGGCCAGGGCGCCGCCTCCGTCACGAGGAGCGCGGCGTTCAGGTCGAGCCCTGCCTCTACTACCTGGGTCGCGACGACGATGTGACCAGCCTCACCAGGCGGCATGGTGACCTTCCGCGCCAGCGCTTGCCGGTCGTTGCCGCGGAACCGGGAGTGAATCAGTGTCCGTGTCGCAGCCCCGGCAGGCAAGGCCTCGAAGACCTTCCTGGCGGCATCGACCGTGTTGAGCACGACAAGCGTCAGCGTTCCAAGCCTGTGCCGCTCCGCCACTTCGACGGCTATCGCCCGATAAGCACCCGGCTCCATCGGCAGACGCCGCACGGTGCGGCGTGCACCAAGCCGCGTGGCCAGTTCGCCAGTTCGCTCCGCCGGCTCGATCGCCAGCACGTCCTGCTGGTCGGGAGCCGGATTGTCGACTGTGTCAAGCAGCGATCTCCGTACGGTCGCTGACATGCATGTCAGCCCGAACGGCTCGGCTGTTCCAAACGTCATCGCGAACGCCGCCAGCTGGCGCAGCGTTGTCGTCGATTCCGGGCAGAGTTGGATCTCATCAATGACCCAATGCGCGCCGTTCGTCACGAGCGCGAAGTCAATCGGATAGGTCGCCCGGCCTATTCCGTAACCTCGGTTCAGCGCCTTGCTGACCAGGGAATCCACTGTGCCGATCACCACTGCCGGGCTATGCATGTCCTGCCGCCATCGCCATTGAGTCGCCCCCTCGCCACCCATCACCACGTGCAGCGCGACCTGCTCGGTCAGGCCAAGCCTGCCCAGCCATCCACTCGCCTCGGCCGCGACCTGCTCGACAAGACTGCGCTGCGGCAGCGCATAGATGAGCCGACGCGGCGTCCCTTCTCGATCCGGCCCGTACAGCCGCCGCCACAGCCAGGCCAGCACGATCCCCGTCTTGCCAGCTCCCGTCGGTGCCCGCACCACGGCCGGCAGGCCAGCTTGCGCGAGGCGGCATTGGTAGCCGTACGGAGAGAGGCCAGTGGCCGTGACAAAAAAGTCCTCAAAGCCAGTCACTTAGGTCACCCTTCTCACGAATCCCGTCGCAGCAGTGCAGACGCAATTAAGCTCTCACCCGCCAGTCCGATAGCCGCGCCATGACGGACTGGTTGGCCTCCCAGCCGTACTGCTTCCATGAATTTCCTGCAAGTTCCAGTGTTTCCCAGAACTACTCGCGCATCAGGGAGCGTGCCGAGTCCCCCGATCGCGGGGCGGCATGCCCAGACGTGGGGCTGGTCACACTCAAGTTGGGATGCCGGCGGCGCCCCGCATCTGGCCGATTGCGGAGACGAGCGAAGCGGAGAACACAAGGCTGATGAGTGACGACGCGGTCATGCCGCAGATTGGCCGACGAACAGGAACTGCTCGAGTTCGCGCGGAGTACGTCGCCCGCGGGATTCGCCCTGGGAGGACTGGCCGCGCGGGCCGTGCCGCCGACCGTGCGGATCGTCGTCCTGCCCGGCGGTCCCTCATCGGCTCCGCGCAGGATCCGAGCACGGTTAAGCCGACCAGCTCAGGTCGCCGCAGTTCTAGCCAGGTCGCCCGGTTTCATGATCCGCGAGGATCTGACGCGTCAGGCCCTACCGATCCTCTGCGATCATGATTCCGCCTCGGCGAGCACGTCCAGGATCTGCTCGCCGTACCTGGCCAGCTTGGCGTCGCCGACGCCGCTGATGCCCGCGAGCTCGGCCAGCGTCGCGGGCGGCTGCGCGGCGATCTGGCGCAGCGTCGCGTCGTGGAAGATCACGTAGGCGGGCACGCCCTGCTCCCTGGCGGCCGCGGCGCGCCAGGCGCGGAGCCGCTCGAACCGGGCCGCGGCGGCCGGTGCCAGCTCGGCAGCCGGGTCCATGTCCGGTCGGCTGGCCCTGGCCCGCGCGCGCGCCCGTGCCGCGGGCTCCGGCTCGCGGCGCAGCAGGACCTGCCGCTGCCCGGACAACACCGAGCCGCTGGCCTTGGTCAGCGCGAGCGTGCCGTAGTCGCCCACGACCGCCAGCAGCCCCTGCGCGAGCAGTTGCCTGACGACGCCGCGCCACTCGCTTTCGCGCAGCTCCTCCCCGATGCCGAACACGGTCAGCGAGGCGTGGTCGTTCTCGATCACCTTCGGCGTCTTCCTGCCGAGCAGGATGTCGACGACCTGGCCGGCCCCGTATCGCTGCCCGCGCTCCCGGTGCAGCCGCAACACCGCCGACAGCAGCTTCTGCGCCGCGATCGTGCCGTCCCACGTCTGCGCGGGCGACAGGCAGGTGTCGCAGTTGCCGCACGGCTCGGCGGACTCGCCGAAGTAGCCGAGCAGCTGGGCGCGGCGGCACTGCACGGTCTCGCACAGCGCCAGCATCGCGTCCAGGTGCGCCGACTGCCTGCGCCGGTGCGCGAGGTCGCCCTCTGAGGAGTCGATCAGCCGGCGTTGCAGCACGACGTCGGCCAGCCCGTACCCGAGCCAGGCGGTGGCCGGCAGGCCGTCTCGCCCGGCCCTGCCGGTCTCCTGGTAGTAGCCCTCCACCGACTTCGGCAGGTCAAGGTGCGCGACGAACCGCACGTCCGGCTTGTCGATGCCCATGCCGAACGCGATCGTCGCGACCATCACCAGGCCGTCCTGGCGCAGGAACCTGGACTGGTTGGCGGTCCTGGTGCGAGCGGCGAGCCCGGCATGGTACGGCAGCGCGGTGATGCCGTTGCGGGTCAGGAAGTCCGCGGTCTTCTCCACCGACGCGCGGGACAGGCAGTAGACGATGCCCGCGTCGCCGGGATGCTCGGCCCGCAGCAGCGTGAGCAGCTGCCGCAGCGGCTCCGCCTTCGGCTCGATCCGGTACCTGATGTTCGGCCGGTCGAAACTCGCCACGAAGTGCCTGGCCGACTCCAGGTTCAGCCTGGACGCGATCTCGGCCCTGGTGGCCCTGGTTGCCGTGGCGGTCAGCGCGATCCGCGGCACCGAAGGCCAGCGCTCGTGCAGCGCCGACAGGGCGAGGTAGTCAGGCCGGAAGTCGTGGCCCCACTGGGACACGCAGTGCGCCTCGTCGATCGCGAACAGGCCGATCCTGCCGCGGTCGAGCAGCCGCAGCGTGGACTCGGACCGCAGCCGCTCAGGCGCCAGGTAGAGCAGGTCGAGCTCGCCGGCCAGGAATTCGGCCTCCATCGCGCGGCGCTGGTCAGGGAGCTGGGTGGAGTTGAGGAAGCCGGCCCGCACGCCGAGGGCGAGCAGCGCGTCGACCTGGTCTTGCATGAGGGCGATCAGCGGCGAGACGACGACTCCGGTGCCTGGCCGGATCAGCGCCGGGATCTGGTAGCACAGCGACTTGCCGCCGCCCGTTGGCATCAGCACGAGCGCGTCGCCGCCGCCGACCAGGTGCTCGATGATCTCGAGCTGGGGACCGCGGAACGAGTCGTAACCGAACACGCGGCGCAGGATGCCGGCCGCTCCGCCCAGATTCTCGCGGGGAGTTCCGGGGGGTCGTCGCCCCGGCCCAGCTCCATCGATGGCTGCGGACGTCACGGCGCCAGTGTAGGTGGCGCCGGTGACGCTGGCCCGCGGGCGGAACGGGAAGCGGTCACGAAATGTCCTGGCCCAGGCCGGGGAGGTCGCGTGATGGCGGAGAGCGAGCCGCCGCCGACGAACTGGCCGGCTAGCCACGGAGGGCGCGGTCACGGTCGCGAAAATATCCGTCACCTGACCGATGTCTCCGCATGCAAGTTTCAGCAACAGTTGACATGGCACTCTCGCGCCAGTCCGTCTCGGCTGTCTGTCCCATGCCTGCCCTGTTCCGAGAGCGTGCCCCTGGCGATCCGCACTGCCGCTCGCCGCACGGGCCTGCCGCACGGGCCTGCCGCACGGGCCTAGCACGCGAACCTGGCCGCACGGACCTGGCAGTAAGGAGGAACTGTGGATACCTTGAGGCTCAAGGACAGTTTCTCCCGGGTGGCCATGTACGGCGACGAAGTGCCGTTGTTCTTCTATTCCGACCTTTTCATTAAGCACCCCGAGGTCAGGGATCTCTTTCCGATCTCGATGAAGGTGCAGCGCGAGCACCTGATCGCCGCTTTAGCGCAGATCGTGTCCCAGGTCGACCGCGTGGACGACCTCGGCGTGTTCCTCCAGGGCCTGGGCCGGGATCACCGTAAGTTCGGCGCCCTCGCCGAGCACTACGACGCCGTCGGGGACAGCCTGCTGACGACCCTCGCGCACTTCGCCGGCGATACCTGGACCCCCGAGCTCGCCTCGGACTGGAGCGACGCCTACAGCCTGGTCGCCAGCGTCATGATCACGGCCGCCAAGGACGACGAGGCGAGCAAGCCCGCCTACTGGCAGGGAACCGTCATCTCCTGCGAGCGGAAGGCCTTCGACATATCCGTGCTGCAGGTGCGGCCGGAACCGCGGCTGGAGTTCACGCCCGGCCAGTCCGTCGCGATCGAGTCACCGCAGCGGCCGCGCCTGTGGCGCTACTACTCGATCGCGAACGCGCCGCGAGAGGACAAGACGCTCGACTTTCATGTCAGGCTGATCGACGGCGGGGCCGTGAGCATGGCCCTCACCTACGGCCAGACCGTCGGCGGATCGCTGCGGATCGGGCCGCCGGTCGGGGTGCTGACGCTCGACACCAATTCACGCCGCGACATTCTCATGGTCGCGGGAAGCACGGGCCTGGCGCCGCTCAAGGCGATCGTCCAGCAGATCGCCGGCCTGCAGGTGCCGCCGCACGTGCACCTGTTCTTCTGCGCCAGGAACGCGGACGGGCTCTACGACCTTCCCAGCCTGGAGAAGATGGCCGCCGAGCACCACTGGCTGACCGTGGTGCCCGCGGCTACCGCCGACAGCAGATTCCGCGGCGAGTCGGGCAGCGTCCCCGACGTGGTGATGCGCGCGGGCAACTGGTCAGGACACGATGCCTACCTGGCCGGTCCGACGGAGATGGTGCGCGAGACGTCCGCGCGGCTGACCTCGGCAGGAACGCCGCGAGACCAGATACATGTCGAGGATTTCGGGTGGAGTGAGCCATGACGGTGGCCTGGCAGGAAGACCAGAAGAGACTGACCCCCGACGACGTGCAGGCAGTCGCCTTCCCGCTGTCCAGGCTGGGACGGCGCGGATTCGACGAAGAGCACGTCCGGGCGTTCCTGCAAGAGGTCGAGCGCGAGATTGTCACGCTGCTGAACGAGAAGGTCTCGCTGTGGAACGAGGTGGAGCGGCTCCGCAGGCGAATCATCACGGGGATGAAGCAGGGAGACAAGCAGGGCGACGGCGTGCTGTTCGGCCGCGAGGATGCCCACGTCCACGCGGTGCGGATCCTGTCGAACGCCCAGCTCACCGCGGACCGCTACGTCGCGGATGCGCAGGCCTACAGCCACCGGCTCACCGAGGAGGCCAGGCGGCGGGACGAGATACTGGTTGAGGCGCAGCAGCACGCCGACATGGTGCTCGAGGAGGCCTCGTCGCGGGCCAGGGAGGCCGCGCTCGCGACGCTCAATGCCCCGGTCGCGCCGCAGATGGAGACCGACCGGAGTGCGCTGAAGGCCGAGCTCGCCTACCTGCGGACCTTCGGCGAGGTCTACCGCACGCACCTGCGCGCCTACACCGAGGGAATGCTGCGCAGCATCGCCGAGTGGGAGCGCAACGAGGCGGGCGCGATCCAGCAGGCGTCGGCGGAAGCGAGAACGGGAGCGGGCGCGGGAGACCTGCTCGATTTCGGCCGCCCGTGAGGCGCCGTCAGGGCGCGGCCGGGACGAACTGGTCGGAGTAGATGTCGGCCAGCGACATCCCGGCCATGAACAGCGCCCGCCGCATCCGGCTGACCGAGCGGGCTCCGCCGCATAAATAGGCCCGCGCCCGCCCGGGCGCACCATCCAGCTTGCCGAGCTCGCCGGCGACGGCGTCGGCGATGTCGCCGCCCTCGGACAGCAGGCAGGTCCGCCAGGACAGCACCGGGCGGGCACCCGGCGGGCCGCCGGCCGCGGCTACCTGACCCGCCGCGGCCGCCCTGGCGGCCTCCGCCTCCAGCACCCGTGGGCATCGCGTGCCCAGATACAGGGCGGCCGGGCCGGACGCACCGTGAATCAGGACCACCGGCCCGCGATGGCGCTGCGCCAGCGCCGACCTCGCAACGGCCAGCAGCGGAGCGATCCCGGTCCCTGTCCCGGCCAGCAGCAGCGGGTGACTGGTACTGCCGGGCAGGTAGAAGCACTCCCCGCCCGGGCTGCCCAGGCTCAGCGGAGTACCGGGTCTGGCGCTGGCCAGCCACTCGCTCATCGCGCCCGCGGGATAGACGCGGACATGCAACTCGATTCCGGTCAGCGCCGACTCGGCGGGCAGGCTGACGATGGAGTAGATCCTGGTGATCCCGTCTGCCCTGGATACCGCCACGTGCTGGCCTGGCCGGTAATCGAGCGGCTGGTCCGGCTGCACCAGCACCCGCAGCACGCCTGGCGCTATCGGCCGGGAACTGACCAGGCGCGCTGGGGTCCGGGCGTCCTCACCAGCCGTGGCGATGGCGAGATCCGCCGCAGGCCGGGCCCTGCAGGCGAGGAAGTAGCCGGAGGCGAGCCAGGTGGCCTTGAGGCCCCGGCGAGCTTCGGGGCCAGGGTCCCCGCTGACCGAGCGGATCACGCAGGCCTGGCAGGAACCGGCCCGGCAGGCGGCGGGAAGGCCTACGCCGTGCCGGGACATCGCATCGAGCACAGACTCACCAGGGCGAAGATCGTAGTCGCGGCCCTCGAAGGTGAGCAGCATCGGGCGTCAGCGATTCAGGACGTCGTTCCTGACGCTCTCGGCGATCGCCCCGACGGCCGTCACCTCTGCCGCGCCGACGCCGAACTCGCGAAGCGCGTCGGAAAGATGCCCGAGGACGGCGTCGAAATGCTTATCGTCTAGATCGGTCATTTCTGCGTGCGCAGAACGGAGATCGCGCCCGGTGTATTTGGTTGGACCTCCGAGAACCATAGTGAGAAATAACGCCTGCTTTGCGACCTGCCGATCCATGTCTACGTCGTCGAAGTACGGTGCGACCAGGTCGTCGGCGAGCACCTTGCGGTAAAAGACCTCTGTTAACGACCGTATAACTAAGGAACCGCCGAGACGCTGATACAAGCTCACTTCTGGAGTCATAGGGACTGTATATATCCGCCATATGGCGCTCGCAACCGAAACGCCAAAATTCGGGAGTCCCGGGCTCAATCACGAAAGAATCACACTGCGGGCCTGGACCGGGAGAGCCCCCGCCGCCGAGCCGGGGCCGGGCAAGGCCGCTGCCGATCCGGCAGGTCTTCGGGGCGGACGCCAAGTAGCATGGCTGCGGCTTGAGGGAGTCAGACGATGCGCTTTGCGATCAAGACCAGGCCCGAGCATCAGACCTGGGCCGAGATGCGGGCCGTGTGGCTGGCAGCCGACCAGATCGAGATCTTCGAGTCGGCCTGGAACTGGGACCACTTCTACCCGCTCACCGGCGACCTGGCCGGCCCGAACCTCGAGGGCTGGACGATGCTCGCCGCCATGGCCGAGGTGACCAGCCGGATCAGGATCGGCTGCCAGGTGACCGGCATGGTCTACCGGCACCCGGCGGTCCTGGCGAACATGGCGGCGACGGTGGACATCATTTCCGCCGGCCGGCTCGAGCTCGGGGTCGGTGCCGGCTGGAACCAGCTGGAGTGTGACGCCTACGGGATCGACCTGCCGCCGCTGCGGGAGCGGCTCGACCGCTTCGACGAGGGCGTCGAGGCGGTCGTCAGGTTGCTCAGCCAGCCCACGACGACGTTCGACGGCCGCTACGTCAAGCTCGCCGACGCGCGCTGCGAGCCCAAGCCCGTTCAGCGCCCGTATCCGCCGCTGGTGATCGGCGGGCGCGGCAAGACCAGGACGCTGCGGACAGCCGCACGCTGGGCCAAGCAGTGGAACGCGATCACGCAGGATCCCGCGGACTGGCTCAGCCTGCGGGAGTCGCTGCTCGAGCACTGCGCCGCGCTGAGGCGCGACCCGGCCGAGATCACCTGCTCGGTGAACATCAGGCTGGACTCTCACTCCGATGCCGATCTGGACGCGGCCGCGCGGGCCGCCGCGGAGTACCGCGACGCCGGGGCCGACCTGGCCATCGTGGGCCTGCCGCTGCGCGCGACGCCGCGCGTACTCGAGCCGCTCGCCGCCAGGCTGGCGGCCCTGGCCTGATGACGCGAGCGCAGGACAGGCCAGCCTGATGGCGCAGCCAGGCGACGGGAACCGACCTCCGGTGGAGATCTACACCGACGGCGCGTGCAGCGGCAATCCGGGTCCCGGAGGCTGGGGAGCCGTGCTGATGTACGGCTCGCACACCAAGGAGATCTGCGGCGGCGAGAGCGCGGGTACCACGAACAACCGGATGGAGCTGATGGCCGCGATCCGAGCGCTGGAGAGCCTGACCAGGCCATCGACGGTGCGGCTGCATACCGACAGCGTCTACCTGCGCAACGGGATCATCTCCTGGCTGCCGAACTGGAAACGCAACGGCTGGCGGACCGCGGACAAGAAGCCTGTCAAGAACGCCGATCTGTGGCAGCGGCTCGAGGCCGCCGTCGAACGGCATCAGGTGGCCTGGCTGTGGGTCAAGGGTCACGCCGGCGACCCGGGCAACGAGCGCGCCGACGCGCTGGCCAACCGAGGCATGCGCGAGGCCGTCGCGCGCCGCTGACCAGCCGCGAGCGGGCATGATCACATATTTGCGCATAATGGGAACCCCGATGACCTAGCCAGGCCCGGCAGCGAGGTTCCGCGCTCCTGATCCGCCTGCTCCCGCCGATGCCGCAGCTACGACCGCCCCAGCAGCCTCCGGAGCAGGAAGCACTCGAGGTCGACCACGACCCTCGGAACGGCGTGCCCGGTCCGCCGAAATTCTCCCGCGAATCATCAACATCATGATTCACGCCCCCCTTTGTGCGGCACACTGTTGCCATGCAACGTCGGCATATCCGCGAATCGTCCGTAGTGTCCGCCTGCCTGCTCGCGACCGTCGGCCTCACGCTGGCCGCATGCAGCAGCGGCGGCGGCGGCTCGGGCAACCCCAGCCCGGCCACATCGACCGCGCCGGCGACCTCGTCCGCGTCGAGCAGCGGCTCGGGCGAGCCGACCACCGGCGCCGGCGCGGTCGCGGCGATCAAGGCGAACTGGGCCACGTTCTTCAACGCGAAGACCCCAACCTCGCGCCGCGTCGCCCTGCTTCAGGACGGGCAGACGCTCGCCAAGGTGCTCAAGGCGCAGGCAAAATTGACGCTCGCGGCCACGGCCACCTCTAAGGTCACCAGCGTCTCGCTGACGGGCACGAACCAGGCATCTGTCGTCTACTCGATCCTCCTCGGCGGCCAGCCCGCGCTCTCGAACCAGCACGGCGTGGCCGTCTATCAGGACGGCGTCTGGAAGGTCGGGCTCGTCAGCTTCTGCGGCCTGCTGAAACTGGAGAATGCCGGCACGGCTGCCGGTCTGCCGTCCGCCTGCAAGGGGTAGGTAGCCGGGGAGTGTCAGACGCCGGGGCCGGAGCGTAATCTGGTCGTTGACAACCCAGTGACCGGAACGTACCGCCTCCAGCCAATTGCCCGAGTGCGATGTTCGCCCCGGCGGTGCCTGCTTGAGGGAAGAGCCAATGGGCAATGCGGCGCCAGAGCATGCCGACGGAGCAGCCGGCCTTCCGGCCGCCGGCGCAGCGGCTTCAGATGGCCAGGTAACGAGCCCAGTCCTGCGTCCGCGTGCTGAGCAGGGCATTGTCAGCGAGAACCGACGCTCCGCCGCGCTGGCGACGCTGTGCCTGGTCTTGTTCCTCACCTTCCTCGACATCACGATCGTCAGCGTCGCGCTGGCCGGGATCCAGACGCAGCTGAAGGCGGGCGTCTCGTCGCTACAGTGGGTCGTCGGCGCGTATGCGCTTACCTTCGCCAGCACCATGCTGATTTTCGGGACGATCGGCGACCAGTTCGGCCGCAAGAAGGTCATGCTGGCCGGCATCGGCATCTTCATCGCCGGAGCACTGATGTCCGGGCTCTCGGTGATCATCACCTCGGGCTCGTCGGCTCTCGCGATCGTGATCGCCGGACGCGCGGTGATGGGCCTCGGCGCGGCCGCCAGCGAACCGGGCACGCTGTCCATGCTGCGCCACATCTACCCCGAGTACACCAGCAGGAACTGGGCGCTCGGCGTCTGGGCGGCGGTGTCAGGCTCCGCGCTCGCGCTTGGCCCGGTAGTGGGCGGCGCGCTGGTCTATGCCTGGGGCTGGCCCGCGATCTTCTGGTTCAACGTTCTCTTCGGCCTAACCGCGCTGGTAGCCGCGGTGGTCGTCCTCCCGGAGAACTCCGATCCCACAGACCGGCGGATCGACCTGGCCGGCGCCGTATATGGCGCAGTCGCGCTCGCGGCCCTGATATTCGCGGTCATCGACGCCGAGAGTTCCGGATTCGGCTCGGGCGAGGTGGTCGCCTTGCTCTGCGTCAGCGCGGTGTTCGCTGCGGCATTTCTGTGGCAGGAAAGCCGTGCCGCGCATCCGCTGCTCGACCTGCGGTTCCTGCGGATACCGCAGTTCGCTACCCCGAACATCGTGGCCTTCTGCGCCTACTTCGCTACCTTCGCGATCTTCTTCTTCACCGCGCTCTACCTCGAGGAGGTCACCGGCTACGACGGCGGCCAGATCGCCGAAGTATTCCTCCCGATGACAATCCTGATGATTCTCGCCTCGCTGCTGGCGGGACGGTGGGTCGGGTCGGTCGGCATCCGCTGGTCGATCGTGGGCGGCTGTGCGGCATTCGCGGCCGGCTTGCTCTGGACCAACGCGGTGATCAGCCCGAGCCCGCCCTACCTGCCGCTCGCGGCCGCGCTCGCGCTGACCGGGATCGGCATCGGTGCCTGCGTCGTCCCGATCACCTCGTCCGTGCTCGCCGTGGTTCCGCCCGAGCGATCGGGCATGGCCGCGTCGACGACGAACACCAGCCGTGAGGTCGGCGCGGTGATGGGCGTGGCGGTGCTCGGCGCCATCGTGATCGGGAAACTGCAGACCGCGCTGGTTGCCAGCCTCACCAGGCTCGGCCTGCCCAAGACCATCCAGTCGATCGTGATCAACGGCGTGCTGACCGGCCGGGAACCGTCCGTGGGCGGCTCATCCTCGCAGGCCCCGGCCGGGCAGGGCAAGCTGGTCACGGAGGTCATCAACGCCACCTACTCCGCGTTCCTGGCCGGGGTGCACGACGCGCTCTACGTGTCGGCCGGGCTAGTCGCCGGCGCGGGGGTGCTGACCGCCATCACGATCACGGCCGCCCGCGACCGCGCGCGACCGGTCAGGCCCGCTGAATAGGGCAGATCAGCGCGGCAAGCCCTAGCTGCCGAGACGCTCGGCGAGGTCACCGGGCGGGTCGTGGACCGCAAGGACCTTGACGCGGGACCGGGCGCCGGTCACCAGGCGGACCGAACGGCGGCGCACCCCGACCAGGTCGGCCACGGCATCCAGGGCGGCCCGCGTCGCCTTGCCGTCAACCGCCCGCTGCGTGACCCACACACCGAGCACCCGCTCATGCCCAGGCTCGGCCCGCCAGCCGCCGATCTTGGTGCGGGACGCCCCAGGGTGCACCCGGATCGTGATCAGCACAGGATCAGCCACGCCGCACTCTCCCGCCCGCTCGCGCCGCTATGCTCGATCCCCATGATCGCGGATCGGCGGCGGCCGCGCCGGCCGGGGACCGCCCGTGATCACGGGGGTGTCGTGACCGTACTCGGGGTCGCGCTGGCCGCGGCGACCGCGTGCGCGACGCCGCCGGCAGTGCACCAGGAGGCGCCGGGCCACACGGCGACACCGGCCGTCCCGACGCCGACGCTGACACCGTCGGCGACCCTCCCGGGGCCGCGGCCGGTGGCGCCGGGCGCCGGGCAGCTCGCCCAGACCAGGACCAGGCCCCGCGCGCACGGGCCGGCATTCCACGCGATGGCGACCGACCTCTGGCTGGCCGTCACCAGGGACCGGCCGTCGCTGGCGCGGCCCGCCTTCTTCCCGGTAGAGGCGTACAAGCAGGTCAAGGCGATCTACGACCCCGCCGCGGACTGGCGGTCCAGGCTCTGGCTCGACTTCAGCCTCGACGTTCGGGCGGCGCACCGGTTGCTCGGCTCCGACGCGAAGGACGCGAAACTTCTCCGCGTGATCGTCCCGTCGGCCGGTGCCGCCTGGATCAGCCCCGGCGTCTGCTACAACAAGGCCGGCTACTGGCACGTGGCCGGCCCGCGGGTGGTGTACCGGCTGCGCGGCCGGGTGCGGTCCTTCGGCATCGCCTCGCTGATCTCCTGGCGCGGCGTCTGGTACGTCGTCCACTTCGGCGGGATCACCCGTCCCGCCGTCGGCATGGTCGACGCACCCGCCGCCGGGCCCGGCTATCCGGGGCCGCAGGACGGCTGCTAAGTCCCGGTCAGACCGCCGGCAGCACCTCGGCGGCGATCAGTTCCAGGTGCTCGATGTCGGTGAGGTCCAGCACCTGGAGATAGATCCGCTCCGCGCCGACCGCGGCGAACTGGCCGATCCTCTCGACGATCTCGGCGGGAGTCCCGGCCAGGCCGTTGCTGCGCAGTTCGTCTGGCTCGCGGCCGATCGCCGCCGCCCGGCGCTTGAGTTCCGCGTCGTCTCGCCCGCAGCACACAACCTGGGCGGCCGAGTAGACCATCGACGAGGCTGTCCGGCCGGCCGCCTCGACCGCCGCCCGGACCCGGCCGAACGCGGCCTTGGTCCCCGGCACGGCATCGAATGCCGCGTTGTACTCGTCGGCATAGGCCGCCGCGAGCCGCGGCGTCCGCTTCTGCCCGCCCCCGCCGATGATCACCGGCGGGTTCGGCCGCTGCGCGGGCTTGGGCAGCGCGGGCGAGTCGGCGACCGTGTAGTGCTTGCCCTCGAAGGAGAACGGCTTGTCCTCCGGTGCCCGCCACAGGCCGGTGATGACGGCAAGCTGCTCTTCGAGCATCGAGAACCGCTCGCCGAGCGCGGGGAACGGGATGCCGTAGGCGGCGTGCTCGGCGTCGAACCACCCGGTGCCGAGCCCGAGTTCGGCCCGGCCGCCGCTCATCTGGTCGACCTGCGCCACGGTGACCGCGAGCGGCCCGGGCTGCCGGAAGGTCACCGGCGAGACCAGCGTGCCGAGCCGGATCCGCTCGGTCTGGACGGCGAGCCCGGCCAGCGTCGTCCAGGCGTCCGTCGGGCCGGGGAGCCCGCTGACCGAACCCATCTTCAGGTAGTGGTCGGACCGGAAGAACCCGTCGAAGCCGAGGTCCTCGGTTGCCTTGGCGATCCGCAGCAGCGTGGTGTAGTCGGCGCCCTGCTGGGGCTCGGTGAAGATCCTTAGTTGCATATGGGCATCTTGCCGTACACCGGGCCGCGCGGCTCACCCGGCCGGCGGCACCAGGATCGCGAGGCACTCCACGTGGTGAGTCATCGGGAACGCGTCGAACGCGCGCAGCCCGTCCAGCCGCCACCCGTGCCGCCCGAAGGCCGCGATGTCCCTGGCCAGCGTCGCCGGATCACAGGACACGTAGGCGATCGCGCGCAAGCCAGGCCCGCCGGGCGGTGCCTGCCTGGCGCACAGCGGCCCGATCAGCGCGCGGGACGCGCCGGTCCTGGGCGGATCAAGCACCGCGACGCTGGCGCCGCTGAGCCCGATCCTGCTCAGCACCTGGGCCGCGTCTCCCCGGTGCACCCGCGCCCAGGGCGCCGACCGCAGGTTGGCCCTGGCGTCCCGCACGGCCGCCGCGTCCCGTTCGATCGCGATGACCGCCCCGCCTGGGCCGACCGCATCGGCGAGGACGCCGGCGAACAGGCCGGCACCGCAGAACAGGTCGAGCGCCGTCTGCCCAGGCTCGGGCCGCAGGGCGGCCAGTACCGCGCCCGCCAGCACGTCGGCGGCACCCGGATGGACCTGCCAGAATCCTGCCGCCGCCACCCGCCAGTCCCGGCCGGCCGCGCGCTGGGTCAGCAACCGCGGCCCCGCCGCTGGCCGGCCGGAGACCAGCACCGCGCGCTGCCCGGTGCCCGGCGAGACCGCCACCTCCACAGACCGCGCGCCCGGCCAGGTCGCGCGGGTGACCCCCGCCTCGCTCACCAGCCGGTGCGCGATCAGGCAGTCGCTGACGGGCACGATCTCGTGTGATCTGTGCCGGTGCAGCCCGGCCCTGCCGTCCCCGCCCACCGCGAACCTGACCCGGGTACGCCAGCCGAGCCCGTCGGCGGCGCCGGGCAGCGGCTCGACGGTGACCGCGCGTTCCAGGCCGGCGATCCGCCTGAGCTGCTGGCTGACGATCCGGGCCTTGATCTCCCGCTGGGCCGGCAGGCTGGCGTGCTGCCAGTCGCAGCCGCCGCAGCCGCCGGGCCTGGCGTACGGGCACGGTGCGCTCACCCGTTCCGGCGCCGGCCGGATGATCTCGACGGCGTCGGCGCGCGCGAACCTGGAGGTCACCTGGGTCACCGCCGCCCTGACCCGCTCGCCGGGCAGCGCGTGCCTCACGAACAGCACGGGGCCTGACCCGCCTTCCCCGTCCGGCCGGGCGACGCACCACCCGCCGTGCACGGCCTCTCCCACGGTCAGGTCGAGGACATCACCCACCGCGGCCGACCCGGTCAGCTCGCGACTCACGCCCACCATCGTGCCTGGCGCCGACGACGTAGCCTGTGCGGGGGTGGGACACTACGCTAGCCGGGCTCACTCGCAGGGCATAACGTTCTTCAGGCACCAGTGCTGCTGGAAGGATGATCATGCACATCGTGATCATGGGGTGCGGTCGGGTCGGATCGACCCTCGCCCACATCCTCGAAGACCAGGGCCACACCGTGGCGGTTATCGACCAGGACGTCGAGGCGTTCAGGAAGCTGCGGCCAGGTTTTCACGGCAGCAAGATCACCGGGATTGGCTTCGACAGGGACGTCCTGATCGAGGCCGGGATCGAGAAGGCGCACGCCTTCGCCGCGGTGAGCAGCGGCGACAACTCGAACGTGATCGCGGCGCGGGTCGCGAGGGAGTCGTTCGGCGTGCAGCGCGTCGCCGCCAGGATCTACGACCCGCGCCGCGCCGAGGTCTACCAGCGCCTCGGCATCCCCACCGTGGCCACCGTCAGGTGGACGGCCGACCAGATGCTGCGCAGGCTGCTGCCCGATGGCGTCGCGACGCTGTGGCGCGACCCGACGGGCTCTCTCGTGCTCGCCGAGCTCAGCTGCTGCGACGCCTGGCTCGGCGAGAAGGTGAGCGAGCTCGAGGCCGCGGCCGGCACCAGGATCGTGTTCATCTCCCGGCTCGGCGAGGCGCTCATGCCCGGCCCGGCGACGGTCCTGCAGCAGGGTGATGTCCTGCACGTGATGGCCAGGGAAGATGACCTCAAGCAGATTGCGTCGGTGTTCGCCAAGCGTGCCGCGCCCGGCCAGGGAGGCCACGTATGAGAGTCGCCATCGCCGGGGCCGGAGCCGTGGGCCGGTCGATCGCCAAGGAACTGCTCGAGAACGGGCATGAGGTCCTGCTGATCGACAAGAACCCCAAGGCCATCAAGGTCTACAGCGTGCCGAGGGCCGAGTGGCTGCTCGCCGACGCGTGCGAGATCGCCTCGCTGGACGACGCCTCGCTCGAGCGCTGCAACGTGGTCGTCGCCGCGACCGGCGACGACAAGGTCAACCTGGTCGTGTCGCTGCTGGCCAAGACCGAGTACGGCGTGCCTAGGGTGGTCGCCAGGATCAACCACCCCAATAACGAATGGCTCTTCAACGAATCGTGGGGCGTTGATGTCGCCGTGTCTACGCCACGGCTGCTCTCAGCCCTGGTCGAGGAGGCCGTCAGCGTCGGCGACCTGGTCCGGCTGATGACGTTCAGGCAGAGCGCGGCCAGCCTGGTCGAGCTGACCATGCCGGACGACGCGCCCCTGGTCGGCCAGCGCATCGGCGCGATCGAGTGGCCCGCCGACACCGCGCTCGTCGCGATCTTGCGTGACGGCAGGGTCATCGTGCCCAACAGCGACGACCCGCTCGAGGCCGGCGACGAGCTGCTGTTCGTCACCAGTGAGGACGTCGAAGACGAGCTCGGCCTGCTGCTCGCTAGCGGGTCTCGGTGATCTCGGGGCCGCGGGTAAACGGGTCGGCCAGCCCCCATCCCTCGTTCTCGTCGGCCAGCTGCGCCTCGAGCGCCTGCCGCGCCTCCTCGGGCAGCTGGATCTCGAGCTGCTCGCGCGGCGGCGCCGGGTAGTCACCGCGCACCACCACGACGTCGGCGAACAGCTCGTCGAAGGGAGCGCCGGCCGCCGCGCCGGTGGCGGCAGGCCCGCTGATCACACCGCGCAGGAACCAGCGCGGCCCGTCGAACCCGAGGAACCTGACCGGCTGCAACTCCCCTGACTGGCCGCCCTCGTCTCCTACCGGCACCCGTGCGTGCAGCTCGGGGCCGGCCTGGCCCTGGCTCTCCTCGCAGCTGCCCCCGGAGTCTGCGATGTTCGCGGCGATCTCGTGCCTGACGTCGTCCCACAGCCCGCCGCTCCGCGGCGCCGCGAAGGCCTGCAGCTGCATGCCGCTCTCGCCCTGCACGACGGCTACCCAGGCCCCCTGCTCCTCGGCGACGTTGATCTGGACGTCGAAACCCTCGCGGACCGGCACCAGGAGGCTGCCGCAGTCGATCCGCTCGGAATCGGGGTAGTCGTCGGCGATATCCCACGGCCCGCTCGATGCCGCCACCCGTTCGCTCTCGTGGCTGTCCTCAAACGGCCTCGGCTGGTCCCCGCTATCCCGGCGGCGGCGTCGCAACACGTCCGTGCTCCCCTACCTTGCCCGACACGCCTTCACGGCACTGGTGAAGACTCACACTCACCCGGCTCGCACCCAAGCCGGCTCGCCGGATGACCGGCAGCCAACCGGGCCGGCTCCTCACGGCGCGCCGTCGGCGTGCCCGCCCGTGGACCCGAACCCTCCCTCGCCCCTGGCGGATCCGGGGAGCGTGGCGACCTCGCAGAACACTGCGTGCTCGACGCGCTGGATGACCAGCTGGGCGATCCGGTCCCCCCGCCTGAAGCGGACCGGTGCGCTCCGGTCGGTGTTGATCATCGTCACGGCGATCTCTCCACGGTATCCCGCGTCGATCGTTCCCGGCGCGTTGACGAGGCTTACGCCGTGCCGCGCCGCCAGCCCGGACCTGGGGTGGACGAACGCCGCGTAGCCGTCCGGCAGCGCGATCGCGACCCCGGTGGGCACGACCGCCCGTTCGCCGGGCGCGAGCTCCACGTCTCGCGCGGCGTACAGGTCCACCCCGGCGTCTCCGTGGTGTGCCCGCCCGGGCAGCGGCAGACCAGGATCGAGCCGCCTGATCAGCACCTCGACGCGTTCGGCCCGCATCGTCATCGCTGCCTCGCCTCCTGCCAGCAGGTCACGGCCCGCTCCGCGCCCGCGGGCCCTGGTCGTGGTCGCCGCGCAGGTACGGCCAGGCATAGGACACCACGGCGGCGGCCGGCACCGCGACGATCGCGCCGGGAATGCCGGCCACGATTCCGCCCACGGCAAGCACCAGGATGATCGCCAGCGGGTGCAGCCGCACGACCCGGCCGACCACGAGCGGCTGGAGCAGATGGCTCTCGATCTGGTTCTCGGCCAGGAACACGGCGAGCAGGATGACCGCCGCGATCCATCCCTTGGTGGCGAGGGTGATCATGATCGCCAGCGCGCCGACCACCAGGATCCCGATGAGCGGGATATAGGCGGCGATGAACACCAGGATGATCAGCGGGACCACCAGCGGCACGCCGATCAGCCACAGCGCGAGGCCGATGAAGATGGCGTGGATGGCGGCGACGATCGTCGTGCCGCGGATGTAGCTGACCAGGGCGTGCCAGGCGGCGTCGCCGGCGAGGTGCGCCCGCCTGCGCGCCAACGGCCGTAGCCCGCCGACCAGCCACGACCAGATCTTGCGTCCGTCCTTGAGCAGGAAGAACGTCATGAAGACGGTCAGGATCAGGCCGGTGAGCACCTCGAGGAAGTACCGGCCTCCGGTCACGACCGTGCCCGCAACCACCGACTTGTGCTGCGCCAGGTAGTCAAGCAGATTGCTCGACAGCTGGTCCAGGCGGGCGCCCTTGATCCGGAACGGCGGCCCGGCCAGGTAGTCCTGGACCTCGTGGACGGTACGCCTGACCTCGGTGGCGAGCCGCGGGTAGTCGGCCTGGACCCGGTTCGCGATGAGCGTTCCCGCGCCCACCAGGACGCCGATCGCCACGAGTATCGTGCACCAGGTCGCGGCCAGGGGCGCCAGGCCGGCCCGCCTGAGCAGCGCGGTCAGCGGCTGCAGCAGGGCGCACAGCAGCACCGCGGCGATCAGCGGGATCACGACCAGGCGCAGGGCATCGGCGATCTTGAACGCCAGGTAGGCGACGGCCGCGACGAGCAGCAGCCGCCACGACCAGGCCGCCGCGTTCCTGAGCAGGCTGGGCACCACGGGGTCGGCCGGGCCGCGGCGGCCCGCCCGGGGCGGCGCGGCGGTATCCGGCTGGGCGGCTCCGCGGCCCGTCCTGTCCGGCGCCTGGGTGCCGGCCAGGTCGGCCTGGTCGGGCTGGTCGCTGCGCCGGCCAGGCCGGCCCGGCCAGCCCAGCCTGCCCGCCCGGCCCGATTCGTCGCCGTCGGCCGGGTATCCCCCGTTCTGCTGGCCAGCCTGGTGCGATCCCGCCCAGGCGGCGCGCAGCCGGGCCGCCAGCGCGCGCGCCGCTCCCCGCACTGACCCGCCGTCTGCGCTCATGGCCTCCATGTAACCAACTACGGTGGAACAATGCGCGTGTACCGGGAACGACTCGGCGTGCCAATTTCCTGGTGGCTGGCGACCACAGCCTGCGTGCTGCTGCTCGGAACCACGCTGTGGGCCGGCCTGAGCGTCACGGCTGGGGTCGCCAGCTACGCCGGGCTCGAGTCGGCGTGCGCGCTTGCGCTGCTCGGCTGGGGCGCGGCGGCCGTCGAGGTCACCGAGCGCGAGTTGCGGGCCGGCTCGCGGCGGCTGCCGCTGCGCCTGGTGGCGGAGGTGGCCGCGCTTGACGCCGCGCAGACCAGGGCACTGCGCGGACCGCGCGCGGACCCCGCCGCCTACCTGCTGATCAGGCCCTACCTGCCGGCCTCGGTCTACGTCGAGGTCGCCGGGCGTCCGGCCGGGCAGCCGTACTGGCTGATCGCCACGAGGAAGCCGGCCGAACTGGCCGCCGCGATCGAGCGCGCCAGACAGGCCACGCCGGCCGCCAGCCACGCCGGCGACGGCCCGGTCACACCGGGGGCACCGGGCGCCTGCGATGATAGCGCTGGCGAAGGTGCGGCGCAGTCCTGGGCAGCGAAGCGCGTCCAGGCGGCCAGGCGGGGAAGGGACGGCGATGCCTGCTAAAGGCGGTGACTACGGCAGCAAGGCGGTCACGACGCTGGCCGGCATGGCCGCCGCGTTCGTCGCGCGGAAGGCGATCAGCTTCGCCTGGACGAAGATCGTGGGGCGGGAGCCGCCTGGCAAGGCCGAGGATCCTGATGTCGCCATCGGCGAGGCCCTGGCCTGGACGGTGGCGCTCGGCATCGGCGTGGCCGTCGCCAGGGTGCTGGCGGTCAGGCTGGTCACCCGCCGGCCGGCCGGGCAAGTGACCGGGCCTTCTGACGTGGCGTAGCCGCCGCAGGCTCTACGCTGTGTCCGTGCATTCCAAGGACCGATCCAGGCTAATCTTCAAGATCACCTACGCGGTCCGGCATCCCGGCCGGATCACCGGATACGTCAGGCGCCGCGGCCGGGACGCCTGGCTCCAGCTGCGGTCGGCTGACCACGTCAGCTACTACCGTGCCGTGATGCGCTCGGACGCGTCCCGCAGCGCATACGGCGCGGTCGGCAGTCCCTCGCACGACTACTGGCTGCAGGTCGGCCAGCTCCAGTTCGACTACGCGACCGGCCACGGGCTGAAGCCGGACATGCGGATGCTGGAGATCGGCTGCGGCAACCTGCGGGCCGGACGGTTGTTCATCGAGTATCTCGAGCCGGGCAGCTACTACGGGACCGACATCTCGCCCGACATCCTGATCGCCGCGCAGGACACCATCGCCGAGCACGACCTGCGCGCGAAGCTGCCGCACCTGACCCTGGTCAAGGACCTGCGGCTGCACTTCCTGCCCGACCGCGCGTTCGACTTCGTGCACGCGCACAGCGTGTTCTCGCACTCCCCCATCGAGGTCATCGACGAGTGCCTCGCGCACGTCGGCCGGATCATGGCTCCCGGCGGCTTCTTCGACTTCACCTTCGACCGGACCGAGGGCGCGGAGCATCACGTGCTCAGGGAGGACTTCTACTACCGGACCCAGACGCTGGTCGAGCTGGCGGCCAAGCACGGTCTCGAGGCGACGTTCATGGACGACTGGGAGCAGACCGGGCATCCCCAGTCCAAGATCCGGGTGCGGGTTCCCGTCATGTCTGGACCCGGGACCGGATGAGGGGCAGTGTGATCCCGGCACGGTATCGCTGACGTCCGCGTTCGACGGGAGCACCGGATGGCTGAGCCGCAAGTACTCGCGATCGTCCTCGCGGGCGGGGCCGGCAAGCGGCTGGCACCGCTCACCGCCGACCGCGCCAAGCCGGCCGTCCCGTTCGGCGGCCTGTACCGGCTGATCGACTTCGCTCTGTCCAACCTGGTCAACGCCGGCTGCCGCCGGATCTGCGTGCTCACCCAGTACAAGAGCCACAGCCTGGACCGGCACGTCACGACCACGTGGCGGCTGAGCAGCCTGCTCGGCAACTACGTCACGCCGGTGCCCGCCCAGCAGCGGCTCGGCCCGCACTGGTATACGGGCTCTGCGGACGCCATCTACCAGTCGCTCAACCTGATCTACGACGACGGGCCCGACATCGTCGCCGTGTTCGGCGCGGACCACGTGTACCGGATGGACATGATGCAGATGGTCCGCCAGCACATCGCGGGCGGAGCGGGCGTCACGGTCGCGGCCATCCCCGTCGACCGGCAGGAGGCGACCAGCTTCGGGGTGATCCAGACCACCAGCGACGGCCGGTCCGTGGCGGCGTTCCTGGAGAAGCCGGCCGATCCGCCCGGGCTGCCGAGCGACCCGGACATGTCCTACGCCTCGATGGGCAACTACGTGTTCAGCACCGACGTGCTCGTCGAGGCGCTCCGCCAGGACGCCGCGGACGACGGCAGCAGGCATGACATGGGCGGCGACATCCTGCCGATGCTCGTCAGGCAGGGCTGCGCCCAGGCGTACAACTTCCTGGACAACCAGGTGCCGGGCGCCGACGAACGCGACACCGGGTACTGGCGCGACGTCGGGACGCTCGACTCCTACTTCGAGGCTCACCTCGACCTGTGCGCGGTGCACCCGATCTTCAACCTCTACAACGACAAGTGGCCGATCCTGACTCATGTCCCGTCGCAGCCGCCAGCCAAGTTCGTGCACAACAGCGGCGACCGGGTCGGCCGGGCGATCAACAGCGTCGTGAGCAACGGGGTGATCGTCTCCGGCGGCCTGGTGGCGAAGTCCGTGCTGTCGCCGGGCGTGCGGGTCAACTCCTGGTCCCGGGTGGAACGGTCGGTTCTCATGCACAACACCAGGATCGGCAGGCACGCCGTCGTTCAGGACGCCATTCTCGACAAGAACGTGGTCGTGCCCGACGGTGTCAGCGTGGGGGTCGACAAGGAGCACGACCGCGCCCGCGGCTTCGTGGTGTCGGCCGGCGGCGTCACCGTCGTCGGCAAGGGCCAGCAGGTCGCCCCGTGACGACGGGGTTCGGGAAGGTCAACGTCGCCCTGCTCACCAGGGAGTACCCGCCAGAGGTCTACGGCGGCGCCGGGGTGCACGTCGAGTACCTGGCCCGCGAGCTGCGCGACCTGGTCAGCCTGACCGTGCACTGCCAGGGCGCCGACCGGCCCGCAGCGGTCGCGCACCGGCCGTGGAACCTGCTCGACGACGCCAGCGCGGCGCTCAGGATCGTCTCGGCCGACCTGTCCATGGCCGCCGCCGTGGCCTTCGCCGACGTGGTGCACTCGCACACCTGGTACACGAACCTGGCCGGGCATCTGGCCGCCACCTTGTACGGCATCCCGCATGTCATGACGATGCACTCGCTGGAGCCGTTGCGGCCATGGAAGTCTGAACAGCTCGGCGGCGGCTACGCGCTGTCGTCCTGGTGCGAGCGGGTGGCGGTGGAGTCCGCGGCGGCCGTGATCGCGGTCTCAAGCGGGATGCGAGCCGACGTGCTGGCAACGTACCCGTCGCTGCGTGCCGAGCGCGTGCACGTGATCCGCAACGGCATCGACACCGACGAGTACGCCCCCGACGAGAGCACGGACGTGCTCGACCGGCACGGAATCGATCCCGGCCGGCCTGCCGTCGCCTACGTCGGCCGGATCACCAGGCAGAAGGGGCTGCCGGTGCTGCTGCGCGCGGCCGAGCTGCTCGATCCGGATGTCCAGCTCGTGCTCTGCGCCGGCCGGGCCGACACCGAGGAACTTGGCGCCGAGGTCACCCGCCTGGTCGGGCAGCTGCGCGCTACCCGGTCAGGGGTGATCTGGCTGAACGGGATGCTGCCGAAGCGCGAGGTCATCCAGATCCTGAGCCATGCAACGGTCTTCGCCTGCCCGTCGCTGTACGAGCCGCTGGGAATCGTGAACCTGGAGGCGATGGCGTGCGGCACCGCCGTGGTCGGATCGAACGTCGGCGGGATCCCCGAGGTCGTGGCCGACGCCCAGACCGGCCTGCTGGTGCCGCCCGGCGACCACGAGCTGCTCGCCGAGGCCATCTCGTCCCTGGTCGGCGACCCGGCGAGGGCGGCGGCGATGGGCCAGCTCGGCCGTCAGCGGGTGGTCGCCGAGTTCAGCTGGGCCAGCATCGCCGCGCAGACCGCGGCGCTGTACACCGAGCTGACCCGCGAGTCTGAGCCGTCCCGCGGAGCCGCGGACACCTGACCAGGCAGGGACACGCCCTCGGTCACCACGACGCTATCTCTGCCGAACACTGTTTCTTGCCGAACGCCGTTTCTTGCCGAACGCCGTTTCGTTCCGAGCCGGATCGCGGTTAAGATATATCTCCTTAAGGAGGCCACGTGATGATGCCGACCGAGCGCCGCGAGTCCGAACAGGCCGGTTCTGACCTGATGCTGGCGTCGAACGCCGAGCGTGAGATGGCGGTGCAGCGCCTGCAGGTGGCGTTCGCGGAGCACCGCCTGGATGACGACGAGTTCGGTCAGCGCGTCCGCGGCGCGCTGTCGGCCAGGACGACGGCCGAGCTTGCCGGGCTGACCGCCGACCTGCCCGCGAGCGCGCCGGACCTGGCGGGCGCGGCGACCGCGAGCAGGAGGCCGGGCAGGTTCGCGATCGCGATGAAGAGCTCGATCAGCCGGACCGGCCGCTGGAGCGTCCCGCGGCGCTTCTTCTCGGTCGTCTACAAGGGCGACGGGCTGCTCGACCTCAGGGCCGCCGAGCTCACGTCGGCTGACACGACGATCGTGGCCGTCTCCTACAAGTCGCGCACCGAGATCGTGCTGCCCCCTGGAGTCCGGGTCGAGCTCGGCGGTACCGGCGTCTCGGCGGCCGGCGAGACGCGGGCCGAGCTGGTTTCCGCCGGCGCCCCGGTAATGCGGGTCAAGGGCGTGGCGTACAAGGGCACGATCGAGGTCAGGACAGGCTGAGCCAGCCGCAAGCGTGCGGCTGGCCGGCCTCAGGTAACTGACCCCGCCGCCGCCCCGGTCACCTGGTCGCCCCAGCGGGCGATCTCGGCTTCCAGGTCGAGCGGTGCGATCATGTCGCCGGCCGCCGTCTCCTGCTCCCAGCGGTCGGCGGGCACCCGCCACATGACCTCGAACTCGATGCCGCTCGGGTCCTTCGCGTACAACGACTTGGAGACGCGGTGGTCGCTGGCGCCGACGAGAGCGCCGAGCCCGGTCAGCCTGGCCCGGATCTCGGCCAGCTCGGTCAGCGAGCCGACCTCCCAGGCCAGATGATAGAGCCCGAGGTAACGGCCGGCCTGCGGCACGCCATCGGGAACCGCGAACAGCCCCAGGTCATGGTCGTTGGCGGATCCCGGAGCGCGCAGGAACGCGGCCCGGCCCTGGATCTCGGTCCGCACCTCGAAGCCGAGCGCCTCGCGGTAGAAGTCGACCGAGGCGGCCAGATCGCGGATGTAGAGCACGGCGTGGTTCAGACGGCGAACGGGCATCTCAGCTCCCCCTGAGTCGTGGCACCTTACGGGACAATGCGCGGCACCCGGCTGAGATTCCCGGCCGGCCGGGGCGCGCCCTAATAGGCAGGAACGGCGCCCGGGCCGGCCAAGCCGATCTCCTGGGCCCTGTCGAAGTCGTCGTCGACGAGCACCACGCCCCGGCCGGCCGCATCGAGCAGCGACGCCGCGACCGAGGCGCGGTAGCCGGACTGGCAGTGCACCCAGACCGTGCCCGCGCCGATCTCACCCATCCGCATGGCGAGTTCGTGCAGCGGGATGTGCACCGCGCCGGCGATCCTGGCCGAGTCCCACTCGGACGTGCGGCGGACGTCGAGCAGGATGAACGCGCGTCCCCCGCGCTCCCGCGCGACGCCCGCGAAGTCGGTGACCGGATAGCTGGCCAGCGGATGCCCGCCCGACCACGCCTGCGGCGTGCCGGTGGCGGCCGACCGCACCTGGTCGATGCCGATCCTGACCAGGTCCCGCTGCGCGGCGCTGACGTCGGCCTGGGTGTGGCCGAGCAGGGTCAGCGGCGTACCCCAGGGGATCAGCCAGCCCAGGTAGGTGGCCAGGTTGTCGCCGAGCTCGAACTGCAGGGTGCCGCGCAGGTGCCCGGCGGCGAATGCCACTCTGGACCGCAGGTCGACGACCCACTCGCCGGCCTCGATCCGGCGCCGCAGCTCGGAGCCGCCGGCCAGCCTCGGCAGGGTCAGATCAGGCGCGAGCGGGCCCGCCGAGTTGGCCGGAGCCATGTGCGCGTAGTACGCGGGGTAGACGTCAAGGGCCGCCAGGGTGGACTCGACGTAGTCGTCCTCGTCCAGCGTGAGCGCCGGGTTGGCGGTCAGTTCCGTGCCGATCGTCGTCACGGTCCCCGTGGTCTGCGTCGCCGAGCAGAAGCTGCCGAAGCCGTGGGTCGGGTACACCATCGCGTCCCGCGGCAGTGCGGCAGCGAGCAGGCGCGCCGAGCCGTGCTGCGCCCTGGCCAGCTCCACGATGTGCTCGGCGCCGAGCAGGTCGGTCCGGCCGGTCGACCCGTTGAGCAGCGAGCCGCCGGTGAAGGCCGCGAGGACCCGCCCGGCGTGCTCGACCGCGTAGGACAGATGGGTGAACGTGTGCCCGGGCGTCGCGATGACCAGCACCCGCATCTGGCCGGCCTCGACCTCGTCGCCATCGGCGACCGGGACCCGGTCGAAGCAGACCTGGTCGGCGGCGTTCACGTGATAGGCCGCGCCCACGGCCTGCGCAAGCGCCAGCCCGCCGGTGACGTAGTCGTTGTGGATGTGGGTCTCGAACACGTGGGTGATCCGGACGCCTCGGCTGCCGGCCAGCGCGAGCACCCGGTCGATGTCGCGCTGCGGGTCGATCACGATCGCGACCGTGCCGTCGGTCGCGAGGTAGCTGCGGTCGCCGAGCGACGGAGTGTCGATGACTGCGATGTCGATCAACCTCCGCCCTCCTCCCTGCCGGCCAGCAGCCGCAGCCCCAACGACATCGGCGGACCGCCGATGCTGTTGACGCCGGCCGAACACAGCCTATCCAGGCGCGATGGCGCTCCCGTCCAGCCGCTGTGGCGGGCCTGTGTAGATGCCGCGCGGCCGGATGGGGGTATTGCGCGCGTACTCCTCGAGCGCGTGCGCGAGCCGTCCGGCGGCGCGGGCGACCGCGAACATCGCTTCTCCGGAACCGGGAGTCATGCCGGCCACGACGGCCAGCGTCGCCAGCGCGAAGTCGATGTTCGGCTCGGGCAGTGCGCGCCGGCTCGCCTCGGCGATCACCGCGTCGGCGACCGCGAGCCGCTCCGACTCCGGCGCGGCCGCGCGGATCAGCTCGAACAGGAGCAGGTCACCCACCACCCTGGCCGCGTCGGCTGGCTGGCCGGCCGCCCGCAGCATCATCTCGGCACCGAACGAGGCGCCGCCGTGCAGCGATCCGCCGACGGCGCCGAGCCCGGTCGCGACCACCGCGTAAGGGTCCGCCCGCACCGACGCGGCCACCCGGGCCGCGAGCGTCGAGGCCGCAAGCTTCAACGCCGGCGAGCACGAGGAACTCGCCTTCCGGCTCGTCCAGCTCTGCGCTTCGGCTACCGGCAAGGCGCTGACCGACGACGAGCTGCGCCTGATCGCCGCCTACCCGCGCGAGCTGTCGCTGCTGTTCCCCGAGTTATCTTCGTGATCACGGACATTTTTCGCAATGACGATAGAAAGATGTCCGCGATCATGAAGTCGTGCCGCGCGCCTGCGGGGCATGTCCTGCTCAGCGGCCGATCTGCTTGCGGCTCCTGATCTGCCGCAGCCTGGCCTTCTGGTTCGAGTCGAGCATCGCGTACGCGATACCCGGGATCGCGATCGCCAGGGCGATCACGGCCAGGGCCAGCCACGGGCTGATGAAGAGCAGGATTAGCCCGACCACGACACCTGCGATGCCGATCTTCATATGAGGGGTCATAACGGTAACACCGGACCTTCCCGCCGCGACGAGATGACGTCATCCCGCTCTATCCTGACCGGACGGGCGATCAATCCCGTCAGCAACCACGGTAGCTCCCCGTCCGAGCGCTGCGACCACATCTGGTGCGAGATGATGATGGCGACGTCCCCTGGAGGGAAGAGATGACCCTGTCACTGCCGATCGAGGCGGAAGCCAACGAGCTGCTGTCCCGCGACGGGTTCGCGCTGCTGCTCGCGATGATGCTGGACCAGCAGGTCCCGTTCGAGAAGGCGTTCAGCTCGCCGTACCAGCTCGCGCTGCGGCTCGGCCACGAGCCGACCGCGCAGGAACTGGCCGACTTCGACCCCGACGCCCTGGCGGCCATCTTCGCCGAGCGTCCCGCGCTGCACAGGTTCCCGCGGGCGATGGCGGCCAGGGCACAGGAGCTGGCCAGGATCATCGCGGACCGCTACGACGGGGATGCGAGCGCGGTCTGGGGCGGCGCGGCGAGCGGGGCAGAACTGCGCAAGCGGCTGGCCGAGCTGCCCGGCTACGGCGCCTACAAGGCCCAGATCACGATCGCGCTGCTCGGCAAGCAGTTCGGCGTCCAGCCCGACGGCTGGCGCGATGCCGCCGGGCACTTCGGCGAGGCCGGGTCGCACTACTCGGTCGCCGACATCAGCGACGATGCCTCGCTGACCGCCGTCCGCTCCTACAAGAAGGCGATGAAGCAGCAACGGGCGGCGGCCCCGAGCTAGATCGCAGGCACTGCCGTGGGGCGAGCTACCAGGCTGCCTGGTCGACCCCGAACTCGCTGGTGTCAGTGAGGAGACGATGCTGGCCGGTCAGCCTGCCGTTCTTGATCGCGGCGGCCCACAGCGCGGGCGGCGTATGGCCGACCAGGTACAGGACGCGGTCGCCGCGTGGCGCGATCACGACCGGCATGACCCCGCGCGGCAGCCTCGCAATCACCCGCGCCCTGTACCCACCACCGTGCAGGCTCACCCGGGTGATCGTGCCCGCCGCCCCGAAGCCAATCCTGGCGATCAGCAAGGCCCTCCGCTGGCTCAGGTCCCCGCTGATGACCCCGAACGGTTCCTGGTAAGGATCAGGCACGACGATCCGCCGGGCGGCGAGGCCGTCCGAGCGGATCTTGATGACGATGAGGCTCTGACGGCCGGGCGGGGCCTGGCCGCCGCCAGCGTTCCCACCAGCATGAGCGGTGAATTCCGCAGCCAACGCGCTGGCCGTGAATCCAGGGACCGCGATCACCTCGTCGCCGTCACCCAGCCAGGAGATCCCGCCCTGATTGAGGAGGTTGCCGTCCTTGCCGAGCAGCGACCGCAGGTCGATCACGCGGGTGCGTCCGGTGCGGAGGTCGCTGACCGCGACCTTGCTGAATCGGTGTCCCGTCGCGTAGGCGAGATGCCGGCCGTCCGGGCTGACCGCCGGGTAGGCTCCGTCGGCGACGAAGCTGACCTTGCCGGTGGCGATGGAGATGCGCCGGATCTCGATCGCGCGGCCGACTGAGCCGACCACGTACAGGTCCCTCGAATCGGGCGAGAGCGCGAAGCCGTTGCCTGTGACCACCCGGGCCACGACCTTCGCCACGCGCCCCGAACTCGGCGAGATCAACTCGATCCGCGAGGACGAGCCACGCTGCGAGCTACCCGCGACGGCCACAAGCGGCGGATCCGCGGCTGCGGCCGGGCGGTCCGGCTGCGTCCCGCCGCCGAGTTCGTGCCCGGCGCGCTGCCCGCACCCGGCGAGACCCGGCCCGGCGAGCACCGCTGCGACCGCGACCATCGCCGCCGGGGCCAGCCACGGCGTTCGCGCCGGCGAGTCACGGGCGGCCGCCTCGCGGCGTGGGCGCAGACCAGCGGACGCGAGCCGTTGCGCTATCTCATGCAGTCTCTGACGGAGCCGGTACTCGAGTTCGCTCATGTCGCCTCATTCTCCGCCACCTTGGCTGGTAACTAGACGCGCGACACCGCCGGCCGGACGCACGGGCCGACCGGGTAACGTCTCGGCCCATGACCCAGATCCCCCAGACCGGGACCGCGCGGGTGCACATCCTCGCCGACGGCTACGCCCGCGAGGACGACCAGGGCGACCGGGTGGGCAGCACGGTCACGCTGATCACGGACGGCGATGTCGCCGCGATCGTGGACCCCGGCATGGTCTCCTCCCGCGCGGCGCTGCTCGCCGCGCTGGCCGCTCGCGACGTCGCGCCTGAGGCGGTGACCGACGTGGTGTTCAGCCATCATCATCCGGACCATACCGTCAACGCGGCCCTGTTCCCGGCGGCGCGGATCCACGACTTCTGGGCCGTCTACGACGGCGACCTGTGGATCTCCAGGGACGCGGAAGGCACCGAGCTGAGCCCGTCGATCCGGCTGATCGCCACCCCCGGCCATACCGACCAGGACATCAGCACGGTGGCATCCACCCCGGACGGCGCCTGCGTGTGCACGCATGCCTGGTGGGGCGCCGAGGGACCGGCCGTGGACCCGTTCAGCCCTGACCAGTCGGTGCTGGCCCGCAGCCGCCAGCGGATACTCGAAATCGCCACCGTGATCATTCCCGGTCACGGCCCGAGCTTCCGGCCAGGTCCGGACACCCCACGCTAGGCCGGCGCCGGCACCCGGGAATCCGGACGAGCACCCGGGAATCCGGACGAGCACCCGGGAATCCGGACGAGAAGCCGCACCAATCCGAACATTCGAGGCCAAACGGAGCATTCGCGGCAGCCTAGCCCGGCCACCTGAGGGCTCGATTCGACTATTCATTACTTGGCGTCATTTCGGTGCCCGACTTATGAGCTTTGTGAAGCCACAACCAGTGATAAGTGATAAGAGCCGCCGGTAGCGCTCCTCGTAGGGGCCGACGTGGCGGAGCGACTCGGCCGCCCGCTCCTTGGCCGCGGTCGGCGGCATCCCCGACATCCGGCGCGTGTGCGTGACGAACTCGGTGGCGGTCACGTCGGGCGGCAGGCAGTCGTGCTCGGGCATGTACCCGGTCAGCGTCCGGATCTGCTCGCCGCAGGCGGTCGGGTCGAGCCCAAGGACGGCGGCATTCCCGCTGGTCGGCGGCAGCAGGCCCGAGCAGGATCTTGATCAGCGTCGACTTGCCTGCCCCGTTCGCGCCGACCAGGCCGGTGACGCCCGGTCCCACCTGCATGGTCAGTTCGTCGAGCGCGGTGATCGTGGCACCGAACCGCCTGGTTAGCGCGGTCGCGGCGATGACCGGCGCCGACGGGTCGGCCCAGCGTACGCCGGCCGGCGCGGGCGGCCCGGCCTGCCTCAGTGGCCTGGCGCCGTCTGCGGCTGGCTTGATCTGCGGTCACGGTGCTCTTTCCCTGCCGTGTCGGGCGAGCCGTGTCGGGCGAGCCTTGTCGGGCCAGTCTTGTCGGGCCAGTCTTGTCGGGCCAGCAGCGCGGCGGCGGCTACCGGAGCGGAGCGATACCACCTTCCCCTGCCGCGGGTCTCGGCGTCTTCACACGCCAGCCGGCCTCATGCTGTCGCCGAAGCCATCTCGATCCCGCCCGGGCGAACGGTGCGAATATGATTTGCGCGATATGCCGGACCGAGTCTCCCCCCGCGCCGTGCTGGCTGTGCTGCTTCTCCTGCTCACCATCGCGGGGATCGGCGCTGCCGGGCCCGCGATTGGCCTGCACCGCCCGCCGCGTCCGGTCCTCCTCACCACCGCCGCCGCGCTGGAAGTGGTGCTCGCCGGGCTGCTGGTCGCGCTGCGCTGGCGGGTCAGGCCGGCCGTCGGCGTCGGGGCCAGGCTCAGGCCGCTGCTGTCCGGCACGCTGGTGACCGGGCTGATCGCTGTGCCCGTAGCGACGCTCATCGGCAGCATCGGGGAGATCCGCCGGCTCCGGCCGGTCCACAAGGGCCGGCTCGGCTCGGCCGGGCACCCGGCCAGGTCGCACGTCGCGCGGGCCAGACCGAGCGCGGTCGGCCCGGCCATCGGCCACGATGTGCTCATCGGCCTGCTGATCGCGGCGGTCATCGTGGTGGTGATCCTGGCCTGGCGGCGGCGTCGGGCCTGGGCCCGGCTGCCTCGGCGCGATAACCTGGCCGACGAGGAGACCGGCACGCCGGCCGACCCGGCCGCGGCGGCCAGGGCGGTCGGGTCCGGTCGGCTGGCCCTGCGCGAACTCGACGACGCGCGCGCGGCGATCATCGCCTGCTACCTGGCGATGGAAGAGTCCCTGGCCGCGGCGGGCGCTGGCCGCGGCGTCGCCGAGACGCCGGACGAACTGCTGGCCAGGGCCGTCGCGGCCGGCCTGGTGATCGCCGCCCCCTCGGCCAGCCTGACGGCGCTGTTCTACGAGGCCAGGTTCTCCACGCATCCGTTGCCCGCGCAGCGGCGGGACGCGGCCGAGCGGGCGCTCGCCGACCTTGCCGCGACGCTCCCGGACCCAGCTGCCCCGGACCCGGCCGCGCGAGAGCCTGCTGCAACCGCCGAGGCGGACAGATGAGCCGGTCCGGCTGGAACGGTGCCAGACGGGAACTCACCGTGGCCGCCCTGCTCACGCTCGCGCTGACCACGGCGGCCTGGGTGCTCGGCGGTCCGCCCGCTGCCGGGTTCGTCCTGCTGACCTGCGTCGCGCTGAGCCTGGTCATGCTCAGGGCGCTGATCGAGCCCCAAGAGGACCCGCCGTCACCTGAGGCACCGCACGACCTCGGCCCGTCCCGGTCGTTCCTCGGCTTCTGGCGCACCCGTTCCGACCTGGTCGACGCCACCAGCTCGCTGAGCGCCTGGGACCACGGGCTCCGGCCACGGCTCACGAACCTGCTCGCGGCCAGGCTCTCCGAGCGGCACGGGATCAGCCTGGCCGACGATCCGCGGGCCGCCCGGGAGCTTCTGGCCGGCACCAGGCACGACCTGTGGCAGTGGATCGACCCGCAGCGACAGGTGCCGCCGGACGCCGGCTCCCGCCGCGGCATTCCCCCGAACGTGCTCGCCGCCCTGATCGACCGACTGGAGAAGCTGTGACAGGCCAGAGCCCGACCGGCACGAGGGACCCGACCGGCCCGACCGGCACGACCGGTCCCGCCCTCACGCCGGCCGAGACCGCGCAGCGCTGCGCCGCCGTGCTCGCCGAGCTCGAGCGGGCCGTGATCGGCCAGCGGACCGCGCTCGACTTGGTGCTGACCGGCATCCTGGCGGGCAGCCACATCCTGCTCGAAGACCTGCCAGGGCTCGGCAAGACGCTGACCGCCCGGTCGTTCGCCCGGGTGCTCGGGCTGGACTTCACCAGGATCCAGTTCACCCCGGACCTGCTCCCCTCCGACGTGGTCGGCGCCCCGCTGTACGACCAGCGCAGCGGCGAGATGGTGTTCCGGCCCGGGCCGGTGTTCACCCAGCTGCTCCTCGCCGACGAGATCAACAGGACCCCCCCGAAGACGCAGGCCGCGCTGCTCGAGGCGATGGGCGAGGGCCAGGTGAGCATGGACGGCCAGACCCGGCCGCTGCCCAGGCCGTTCATCGTGCTGGCCACCGCCAACCCGATCGAGTACGAGGGAACCTACGACCTGCCCGAGGCGCAGCTCGACCGGTTCGGGATGCGGCTGCGGTTCGGCTACCTGCGCGGCTCGGACGAGGTCGCGATGCTGCAGCGCCGGCTGGACCGCGCGGCCGACGAGGTCGACCTGCGGACGCTGACCGGCCCGGCCGAGCTGATCGCCATGCGCCGCTCGCTCGAGCAGGTCGAAGTCTCGCCCGACCTGCTCGAGTACGTCGTCGCCCTGATCGGAGCGACGCGCGCGAACCCGCAGATCCAGGTCGGCGCCAGCCCGCGCGGCGGCCTGTTCCTTGTCCAGCTCGCCCGCGGCCGCGCGGTGCTGCGGGGCCGCGACTACGTGATACCCGACGACATCAAGGCGGTCGGCGTCGCGGCGCTCGGGCACCGGATCACGCTGCGGCCCGAGCTGTGGGTGCGCAAGGTCAGCCAGGAAGAAGTGATCGCCAGGATCCTGACCAGCGTTCCCGTGCCGCGCACCGACCCCGCTGCTCCCGTTGCCCGATGATGGTTCCTTCCTTGGCCCTAACGGACCGCTCGTGCTGACCGCCGGCCCGCGGCGCACGCTGCCTGTCGCGTGGCGGCTGTCCGGGCACGCGCGCCGCCTGGTCACGCTCGCGCTGGCCGCGCTGTTCCTGGCGGTGGTGACCGGGCGGGCCGAGTTCGCCGGCCTGGCCGCCCCCGCGGTGCTGCTGCTGATCCCGCGCCAGTCCAGCCGGCCCGCCGCGATCGGCCTGACCCTGGCCGCCGGCGCCGGCCAGGTGACCGAGGGCGAGCAGGCCACCGTCCTGATTCAGATCACCGGGCACGGCGATGCGGCCGCGCGGCTGCTGCTGCACCCGGCCGCGTGGATCACCGCGGGCCCGGCCTCGCTCGGTCCCGACGGCTGGTACCGGCTGAAGTTCCTGGTCCGGCGCTGGGGCCCGCGGCCGGTCGGCACCCTCGAGGTGATCGTGCACGACCGGTGGCGGCTGGCCGAGGGCCGGCTGACCGTGAGCCTGCCGCCGGTCACCTGCCTGCCGCTGCCCGCCAGGCTCGACTCGCTCGTGGTGCTCAGCAAGCTGCCCGCGCGCCTCGGCGAGCACGCCGCCAGGGCGACCGGGGAGGGAACCGAGTTCGCCGGGGTGCGCGAGTTCGTGCCTGGTGACCGGCAGCGGCGGATCAACTGGCCCGCGACCACCCGCCGCGGGTCGCTCCAGCTGAACACCTTCGCGGCCGAGCGCGCCCAGGTCACGGTCATCGTGATGGACGTGAGCACCGACGTCGGCCAGGCCGGCGACTCCACGGCCGACCTCGCGGTCCGGGCCGCGGCCGGAACCGCCGCCGCGTACCTGGCCGCCAGGGACCGGGTCGGGCTGATCAGCTTCGGACGGCAGGTGCGCTGGATCAGCCCGGCTCCCGGGCGGCGTCAGGCGGAGCGGATCATGGCAATGATCGCGGTCGACACCGGCGAGGGCGAACCGCTCGGCTCGGTCAGCCGGCTGCCGAACGCGGCACTGCCGCCCGGCGCGCTGATCCTCGTGCTGAGCCCGCTGCTCAACCTGCGCCTGATCGAGGCGCTGCGCGAGCTCAGGGAGCGCGGTTTCGCCACCATCGTGATCGACGTGCTGCGCACCGAGCCCGACGTCGGTTCCGGGCTGACCGGCCGCCGGGACCGCGCCATGGCCAGGCTAGCGCGGCGGATCTGGCGGATGGAGCAGGACGCGATCAGGTTCTCGCTCCGCGAGCTCGGTATCCCGGTCGTGCACTGGGACGGCAAGTCGAGCCTGGACGAGCCGCTCGCCGGGTACACCAGGCGGGCCCTGGTGAACCGGCCGTGAGCTCCCCGCCCGTGAGCTCCCCGCCCGTGACCTCTCCGGCCGCGCCCCCTCCTGGCCGGGCTGCGGTCGCCGCGCCGGTGCTCGCGGTGCCAGTGGTGGCCGTGACCGTGCTGGCCGCGACCGTGCTGGCCCTGACGGGGCTGGCGGCGTGCGCCGTCGCCTGGGCGGCGGCGCCGATCAGCGGCGCGCGGGCCGGGGCCAGGCCGTTGCTGGTCGCCGCGGTGGCCTGCGCCGTCCTCAGCGTGGTGCGGCTGGCCGCGGGGATGCTGGCTGCCCGGCCCGGCGCGCTGCGGCCTGAGCCCGCCGGCTGCCTGCCGCTCGTTACCCGCTTCGCGGTCCGGATCTGGTCCGGCGTGCGGGCCATGCCGTGGGCGCAGGGCATGACGGTCGCGGTGCTCGGGCTCGAGGCGCTGCACTCGTCCCGTCCGTGGCACCCCGTCGTGCTCGGAGCCGCGGTGCTCGGTTTCCTGCTCGCGCTGCACCTGGCCGAGACCGCCGCAGGGCCGGCCGTGCTGCGCCCGCAGCTGCCGCTGATCGTGGCCGGGCTGGGCCTGGCCGCCGTGTCGGCCGGGGCGGCGACGCTGCCGGGCGGGGGTGGCCTGCTGACCCTGATCGCGGCGCTGGCGGCCGTGGCCGTGGCAGCCCTCGCGGTGCCCGTGTAGCGCCCGCCGCGGCCCTCGCGGTGCCCGTGTAGCGCCGAGGCCGGCCGGAGTGGCGGCGGCCCGATACGATGCGGCGTATGCGGTTCGCCATCGCGATTCCCCAGTTCTACGCCGACGGCGAGTTCGACCCGTCGGCGTTTCGTGCCTACCTCACGCGCGCCGAGGAACTCGGCTTCGACAGCGCGTGGACGCAGGAGACGGTGATCGGGCCGTCCTCGCAGCTCGCGCCCATCGAGGCGATGACGTACGCGGCGGCGTGCACGGAGCGGCTGGGGCTCGGCTGCGTGGTGTTCGTGTCCACGCTGTACAGCCCGGTGCATCTGGCCAAGAGCCTAAGCACGCTCGACCAGCTCAGCCGCGGCCGGATCGAGATCGGCGTGGGAACCGGCGGCAAGGGACGGCCGTTCGCCGCCTTCGGCGTGGATCCGCAGCGGTACGTCGCGCGGTTCAGCGAGGGACTCGCCTTGATGAAGGCGCTGTGGACCGAACCGCGCGTCACGTTCGACGGGGAATTCTGGCAGGTCAGCGATGCGGCCATGGAACCCAAGCCGTACCAGAAGCCGTTCCCGCCGATCTGGGTGGGCGCGGCCGGGCCGACCGCACTGCGCCGCGCCGTCCGCGTCGGCAGCGGCTTCTTCGGCGCGGGCTCGGCCCCCGCGCCGGCCTTTGCCGACCAGGTCGCGACCGTCCGCCGGGCACTCGCCGCGGCGGGCAGGCCAGAGCAGGACTTCCGGATCGCCAAGCGCGTCTACGTCGCGCTGGACGAGAACGCCGGCCGGGCCCGCGAGCGGATCAACGCGGCGCTCGAGCGGCTCTACGGGCACCGGTCAGCCGGCATCGAGGCCGCGGCCGTGGCCGGCACGCCGGCCGACTGCGTCACCGCACTGCGCGCGGTCGCCGCGGCGGGCGCGGAGCTGATCCTGTTCACGCCGCTGTTCGACCAGGCCGAACACGCCGAGCGGCTGGCCGCCGAGGTCATCCCGCAGCTCGGCTAGCGTCGACCCGGCCGCTGCATCACATCGAGGTCGACGAACGCCAGGTCTGCCCGCCGGGCAGCAGCGGCGGGCGGCGGGCCAGTTCGGCTAGCAGGTCCCGGTCGGCCTTCTCCATCAGGCGGACGTTTGCCGGGTGTCACGCTCGTGCCGATGAGCGCCGCTCCGCTGCACACGAGCTGCGCGTTTCGCTGATCGGGAGATCCCCGGCTGGCCGTTGAGAATACGCCGGGTTGGACCTGCGAGTCAGCTCCGTGGCGCGTACTCGATCGAGTGGAACGGCCAGTCGTGTTCCAGCCATGCCAGGACGGTGCGGTACAGCACCGGGTCGAGCTCGGCACGGTCCGCGCGCACCCAGGATTTGGCCCTCGCACGCCGTTCGCCCGCGCCGGCGCCGTCCGGGCTTTCGCCGCGCGGCGGGTAGATGTACACGCAGCCGAGAACCTCGCCGGTGCCGGTGCTAAGTACGGTGTAGGTGAACCCGCGGCGTTGGGCGAAGTCCTGCGCGTGGCGTTCGAGGTCGCGCAGATTGTCCGCCAGGCTCATCGGGTGCGGCCAGCCTGTCCCGGCGAATCCTGGCGTCGCCTGGATGTGGCCGGTGCTGGCGGTCCATGCGGCGTAGTCCGCGGTGTTGTGCTGGGGCCCGAGGGGTTCCAGCCGGAAGTACTCGGCCGTGAGTCCGTCCGGTATCGCGAAGTCCGCGGGAACGAACTGCTGTTCACCCATCAGGCGATGTTAACCGACGGGCGCTGGCCATGCGGAGGTGGCTGCACATCCAGGATGTTCACCGCTTCCATGGCCTTCGCCGTGATTACCGCGGCTCGGCACCGTCTTGTCCTCTCACGACGCGGCAGCCGGGACCCAGCGACCGGCGCCCGACCGACCGGACCGGTGCGGCCCGCCCGCGCGCCGGACAGGCTGCCGCGGCGGGCTGAGTCCGCGCCGGGAAGCTCGCAGCCGGCTATGCCGGTGTCGAGCCGCTTGCCGCCTCGGCGTCGGCCCGGGCGTCTGCCCCGGCGCTGGCCGCGGCCGGGCGCTGCGCCAGCGCGGCGATCTCGGCATGGCTCACGAACCACGGCCGCCCGCGGTCGCGCATCGCGGTGATGACCCGGTCCAGCATCCGGATCAGGTAGCCGCGGCCGATCGCCTCGGGATGCATCGTGTAGGTCACCAGCCGCCGCTCGGCGCGCGCCGACTCGAACTCGTCGAGCCAGATCCGCTCGACCGCGGCGGGATCGGCGAGCAGCCCGCCGTGATACGGCGTCCACCCGAAGTACGGCCAGTCGCACAGGCTCCAGTGCCCGGGCAGCTCGAGCAGCGGCGCCGATCCGCTGGTCACCCAGTACGGCTGGTCGTCGGCCATCAGGCTGCTGTCGTAGCCGAACCCCAGCTCGGCCAGCATCTCCAGCGTCTCCGGCATCAGCTCCCAGCCGGGTGACCGGTAGCCGAGCGGGCGGATCCCGTGCTTGCCCAGTGCGGTCAGGCCCTGCTCAAGCTCGGCGCGCTGGCCGCCGGCGTCCGCGCCCTCGCTGGCCAGGTGCAGGTATCCGTGGTGCGCGACCTCGTGCCCGTCGGACAGGATGGCCGCCATCGCGTCCGGATGGTGATCGGCGGTGTGCCCCGGCACGTAGAACGTGGCCAGGATCCCGTGCTCCGCCAGCAGGGCGAGGACCCGCCCGAGGCCGCGCTGCGGGCCGAACCGGCCTTGCGACAGCGCGGTCAGGCGCCGACTGTACTCGGGGCCCTCACCGAGCCAGGGAGCCTCGCCGTCCACGTCGAAGGTCAGCGCGACGGCCGCGTCCGCGCCATCCGGCCAGCCGGGAATGTTCGCCTGCGTGATCACCTGGTGCCCCTTACTGGCTCTGCTTGGTTGGCTCGCCCTCGACCGGAGGGCCCGGAGCGGGCGGTCCGGCGGCCGGCTGACCGTTGCCGGGCGGACCGTAACCGGGCGGACCATAACCGGGCTGACTATAACCGGGCGGACCATCGCGGGGCGGACCGGCGGCGCGCGGTCCCGGTCCGTCAGCCAGCGATCGCGGCGCCCGCCTGGCCCCGATGTCCGCGATCCAGCTGATCACGGCGGCGCCGAACAGGCACACGAACGCGATCGCGCTGGCGGTCCGTGGGGCATTCCAGCGCTGCCCGAGGAAGATGTTCGCGTCCCACAGGACGTGCACCACGATCAGCGGCAGGACACTGCCCGCGCGCAGGAACAGCCAGACGAAGACGGCCGCCCACACCGCTATCCCGAGCACGCCCAGACCGTAGTAGTCGTGGTACGAACACCGCAGCAGCACCGCGACGAGCAGGATCTCCGGCAGCGGCCTGGCGGCCTGCCTGAGCGTGGTGACGACAAAGGCGAGTACGACCATCTCCTCCACGACACCCGCGGTCAGCGACGCCGCCATCGTGTAGATCAGGTAGCTGGCGTCCTGGTGCCCGGGCTGGCCGAGCTTGTTGCCGTGCGCCAGCGCGACGGTCACCGTCCCGCCGACCAGCAGGGCCAGGATCGCCCAGACCGCGATCCGCAGGCTGGGGGCCGTCCCCCGCGTTCCGGCACGCCCGGCCGGCCAGCCGAGTCCGAGCGAGCGCGGCGTGATCCCGCGCCTGGCCGAGAGCAGCACGACGACCAGCACGGCGAGCGCGCAGGTGCCTAGTTCGCTGACGGCGGCCGGCCCGAAGACCGCCCAGCTGCCCGAGGGCGCCGGATAGCGGCCGGCCAAGGCCTCGCCGCCGACCAGGACGCTGGCCGCGAAGAAGGCCGCGAACACCAGCAGCACCTCGGCGTACGCGCGACGCGCCGAGATCGCGCCGGCCGGCGGCGGTGGCTGGACCGACCACCAGTGCCGGGCGGGCGGGCGGCCGGCGGGCCGCGGCCAGGCGGCCTGCTGGTGCTGCACCTCGGCGTTGCCTTCCACGTCGGTTACCTGCCCTTACCTGCCTACCGCGTACCCCTGCATGCCGCGAGCGTTCGCGCCGGCGTGCAGGAAGCCCCGGTCCCTGGTCACCGCGCTGATCCGGCCGAGCGACCACGGCGGCGACACGGTCACCGCATGGCCGCGGCCACGCAGCCCGGCGATGACCGAGGCGTCGGCCCTGGCCTCGATCGACAGCGACCTCGGGACGGACCCCCTGGGGTAGAACGAGGACGGGAAGTGGTCGGTGTGGAACGCGGGGGCGTCGATCGCCTCCTGCAGGTTCATCCCGAACACCGCGTGGTTCAGGAAGAAACCCATCGTCCACTGGTCCTGCTGGTCGCCGCCTGGCGTGCCGAAGGCCATGTAGGGCTCGCCGTCGCGCAGCACGAGCCCGGGCGAGAGCGTGGTCCGCGGTCGCCGGCCAGGTGCCAGCGTGCTGGCGAATCCCGGGCTGAGCGTGAACATCTGGGCCCGCGTGCCCAGGCAGAAGCCGAGTCCGGGCACGACCGGCGAGCTCTGCAGCCAGCCACCGCTCGGTGTCGCGGAGACCAGGTTCCCGAACCGGTCGGCGATGTCCAGGTGACAGGTGTCGCCAGGACCGAGCGAGACCGCGCCGAGCCTCGCGGCACCGAGCGTAGGCTCCCCCGTGCCGCTCGCGGCCACGGCGCGGCGGTGCCACTCGCGGGCGTACCCGGGCAGGGCAGGCGTCCGGCCGCCGGGCGATCCTGGCACCAGATCGGCCGACGCCCGCTCGCCGACCAGCCGCCTGCGCTGCGCCGCGTACTGGGGCGAAAGCAGGTCGGCCAGCGGCACGTCGCTGTGGCGCGGGTCGCCGTACCAGGCCTCGCGGTCGGCGAACGCCAGCTTGGCGACCTCGGTGATGGTGTGGATGAGCTCCGCGCTGCCGGCGCCCAGGCCGGCCAGGTCGAAGCCGTCCAGCATCGCCAGCTGCTGGCAGAACACCGGGCCCTGGCCCCATGGCCCGGTCTTGCACACGGTCAGCCCGCGGAAGCCGAGGCGGCTCGGCTCCTCCACGCTGGCCCGCCAGGCGGCCATGTCCGCGCCGGTCAGCAGCCCGCGGTTCGCGCGGCCGGTGACGTCCATGACCTCGGTCCCGGCGGTGAACGCATCGATCGCCTCGGCGACGAAACCCTCGTGCCAGGCCCGTCTGGCGGCCTCGATCTGCGCGTCCCGGTCATCGCCCGCCGCCTCGGCCTCGGCCAGGATCCGGCCGTACGTCGCCGCGAGTGCCTTATTGGCGAAACGGCTCCCTGGCGCCGGTGTTCCCGCGCTCAGGTACACCTCGGCCGACGTCGGCCAGTGCTCGGCAAATGTCGGCGCCATGGCCTCGATCGCCGCGCTGGCACCGCGGAGCATCGGGTAGCCGTCGCCGGCGTAGCCGATCGCGTACGTCATGATGTCGCGCAGCCGCAGCGTGCCGTACCGCTGGAGCAGCAGCAGCCACGCGCCGAACGCCGCCGGGACCGTCGCGGCCAGCAGCCCGTTGCCCGGGATCAGGTCGATGCCCAGTGCGCCGAACGCGGCGGGCGTCGCCGCGGCGGGGGCCGGGCCCTGACCGTCGATCACGAACGTCCCGCCGTCGGCCGCGCTGAAGCCGATCACCGGAACCTCGCCGCCCGGCCCGTTCAGGTGCGGCTCGACGACCTGCAGAACCAGCCCGGCCGCAGCCGCGGCGTCGAAGGCGTTGCCGCCCGCTTCGAGCACGGCCAGGCCGGCCGCCGAGGCCAGCCAGTGCGTAGAGGCCACCATGCCGAATGTGCCGGCCAGTTCCGGCCTGGTCGTGAACTGCTGAATGCCGGCCACTGGCGACTCCGATTTCGCATTGTGATCATTGGGCCACGCGACGTGCATATGCCGTCCATGCACTGGGCAGAAGGATATTCGCGATCAGACCGTTTATCGCCGCCGCGCTCCTTGCGGCCGCGGCAGTGGCGGCAGCGGCCTGCTCCTCCTCCGCCGGCGGCGGTTCCGCGCAGCCGGCGCCGTCACGGTGACCCCGCCGCCGTCTGCGACCGGGTCGCCGACGACCTCGGCGGCCCCGAGCACGGCCCCGAGCACCGACCAGGCCGTTCCCGCGCCCTGCCGGACCGCAGGGCTGCGCGTCGGCAAGGGCGACCAGCGGAGCCGCGGGCACGGTCCGCTGCCACGCGGACTTCACCAATGCCTCGGGATCGTGCGCATCGACGGCAGAACCGACAATGACCATTACCGTGGTCAGCCCTGGTGCATAGAGTCACCGGAAAACGTCGGAGCGTACAACCCTGCCGGGGTCAGGCTGCGTCATTATCTGTGAGGGCTCGTTTGACCAATGCTCGTTTCCGGCGGATGAATAGGCGCTATTCATGAGGATTGCAGGCTGGCCGAGGCAGGCGATGACCACGGCAGCGCGCCGTGTCCTGGCCGGCTGCGCGTTCGCGGCTCTCGCCGCTCTCGCGGCCGCCTGCGGGCTGCAGCGTGCACCGCACTCGATCGGGTTTCACCCCGGTCACGGCCGTGACGCGGCTAACTCGCCGCGCGCGCTCGGCACGCCGACCGCCGCGGTTGCTCCGTGCCTGATCTCGCAGTTCAAGATCAGGCTGGACGCCGGCTCGGCCGGGGTCGCGGCCGGCACCTCGTACCTGCCGATCGACTTCACCAACGCAGGCTCGGCGAGATGCGTGCTCGCGGGCTTCCCGCAGGTGACGATCGCGGCCGGAAGCACCGGCAAGCAGGTCGGCGCCGCCGCGACCGTGGACCGGAGGCTCGCGCCGACGGCCATCGTGCTTGCCGCAGGCCAGGCGGCGCACATCTGGCTTCGCCTGGCCGACGTGGCTGACCTGCCCGCGGCAAAATGCAGGCCGGTGACCGCGGCGGGCCTGCGGGTCAGCCTGCCCGGCCAGCAGCAGGCGACCTTCATCGGCCATCGCCTGACCATCTGCGCCAGCCAGGACAACGGCACCGACGTCCTGACCGTCGAGCCGTTCCGGCCGGGAACCGCGCAGCCGGGGAACGCCCAGTAACCGCCCACGAGCATGAGCCGGCCACGAGCACTGGAGGCACAGCATGACGCTCGGTATCGCCTCGGCCGCCCGCATCGCGGTCGTCGCCGTCGCCTGCTCGGCCGCTTTGCTGCCGGTGATGGCACTGGCCGGCGCCGGCCACCGTGCTGACACCCGAGGGCCGGCCCGCGCCGTGCCCCGAATCGTCGGCGCGGACGTGCTCGCCGGCTGCCAGCTGCGCAAGGGCGCCTTCCTGAAGGTCATCGCACCGGGCCAGCGGGCCGCGACGTTCATCCCGAACTTCAGCTTCACCGCCTGCGCGAACCAGAGCGCGCTGCGGGTCGACGCCGTGCATCCTGGCACCGGCATACCTGGTTTCACCGCGTCCTGACCCAGCCGACACCGCTAGATTACCGGGCATGGCCGACATTCATCCGCGGCTTCGTGCCGTCTGGGACCTGTCCGTTGCCGAGGTACGGGAGTACTGCGGCCGCCACGAATACGACGGCACGATCCAAGACCTGTCACCCGACGGCGTACGGGCCGGCCTGCGCGAGCTCGCCGCGGCCCGCCCTGGCGAGCCGGCCGAGCCTGCCGAGGCGCTCGCCGACGATCATGACGAAGCGCATCTCGTCGTCTTCGAGCGAGCGGCTCAGGTCAGCCTCGGCGAGCTTGAACTGCACCGCAGCAACCCGTACTTCCACATCGCCAACATGGACCTGGCCTGCTACGACCGCGAGTACGCGCCGCGGGAAGAGCGCGACCGTGCCCGCGCGGCGCACCTGGCGGCCTGGCCGGAGGCCGCCGATGCCGCGGTCCGTTCGCTCGACGCAGTCACCGCCCCGGTCGGGAAGGCGCTGGCCGGCGCCTCCCGCGGCCTCGCCGCGGGCATCGGTGCCGATGCGGAACCGCAGGCCGCTACCGCCGCGAGAGCCGCCCATGCCAGGCTGGTCGGCCACCTGGAGCAGGCCGCCGCGAGCGGCAGCCCCGACGGGGCACTCGGCGGCGGCGCACTGGCCGCGCTGATGAGCAGCGCCGAGGGGATCGAGGTCGACCTCGGCGGGCTCGCCGAGCTAGCCGACGCGGAGCGGGACCGGCTGACCGGCCGGCTCGCCGAGAGCTGCGCGCAGGTCGATCCCGGCCGGCCGGCCCTGCAGGTGGCGCGCGAACTGGTCCGCCAGCACCCGGACGCCGACGGTGTCCTGACGGCCGCGCGGGGATGGACCAGGCGCGCGATCGACTTCACCACCAGCGCCGGCCTGGTGCCGTACAACGACGGCGAGTGCCTGGTGCTGCTGGCCCCCGAGTCGCGGCGCTGGGCGATGGCCATGATGTCGACGGCCGCGCCAGGCGAGCCGGAGGGCCCGTCGCGGTACTACATCACCCCGCCCGACCCGGGCTGGCCGGAGCGCGAGGCCGAGGAGTGGCTCGAGGTGTTCAGCGACACGACGCTGCCCGGAATCACCGTGCACGAGGTCGCGCCCGGGCACTTCTCGCACGGCCGGGCGATCCGGCGGGCTGCGACCGACGTCAGGCGCACGCTGCACTCCGCCGCATTCGTCGAGGGCTGGGCGCACTACGCCGAGGAACTGTGCGTGGAGGAGGGCTTCTGCGCCGACGACCCGCGGTTCGCGATCGGCGTCTGGCTGGAGGCGCTGGTCCGCGTCACCAGGCTCGCCTGCGCGATCGGCATTCACACGGCCGGGATGAGCGTGCCAGAGGGCGCCAGGCGGTTCGAGTCAGACACCCACCTGTCCGGGCAGGCAGCGCTCGCGGAGGCGAGCCGGGCGACCTTCGACCCGACCTACGGCCGCTACACCTGGGGCAAGCTGGAGATAATGGCACTGCGCGAGCGGGCGCGGGCGGCCTGGGGACCGGGCTTCTCGCTGCTGCGGTTCCACACCGCGCTGCTCGATCTCGGCTCTCCCCCGCTAGGCCTGCTCGACACCGCGGTGCGGCGGGGCTGAGGCCAGACCCGCCGGTAGGGTGCAGTGCTATGAGCGACTTGGACGATCTTGACGCGCTTTCCTCGCGCGAACTGCACGATCTCGCGGTCCGCAGGGCCAGGCACCATCTCGACGTGGCGTTCCTGTGGGACCTGCTGCGCGCGCTCCCGGCGGGCGAGGCGATCGCCGGGCATCCCGACCACGCCGGCGCCGACGCGCTGCACCTGTCCGCGCTGATCGGCGACACGATCGACGCCGACGAGACCGACGTCGCGGACGCGCTGCGCCCGCTCTACCTGGACTACCTGCGCAAGCACCGGAAGGATCTGGCCGATCTCGAGCACGACGCCCCGCACCCGCGCGAGCCCTAGCCCCGGGCGCTGTAGTCCGGCCCTGGTCGCACGCGGAGCGGGCCCGGGGAGCCTGACGGCTCGCCCGGGCCCCGTCCGGTCGCTGCGGCCGCTACGGCTGCAGGACCGCCTCGATCTCCAGGTGGATGACGACCTTGTCGGAGACCACGACGCCGCCGCTCTCCATCGCGGCGTTCCAGTTCACCCCGAAGTCCTGGCGGTTGATCTCCGCCGTCGCGGTGAACCCGGCCCTGGTACCGCCGTAGGGGTCCGGCCCGAACCCGTTGACCTCCAGCGCCAGCGGCACGCTCTTCGTCACGCCCTTGAGCGTCAGCTCTCCGTCGACCACGTAGCCGTCACCGCCCGGGCGGATCCCGGTCGAGCGGTAGGTCATCAGCGGGTGCTTGTCGGTGTCGAAGAAGTCGGGCGAGCGCAGGTGCGCGTCGCGCTGCTCGGCGCCCGTCTCGATGGACGACAGGTCGATCTCCGCGGTGACGCTCGAGGCGAGCACGTCGTCCGCGGTCACCAGCGCTCCGGAGAACTTGGTGAACTTGCCCCGCACCTTGCTTACCATCAGGTGCCGCACGGAGAACCCGACCTCCGAGTGCACGGGGTCAATGGTCCAGGTACCTGCCACGTAGCCGGGGATGATACCGGCCTGGGTCATGGTCATGTCTCGCTCCGATGCTCACTGAGTCTGCGAACCGGGATCCGCTCCCGGTTTGGTTGAACAATCAACTACTATCACCGCCGGCGAGAGTTGTCAAACGTTCAACTAGATCGGGTACGCTGAATCCGTGAGCACGACGACGCGCTGGCTGACGGCGCAGGAGCAGCACGCCTGGCGGCTGTATCTCCAGGCGTGCGAGTCGGTGTTCGCCGCGACCGACGCCCAGCTCGTGCGGGACTCCGCGATCCCGCACGGCTACTACGAGATCCTCGTGCACCTGTCGGAGGCGCCGGGCCGGGCGCTGCGGATGACCGAGCTGGCCAGGGCCTCGACCTACAGCAAGAGCAGGCTGTCGCACGCGGTGGCCAGGCTCGAGGAGCGCGGCTGGGTGCTGCGACGGGTCTGCCCGACGGACCGCCGCGGCCAGTTCGCGCAGCTCACCGACGAGGGGTTCGCGGCGCTGGCCGCTGCCGCGCCCGGCCATGTCGCGCAGGTGCGCAGGTCGCTGATCGACGTGCTGACACCCGAGCAGATCAGGCAGCTAGGCGAGATCAGCGAGGCGATCGTCGCGGCCGGCGCGGGCGCCGCGCTGGCCTGCGACGAACCGAACTCGGCTGAACGACGCGCATCTTGCCCATTGACTAATTGAGATATATCGTCTTAGCCACGATCGTGCGCCGGCATCAGCGGAGGAACAGATGGCAGCAGCTTCTGGCCTGAGAGTCGGCGACGTCGACCGGGAGGCTGTGGCCGCCAGCCTGCGTGAGCATTTCGCCGTGGGCCGGCTGACGCTCGAGGAGTTTCAGCACAGGCTCGGTGCCGCCTTCAGCGCCAAGACCGACCGCGACCTAGCCGATATCACCGGCGATCTTCCGCACCCGGCCACCTGGCCAGACGGCCTGCCGGCCACGGGCATGACCAGGGCGGGCCGCGGCCGGGACTGGCGACCCGGCCGCGGGCCAGAGGCGGCCCGCGGAGCTGCCGAAGCGGGAGAGTGGCACGCCGGGGCGGGTGCCGGGCGACGCGGGTCGTGGCGGTCCTGGGCCGCCGCGGTGGGCGGCCTGGTCGCGGTCGTCCTGGCCGTCGCGATCGTCGCGCTGCTGCTGCCGGTCGCCCTGTTCGGCATGGCGCTGTCGAGGTCGCTGTTCTTCGTCCTGGCGGCCCTGCTGTTCGGGCGCCGCGGACTGCTCCGCAGGCTGCGGGGCTGGCTCGCTGGTTTCCGCCGCCGCTGGCCGTTCTGAGCCGGGAGGCGGCCGCTCGCCGGCCGGCGGCGGATCAGGTGCGCTCGGGTATCCGCAACGGGACCAGCAGATACTTGAACGCCGGGCCGTCGCGCCCCTCTTCCGCCGGGGTCCAGGTGATCAGCGCGGGCCTGGCCGGGCTGTTGAACTCGAGCCTGATCCGCCCGGCGGCCGGACCGCTGCCGCCTGCGGCGCCGGTCTCGGCGGCCGTCTCGCCCGGCCCCTGGGCGTCGGCCGCGGCCTCCGCAGCGGCGGCCGCGGCCTCCGTGGCGGCGGCCGTCAGCCCGTCGAGAAGGTAGTGCGGGTTGAACGAGATAAGGGTCTCGTCACCGGAGAAGTCGGCGCCGACCGTCTCGGCGGCGTGCGCCCGGCCCTCCGCGTGCGCCTCGATCACGACCTGGTCGGGCCGGAACGACAGCCGTACCGGCCCGGCCCGCTCGGCCACCAGCGCCGCCCTCCTGACCGCCTCGATCAGCGGTCCGGCCGGCAGGTCCGCGCGGCAGCCGAACTCGTCACCGAACCTGCTGCGATACCTGATGAACTCGCCGGCGATCAGCCGCCCGGTCAGCCGCCGGCCCGCTGACTCGAAGCAGACCAGGCCCTCCGCTGGACGCGGCTGGTCGTGACCGCCATCCCGCGACGCACCCGCACTGTCGGTGCCGAACGCCACCGTGACCGGCACCCCGGCGACGAAGGCGCGCGCCGCCTCGACCATGAACCGTGCCGGGACCAGCGCCAGCGCCCGCAGGCCAGGCTCGGCCGGGGCGAACGTGACGTCCCGCGCGGCCAGCCGGTACCTGTCGGTCGCCGCCAGCGTCATGACGTCCCCGGTGATGTCGAGGCAGACCGCGGTCAGCATCGGCAGCGTGTCGTCGCGGCTGGCCGCCGGGGCGACCTGCGCGACCGCAGTGGCCAGCACTCCCCCGTCGACCGCTCCGGCCGGCTCGGGCGAGGCGGGCAGCGCAGGGTAGTCCTGCGCCGGCAGGCAGACCAGGCCGAACTCCGCCCGGCCGCAGGCCAGGTTCATCATCTCGGCGTCGCGGCAGAACTCGGCCGGCTGCGCGGGCAGGCTCCTGGTGATCTCGGCGAGCAGCCGGCCGGGAACGAGCGCCGATCCCGGCTCGGATACCTCGGCGTCGACCCTGACCCTGGCCGATACCTCGTAGTCGAAGCACGACAAGGTCAGGCCGTCGGCGGCAGCCTCAAGCAGCATCCCGGACAGCAGCGGGACAACCGGGCGGGCCGGGAGCGCGCGGGAGACGAACGCTACCGCCTCGCCAAGCGCGTCCCGCCCCGCTATGAACTTCATGTCCCTGATCCTGGCACTACCCGCCGACAGTGTGCGCGGCTGCGGCCGGCCAGCCCGGTCAGGCCAGACCGGGCGGCGCGGCCGCCAGCGTCGACTCGATCGCGCGGGCAAGCGCCAACGCGGTCTGCGCCGTCAGCTCCACGGCGACCCTGGCCGACGGCCCCTGCGCCGGGTTGAGGAAGTCGATGTTGAGCGTGTGGCCGGCCAGGGCGTGCGCCGGATGGTCGAGGTAGACGCTGACCTCGCTCAGCCTGAACCACCCGGTCGCCCCCTTGCCGCTGCCGGTGGCCGGCACGTGCTCGGTGGAGTAGGTGCACATGGCTAGCCCTTCCCGGCGAGATGCCGGCCGAAGAAGTCCCAGATCTTCTCCCAGCCCTCGACCGCCGCCTCCACCCGGTAGGCAGCGCGGTCGACGGAGAAGAACGCGTGCCCGGCGCCGGTGAAGGTGTGGAACTCGTGCGGCTTGCCGAACTCGTCGAGCGTGCGGGACAGCTCGGCGGTCTCGGCCGGCGTCGGGAACTGGTCATCGGCCCCGAACAGCCCGAGCAGCGGGCAGGACAGGTTCTTCGACAGCCCGATCAGCGGTTTCATGCTCGCCGGCGCCCCCGTAGGCACGCGGACGACGGCACCGCCGTAGCAGTCCACGGCCGCGTCGAACGGCAGGCTGCACGCGGCGAGGAAGGACTGGCGCCCGCCCGAGCAGTAGCCGACCACCCCGATCTTGCCATTGCAGCCCGGCAGGCCGCGCAGGTAGGCGGCCGCTCCCGCGACGTCTCCCACTACCTGCTCGTCGGGTACGCCGCCCTTGGCGCGCGCGGCCGCGGCCGCATCGTCCGGGCTCGCCCCCGGCGAGTCCCGGTAGTACAGGTTCGGCATCAGCGCCGCGTAGCCGTGGGCCGCGAACCTGCGCGTGATCTCCTTGGTCGCCGAGTCGTACCCGGGCCGGTGATGGATCACCACGACCCCGCCAAAGGTCCCCGCGCCGTCCGGCCGGGCGAGATAGGCCTCGAGCTCGTCACCTTCGTGACCTTTCATCATGACGGTCTCGGCGGTAAGTGCTTCGTTCATGCGACCCTTTCTCCTTCGTGGACAATGAGCGCGGAAGTATTTTCCTTCGCAATGATCAGGTCATTACCTGAGCTTCGGCGATTCTCCTGGCCGATAGGGCGCCCAGGGCGCGAAAATCTCCCATGGCACCTGGTCACCGGCCGGGCTGACCCCAGGCGACCTGACACGGCGGGAGCGGCGTTTCGATGAGCACGGCCTCCTACGGACTGGTGCTCATATTCCTGGGAGCCGGCTTTTCCCTTGGCTGGTACGCGAACCGCTCTATCTCCGCCCACGGTGACGTCAAGTCCACGAAGAGAAAGATTCCGGGCTACCGGAAGACAAGACACCATAGTGGCATCGTCGCCCTTATTCTCGCCTTCGTGATCGGGGTCGTCGTCTTCGATCTGATCCGCCCTCATCCGTGACCAGGTGTGCCCACTCGGCGCCCGGCCGGGCCATCAGGCTCCGAAGCCGAGGGTAGCTGGCGCGCGGGTTCACCGGACAGCGACTGAACCATATCGAGCCGCCGACCGTACATAGCGGCGAGCCGCGAAGCGGCGCCGGGAGCACGCGCCGCGCGCCGCCCGCACGACCGTTCAGCATCCAGGGGGGAACCCATGCCAGGCGACCATGTCCGCGCCGTGGTGCCCGACCCCGCGGCCGACTACGGCTTCGGCGAGCTCATCGCGGCCGGCCGGCTATGACGCCCTCCCACGGTGCCAGCGTGACCTGGTCATCGCGGTCGCGGTCCGGCGAGGTAGACAGCAAGACCTGGCCGGCCGGCCGGCCGAGCGTGACCGGGCTGCCGGTGAAGTTCGCCGCCACGGTGAGCCCGCCGGCCGAGTTGAGCCCGCCGGTCGAGTACTGCCAGACCCCGTCCGGCGCGGGCAGCGGCTGGTATCCGCCGAGCCGGCGGCCGGCCTCTGCCCTGCGCAGCCGCAGCAGCTCGCGGCACAGCCAGAGCACCGATCCCCGGTCAGCGCGCTGAGCGGCGACGTTGCAGGCCGCCTGGTCACCGGCCGGGAGCCAGCTGCGGACACCCGCCGTGGTGAAGCCGCCGGTCGGCGAGGCGTCCCACGGCATCGGCGTCCTGGCCCGGTCCCGGCCCAGGGCACGCTGGCCGCCTAGGGTATCCCTGGCCAGCTCGGGCGGAACCGTCACGTCGGTCATCCCGATCTCGTCTCCGTAGTACAGCACCAGGGCGCCTGGCAGGGTCGCCAGCACCAGCAGCGCGAGCCTGACCTTTGCCTCGTCGCCGCCGCACCACCGGCTCGGGAAGCGGCCCACGTCGTGGTTGGACGCCATCCAGACCGGGCAGCCGTCGGACGGCAGCGCGGCCAGCGTTCCCGCCACGACCGCCGCGAGGTCCGCGGCGGCGAAGCCGGCGAAGACGAACGGGAAGTTGAACGCGAGCTGCAACTCGTCGTCGGCGCCGTAGAACGAGGCGAGCCTGCCGAGCTCGCCGACCCAGGTCTCGCCGAGCAGCAGGCGCGGCGGGCTGTACCGATCGGCGATCGCCCGCCAGTTCCGGTACACCGCGTGCACCTCCGGCCGGTTCTGGTTGTACTCAGAGCGCTGGCCGAACCGCCCGGAGAGCGGGCCGTCCTGCCCGGCGGGAGGGTTGTCCCGCAGCAGCGCGTCCTTGTACAGGCCGTGCGCGACATCGATGCGGAAGCCGGCGACGCCGCGGTCGAACCAGAACCTCAGCACCTGCCTGAACTCCTCGTGCACGGCCGGCTGCCACCAGTTCAGGTCGGCCTGCGCGGCCAGGAAGTTGTGCAGGTAGTACTGGCCGGTCCGGTCGTCCCACCGCCACGCCGAGCGCCCGGTGAAGTCCAGCCAGTTGTTCGGCGGGCCGCCGTCCGGTGCCGGATCGGCCCAGACGTAATAGTCACGTAGCGGGCTCTGGCGGCTGGACGCGGACTCGACGAACCACGGATGCTCGGTGCTGGTGTGATTGGGCACGAGGTCGAGCAGCACCCGCATGCCGCGCCGCCCGGCCTGCGCGATCAGCTCGTCCATGTCGTCCATGGTGCCCAGTTCGGGATGGACGCCGCGGTAGTCGCTGACGTCATAGCCCCAGTCGCGGTCGGGCGAGGGCATCGTGGGTGACAGCCAGATGCCGTCGACGCCGAGCCATTCCAAATAGTCGAGCCTGGACAGGATGCCGCGCAGGTCGCCGTACCCATCGCCATCGGAGTCCTGCCAGGACCGGACGTACAATTGGTACAGTGTCGCGCCCTGCCACCATCTGCCGTCCATCCGCTGCTCCTTCTGTCCTCGCGATTGCCGGCCTTAACTATGGCAGTACGGCAACGTCGAGCCTTGCGTGCGCGCGCCCGCCCGGCCGACTATGGATGACATGGGCTGGCTGGGGCTCTTTGCCCTCGCGGTGCTGCTCCCGACGATCGCCGGGTACGCGATCCTGCTCGCCTTCCGCAGCTACCAGCGCGTGGCCGCGTCCCGGCTGCGACCGCCGCCTCCCGAGCCGATGGACCGTCTGGTGACCCGGGCGCGGCGGCTGCGGGCCGAGCTCGAGGCGACCGAGAACACGCCGCGCGGGCCGGCCAGGCAGCATCGCCTGCGCGCGCTCCGCGGCGCCTACCTGGACCTGCTCGGCAGCCTGTGCGAGCGGCTGGACGTGAGCCCGCCGCCTGGCGGTGACCGGGCCAGGCAAGCCGACATCTACCGGGCCGAGGCCGCGCTGCGCGAGCGCGGCGTGGAAGTGGCGGCGGCGCACTGAATGGGCATCAGAGTGCTCGCCGTGTCCGACGAGGTCGACGAGGGCCTGGCCGCGGGGATGAACGCGCGCGGGTCCGCCGATGTCATCCTGGCCTGCGGTGACCTGCCGAGCGACTACCTCGCCATGTTGATGAACGCGCTCGATGCCCCGCTGGTATTCGTGCCCGGCAACCACGACCCTGACCTGTCAGGATACCGGCAGACCCGCACTGGGCTGATTACACTGGCCGGTTTTCCCGCCGCCGCACCGTGGCCGGCCGGCGCGCTGAGCGCCGACGGCACGGTCGTCGACGCGGCCGGGCTGCGGGTCGCCGGGCTGGGCGGCTGCCTGCGTTACGGCGACGGGCCGAACCAGTACACAGAACGGCAGCAGGCACGCCGCGCGCGGCGGCTGCGCAGGATCGCTCGCCGACGGTGGCGGGCCGACCACCGCGGCGTCGACGTGCTGCTGACGCACGCACCGCCGCGCGGCCTGGGCGACGACGACGATCCGCCGCACCGCGGCTTCGGCTGCTACCACGGCCTGATCGCGGATCTGGCCCCGGCCGCTCTCCTGCACGGTCACGTCCGGCCCAGCGGCGACCGGGCCCCGGAGCGGGTGGGCGGTCGGACCACGATCTGCAACGTGGCGGGCTGGCGGCTGCTTGACATCATGCAGGGCTCGGATCTGAGGCAACTGCGCGGGGGCTACCGGCATGCCGTTTGAGACCGGTTTCCCGCGCGCGGACGTGGAGAACGACTTCGTGCGGGCCAGGCGCCGGCAGATCCTGGCCAGGCTGGCGCACCGGCTGCGCCGCGAGCCGGACGACGTCAACCTCATCCTCCCGTTCGACGACGTGGTCGCCGCGCTTGGCCTCCGCGGCGAGCGCGAGCTGGGGCTGCAGACCATAAGGCTCAGTACCGTCGTCGGCACGGTTGACTCGCGCCGCGACTTCGACCGCCACTTCAGGCCCACCTCGAGCCGGGTGCGGGAGCGCTGGGAAAGGCTCGCCCTGGCGGAGCGCCGCGGCGAGACGATCCCCCCGATCGAGACATACCGGGTCGGCGAGCTGCACTTCGTCAAGGACGGCCACCACCGGGTGTCGATCGCCATGGCCACGGGCCGCAAGACGATCGACGCGTACGTGACCGAGGTGCTCACCGTGGTTCCCGCCAGAGGCATCAGGGGCAGGCGGGACCTGCTTATGAAGAACTCGGAGCGGATGTTCCGCTCGCGGGTGCCGCTGCCCGCGCAGGCCTACTCGAAGATCATCTTCGCGAACCCGGCGTGCTACGCGGAGCTTGGCCAGAACGTCGAGGCCTGGGGATACCGGTGCATGCAGGCCGAGCGAGCATTCATCGACCGGGAGCAGGCGGCCAGGCGCTGGTGGGCAGAGGAGTACGTCCCCGTCGTCCGCATGCTGCAGGCCGCGGAGCTGGTCGGCGACCGTACCGACGCCGAGGCGTACCTGCGGGTGGCCCGCGAGCGAGATCGGCTCATCCGCACGCCGGAGTGGGACGACGAGGTCATCGCCGCGCTGCGCCGGGAGATTACCTGACGGCGCCCGGCACGGTGCGTCGCCAGCCAGGTTGACCGCGATCCCCGGCCGCGCCTCAGGCGTCGCCGGTCCCAGCCGCCCCTCCGCTACCGCCCGCCGCTCCGCTACCGCCCGCCGCCGTTCCGCTGGCCCCATCGCCGCCGACCGTGATGTTGCGGCCGGTCGCCGGGTCGAACACGTGCATGGCGCGCAGGTCGGCCCAGAGCTCGGCGTCGTCGCCCTCGCGGATCCTGGTCGCCGTGTCGATCCTGGCCACCACGGTATCGCCGCTGGCGCCGGTCTCGGCCCGGCCCGAGTCCCGCGCGAGCTCGGCCAGCTCGGCCGCGTCCACGGCCCGCTCCATGTCCTTGGTGAAGTAGACGTACACATCAGAGCCCATCGACTCGAGCACGTCGATCGTCGCGCGGAACCCGACGCCGTTCTGCCTGGCGTCGGGCGCCACGTGCGCGGCGTCCTCGAATGCCTCGGGCCGGATGCCCACGATCAGGTCCCGCGGCGCGTTGGCCCGCTCGAGCGCCTGCCTGACCCGGCCGCTGAGCGGCGCGTCGCCCAGCGGCGTGTGCATCGTGCCGCCGTCGATCGTGGCCGGCATGAAGTTCATCGCGGGCGAGCCGATGAAGCCGGCCACGAACAGGTTGTCCGGCTTGTCGTACAGCTCCTGCGGAGAGCCGACCTGCTGCAGCAGGCCGTTGCGCATCACCGCGACCCGGTCGCCGAGCGTCATCGCTTCCGTCTGGTCGTGCGTCACGTACACCATCGTGGTGCCCAGCCGCCGCTGGATCCTGGATACCTCGGTCCGCATCTGCACGCGCAGCTTCGCGTCCAGGTTCGACAGCGGCTCGTCCATCAGGAACGCGGAGGGATCGCGGACGATCGCCCGGCCCATCGCCACCCGCTGCCGCTGGCCGCCGGACAGGTTGGCCGGCTTGCGGTCCAGGTGCTGGGTGAGGTCGAGAATCCGCGCCGCCTCGTTGACCTTCTCGTCGATGACGGACTGCGGGTTCTTGGCCAGCTTCAGGGCGAAGCCCATGTTCTCCCTGACCGTCATGTGCGGGTAGAGCGCGTAGCTCTGGAAAACCATCGCGATGTCGCGATCTTTCGGCGCGATGTTGTTCACTACCTTGCCGCCGATGCTCAGCTCGCCCTCGGTGATGTCCTCCAGGCCGGCGATCATGTTCAGCGTGGTCGACTTCCCGCAGCCCGAAGGGCCGACCAGGATGACGAACTCGCCGTCGGCGATGTCCAAGCTGATCTTGTTGACGGCCAGCGCGCCGTCGGGGAAGCGCTTGGTGACCTGGTCAAGAACGATGTCAGCCACTGTTTCTCCTTAATCGCTAGCCCTTGACGGCGCCAGAAGTCAGCCCAGCGACGATCCGGCGCTGGAAGAACAGGACGAAGATGATGATCGGGATCGTGATGACCACGGCAGCGGCGGCGATCGGCCCGGTCGGCGAGGTGAACTGCGAGCTGCCGCTGAAGAACGCCAGCGCCGCGGGAGCGGTACGCGCCCCGAGCGTCGAGGTGAACGAGATGGCGAAGAGGAACTCGTTCCAGCAGAACAGGAACACCAGGATCGCGGTCGTCACCATGCCAGGCGCCGCCAGCGGCGCGATCACCTTCGTGAACGCCTGGAACGGCGTCGCGCCGTCCATCTTCGCCGCCTTCTCGAGCTCCCACGGGATCTCCCTGAAGAAGGCCGACAGGATGTAAATGCCGAGCGGCAGGCCGAAGGCGACGTACGGGATGATCAGCCCGGGCCAGGTGTTGAACAGGCCGAGCGCGCGCTCGATGCTGAACATCGGGGTGACCAGCGAGATCGCCGGGAACATCGCGATGAGCAGCGCCATCCCGATCAGCACCTGCTTGCCGGGGAACTCGAGCCTGGCCACGGCGTAGGCCGCCATCGACGCCAGCAGCACGGCGACGATCGTGGCGATCAGGCCGATCCCGACCGAGTTGAGCAGCGGCCGGAGGAACTGCGCGCTCTGCAGGATGCCGCTGTAATTGGACCAGGTCCACTGCTTGGGCCAGAAGTTGGCATCGACGATCGCGGCCGGGGTCTTGAACGACAGCGACAAGATCCACACCAGCGGGATCAGCGTGAGAACGACGGCGACGGTGTTCGCCGTTCCCCAGCCGAACTTCTGCCTGGTTGTCGTGGCAGCCATCAGCGGGTCACCTTCTTCCCGTGTCCGTGCCCGGAGCGGCGGCGCCGAAGCCCATGATGAACAGGACCGCGATGATCGCCACGCAGATGAAGATCAGGATCGAGATCGCCGACCCGATACCCAGGTTCAGCGCGCTGAACAGGTTGTCGTAGCCGAGGATCGAGACCGAGCCGGTGCCGTTGCCACCCTTGGTGAGGATGTAGATGTTGTCGAAGATCCGGAACGCGTCCAGGGTCCTGAACAGCAGCGCGACCAGGATGGCCGGCTTCATCAGCGGCAGCGTGATCCTGGTGAAGCGCTGCCAGGCGGTGGCGCCGTCCACCTTGGCCGCGCGCTGCAGGTCCTCGGGCACCAGGGAGAGCCCGGCGAGCAGCAGCAGCGCCATGAACGGCGTGGTCTTCCAGACCTCCGCCAGGATGATCACACCCACCGCCTGGCCGGTGTGACTGAGCGGGGCGCCGTTGCCGAAGAGCGCGGACAGGTAGCCGGTGCTCGGCGTCCAGGCGAACTGCCAGCTGTAGGCGGCGGCCACGGTGACGATCCCGTACGGGATCAGCGCCGCGGTGCGGACCGTGTTGCGGCCGAACAGCGTCCGGTGCATGAGCAGCGCGAGCAGCATGCCGAGTACGAGCTCGATGGCGACGGAGACGACCGTGATGACGAGCGTGACGACCAGGGCGTGCCACCAGAACGGGGAGGTGAGCACGGCCGCGTAGTTGCTGAGCCCGATGAACTTGACCGCGTTCGGAAGCTCCAGGTTGTAGCGCTCGAGCGACAGGTAGACGGCGTAGCCGATCGGGTACGCGGTGACGGCGATCATCACGATCACCGCCGGGGCGCACAGCAGCCAGCCCAGCCTGCGCTCCGCCCTGGCTCCCTCGGACAGCTGCCGCCGGTGCGCCGGCGGCGCCTGCTCGGCCGCGCTGACGGCGGCCGTCTGGCTCTGGATACTCATCGGCCCCTTCCTTTCCCTGCCTCCGGGGGTTCCAGGGGGTCGCCCCCCTGGACCAGCACGGCCGGATCGCTGCCCGCCGGGCGGCGGTTCACGGGATCAGCCCCTTCGACTGCAGGGCGTTGTTGAGCTGGCTCACCATCGACTTCTCGGTGCTCGCCGGGCTGATGCTCACGGGCGGTGAGACCAGATGCGAGATGTTGATCGACAGGACCTGGTAGAGCGGCGTCTTCGGCCGCAAGCTGGCGTTCTCGAGCTCCTTGAGGATGTCGGCGTGGAACGGGTAGTCGCCGAACAGCTTCGGGTCGCTGTACAGGCTGATGATGGTCGGCGGATTGCCGCTTACCGTGGCACTCTCGAGCTGGTTCGCCCTGTCCCGCAGGCAGAGCGCCGCCTGGAAGGCCAGCTTGGGGTGGCGCGAGTAGGAGCTGACCCCGAGGTCGATGCCGCCGATCGTCACGTGCGCGGGCTGCCCGGGGATCACCTCGGGATACGGCGCCCACTTGAAGTTCTTGAACATCGTCGGGTTGTCGGCCTTCATTGACGGATAGACGAACGGGTAGTTCAGCTGGAAGGCCGCGGTCCCTGCCTCCATCGCCAGCCGGTTATCGTTCTCCAGCTGAACGTCAAGCGACGGGTCGGCCGCCACCGACGTAGCCAGCTTCTTCATGATCGTCAGCGCCTTGATGGCCGGCTTGCCGAGTGCCACGTGCGCGGCGTCTGGCGTGAGCACGCTGCCGCCCGCGCTGGCCAGCATGGTGTTGAACCAGACGGTGGCACCCTCGTACTGCGCGCCCTGGATCTCGATCAGGTGCGGCTTGCCCGCCTTGGCCAGCTTGATCGAGTCGTTGATCATCTCCGTCCAGGTGGCCGGCGGGGTCTTGACCAGGTCGGAGCGATACCACAGCAGCTCGGTGTTGGCGTTATCGGGAACCGCGTAGAGCTTGCCTTTCCAGGTCGCCGTTTCCAACATCGGCTTGAGCGTGTCGTTCTCGGCCTGCTGCTTGTTGCTGCCCGTCCATGGCAGCAGCCAGCCCGCCTGGGCGAACTCGGCCTCCCAGGTGACGTCCAGGCCCATGATGTCGATCGTGTTGTCGTGCGCGGCCAGGCGGCGGACGAGCTGCTGGCGCTGGCCGTCCGAGGAGGTCGGCAGCTGCTGGTAGGAGATCGTGTACTTGCCGTGGCTCTGCTTGGTGCAGGCGGCGACCGCCTGGCTGGTCGCGGCCGAAGTGTCGGGATATAGATAGTAGGTGAGCGTCACCGGGCCAGTGGCGGCGCCGCTCGTGCCGCACGCGGCCAGCGCCGACGCGACCAGGCCCGCACCGCCGAGCACGGCCAGGTGCCGCCGCAGTCGCCGCGCCCCGTCTACCCTAAGGCGCGCGGCCCGCCGGGTCTGCCGGGTCCGCCGGTCTGACTCAGCCATCATCTTCCCTCCATAGCGGAACTCGGGACCGCCTGGCGACAGGGCTGCGCGGAGCGAGGTCGCCGGCCGACGCGGTCACGGCAGGACGCGGTTAAGTGACCGCTGAATGGCAGTGCGGAGACCTTGACGTGGTGGGCCCTGTCCCGCGCGGTTCGCGCCCGACCAGACGCCCTCACAAGGCCCTCCCAGGCCCGGCCCCTTTGCCGGGCCAGTGCTGTTGCAGATTTCTTCATCCTCACTCGGTCCCGCAGGCCCGTCAAGGCACAGCCGTCCCGCCAGCCATGTGGCAGCCTGGCTCCATGAGCAGCCTGGACAGCGACATCGTCACCCGGGGCGCCCGTCATCAGCATCGACGCGTGCGCCACCGGTAACTGCCTGTTCCCCGGCGCGGCCGTGATCGGCCACGAGCGCACCAGGGCCGAGGCGATCGCGTAAGACCTCGTCGGTGGTGTCGGCGATCGGGTCGCCGGCCACGACACCCGCGTTGTTGACCAAGATGTCGAGCGGGCCGAGCAGTTCGGTGGCCCGGT
>WNGM01000079.1_pt1 | contig 71929 bp, 79 predicted proteins | sample 5400571 | NCBI WGS metagenome assembly WNGM01 (sample SAMN13153378, study PRJNA577476) | soil metagenome | isolation source: 100 cm soil or saprolite under Garry oak tree replicate 2 | place: USA:California | collected 2016-06-15
ACCTAAACCCGGCGCGTCTGCCGATTCCGCCACGCTCGCGGGCTGGGCGGCTTACGGTAACACTCGTGTTGACCCTCGACAGCGAGTTCCTCACCTCGGCAGGGGCGCGGTCAGGTAGCGCTGGACGGTGGAGCCGAAGCGGGCGATCAGGGTGTCGGCGTCGAGCTCGGTGATGGAGGGCAGGCGCAGGTCGATGTCGGCGGCGGCGGCGAAGAGCTGCTGCTTGCTGCCGAAGTAGCGCATGACCATGGACGGGTCGATGCGGGCGTCGGCGGCGATCGCTCGGATGGTCGCGCGCTCGTAGCCGTCCTGTGAGAAGCGGCGGCGGGCGGCGCCGAGGATGGCTGCCCGCGTCAGGTCGGAGCGGCGCCGCCGGGTCTGACCTCCCTCGACTGTCGATCCCGCCTCCGCGATGAGATTTCCGGTCATGACGCCTCTCCCGATCGTGTTCCGGCGATGCCAACAAGGGTAGGCCAACAAGCGTTGTCGAGCGGATGGTCGCCAGGGCGGTGGCGCAGGAGCGGTCCGGCAGCCCGCCCGAGGTGGTCGGGCAGGCAGTGCTCCGGGCGCTGACCGCGCGGCGACCGCGGACCAGGTACCTGGTCGGAGCGACCGCCCGGCCGCTGGCGACGATGGCGAGCCTGCTGCCCGACCGAGCGCTGGACGACCTGCGTCTGCGCATCTTCGGCCTCCCCCGGGCCCAGGCGACCCTGGCCCGCCCCTCGTGACCCTGGCCCGGCCCACCCGACCCCGGTCGGCCCACCCGACCTCGGCCCGACCCTCGTGACCCCGGCCCATCGCCTCCGGGCCGAGTTCCACTAATTCCCGAAAGGCCCGTACCGGTCGAGCCCCCCGAGCGCCCGTAGTAGCGAAGGGCGAACGACCAGTACCAGCCGCGAGTCACTCCGAGTGGTCGCGGTTCGCCATCGACGAGCACTGGGGGGCCAGAGCGTGGAGCAGACGCACCCGGGTTTGGCGCTGATGATGCGCCGCGGGCCAAGGCGTCTGCTCCTCCCGTTGCTCGGGGCCTCAGCCCTGGTGCTGCTCTCGCCGGAGCGTGCCCACGCTGCGGTACGGCCCGCACCCGACGCAGCGGCGGTGCCAAGGGGCACCGCCATGCCGGCGGACACCGCGGATACCCCGGCCGCGAGACTGCTCGCGGCGGTGCGCTCACTCCCACTGGCGAGAGCGCTGCTGATGGCGAAACCGCACCAGGACGAGGGCACGGCCGTGCACTCTACCTTGTCCCACCACGGCACCCGCACGGCCGTGCTCTCCTCCACCCGCCCCGGCGCCTCGGGCTGCGACCTCGGCCTGATCGTCGCCGGTCTCGTGCTGGTCGTCTCGACCCGATTCGGCAGGGCGCCCCCAGCGTGCTCCAGCTCCCGTACGAGGTCCTACGAGCCGCTGGCGTCGCCGGGATAGCCGGCGCCGAAAACGTCCCCGAACCGCAGTGCCGTCCAACGTCAAGACCCGAAGGAGAAGCAACAGCGTGAAGATCTGGAGCAAGCGCGCCGCCGGCGTGGGCGCGATCATCGGTGGCCTGCTGGTGGCCGGCAGCGTTGCCGCCAACGCAGCCGACCTCCCGCTGGCGAGCAGCCTGCCGCTGGTCGGCAACGGGCAGCAGCAGCAGGCTGCCCCCGCCGTCCCGGCGAAGATGGCCATCCCGCAGGTCGGGAACTCGAAGGCTGCCGGCCCCAAGCACGCGGTGACCAACCAGAAGGCCGAGGTGTCGAAGGCGCGTCCCGGCTACGGCGACGACCGGCACGGTGACGACTCGAGCGTCGTGGTGGGCAACGGCTCCGGCAACAAGACCATCGTCGGCACGGGCAACACCAGCGTCAACGCGCCGGTGAACGCTTGCGGCAACGCGATCAACTCGCCGCTCGGCATCGCCGCCGCCGCGCAGTGCGACAACGAGCAGAACAGCGTGAGCGCCGGCAGCGCCGACACTGGCGGCAGCGACGGCCCCAGCGTCGTGGTCGGCGACGGCTCGGGTCTGGACACCGAGACGCTGCTGGGCAACACCGACACCAACACGCCGGTGAACACCTGCGGGAATTCGGAGACCGGTGGCGGGCTCCTGGCCGGGGCCCAGTGCCAGAACCGCCAGAACCACCTGGCGGCCGGGCACGCCGGCTGAGACAGCAGGGTAATCGTCCCGCCGGCGGCAGCGGCAATGGCGCCGCGCCGCCGGCAGGCGCATGAGCAGGGCAGGGAGTTGGCGGTCGGGGTGCCCGCTCGGGAACCGAGCGGGCACCCCGAACCGAGGAGGGGGGCGATCCCATTGCCCGGTGCCGTCCATTGCGTGGATGGCGGCAGGACGAACCGCAGGACCATGGGGCCCGAGAGGGGCCTCGAATGAAGCAGGGCCGCCGGTTGCTGGTGGTCATGGATCCCAATGGAACCGCCGAGGTGGCCTGGGACCAGGCGATGGTCTCGCGGCTGCCGGGCCTGGCCGCCGTCTACGACGTCGACGGCGGGGGTGAGGCGGGGATCGTGCGGCCGGTCGGCTTCGACACCGAGCTTCCCGAGCCCGCAGGTCCCACCACGGTCCAGGGAGCACCGCCGAGGTTCGCGGTCGCGCTCGCGCCAGCTTCGGAGTCGTGGCGGCCGGGGCCGGTGCTGCACCGGGTCACCTACACCTGGGCGGGCACGCTGCCGTATGACACCTACGAATGGCCGGACAACGTCCCCTGCACGCTCGGGGACGCGCTCGGCCGCTGCCGCGTTCGGCTGGAGCGCGGACGCCAGCACGCCGCCATCCGCCTGGCCGACCCCGCCAGGCGCCGGCGGGCAGAGGCCTGGGGCGAGTCGGTGCTGCTCCGCGCGCTCGAGCCCTCGCAGGGCGCGCGCTTCAAGGCCGAGCGGTGCTTCGTGGTCCAAGCGCCGAGCGGCCGCCGCTACCTGATCACCGCGGCACGGCACCGCAACGTCTACGCGCTGGACAGCGCCGGCCGGCCGCGCGCGGCCTACTCGCTGCTGCCCGCCGTGCAGGGAAGCCTGGCCGAGCAGCTCTGGCAGCAGACCTGGCTGCTGCAGCACGACGAGCGGCGGTTCCTGCGCTTCGCGCTCGCCACCCAGTCCGAGGAGGGAGGCGAGCGGGTGCGATGAGCACCGTGGTGTCTGCGGGGGCGGCCGCCACGCCGGAGCCGGCGCTGGACTTCGAGCTGCCGGCGGCCCTGCTGGCCGGCGAGCCGCCCGAGGCGCGGGGCCTGTCACGGGGTGGCGTGCGCCTGATGGTGTCACGAGGCGGGGCCTGGCCGGTGCCCGCCGAGTTCCGCGAGCTGCCGGGGCATCTGCGGCCTGGGGACCTGGTGGTGGTGAACACCTCGTCCACGCTGCCGGCGGTGCTCCCCGCGCGGCGCCCGGACGGCCGTGCGGCGGTGGTGCGTCTGGCCACGCCGCTCGCCATGGACGGGCCCTGGGTGGTCGAGCTGCCGGTCGCTCCGGACCGGGACGACCACCCGTGGCCGAGCGAGGCGTGGGTGCTGCCCGGGCAGGGCCACCTGCACCTGCTCGGACCCTATCGAGGCTCGTGGCGGCTGTGGCTGGTGGACGTGCGGGTGCCCCCGCCGCTGCCGACCTACCTTGCCGAGCACGGGCGGCCCCTGCGGCCCGAGGGGGTCGCGACCGACTGGCCGCTGGAGGTCTACCAGTCGTGCTTCGCGTGCGAGCCCGGGTCGACCGCCATGGCCAGCGCGGGACGGGCGTTCACGCCCGAGCTGCTCGCCGCGCTGGTGTCGAGCGGCATCGTGGTGGCCCCGCTGCTGCTGCACACCTGCGGCCTGACCGGGGAGGACGGCGGCCCGCTGCCGGAGCGCTACCACGTGCCCCCGGTGACCGCGCGGCTGGTCAACCACACCAGGGCCAGCGGCGGCCGAGTGATCGCCGTGGGCACCACGGCGGTGCGGGCGCTGGAGTCGGTGGCCGCGGTCAACGGGGTGGTGCGGCCGGCGCGCGGCTGGACCGAGCAGGTGGTCACCCCGGAGCGCGGCGTCAGGGTCGTGGACGGGCTGCTCACCGGCTGGCACGAGCCGGGCGGCTCGCACCTGCGCCTGCTGGAGGCCGTCGCAGGGCTGGAGCCGCTCGGGCTGGCCTACCGCGCGGCGCTGGAGCATGGCTTCGCCTGGGGGACCTTCGGCGACCTGCACCTCATCCTCCCGGGGTCGCGCCGTCGCGCGCGCCGGTAGCGGCGCCGCAGCGAAGAGAGGACGTGCCATGCGCCAACGTGAGCTGGGGACGACCGGGCTGGAGCTGTCGGTGGCCGGCTTCGGCGCCTGGGCGATCGGCGGCCCGTGGGCGTGGGGATGGGGGCGCCAGGACGACGGCGAGTCCATCGACGCACTGCACCGGGCGCTCGACGCCGGGGTCAACTGGATCGACACGGCGCCCGCCTACGGGCTCGGCCACTCCGAGCGCATCGTCGGGCGCGCCCTGCGGGAGCGCCGCGACGTGCATCGCATCCGCGTGGCCACCAAGTGCGGCCTCTGGGCCGACGGCCAGCGCGACGTCTACGACCTGCGGCCGAGCTCGATCCGGCGGGAGATCGACGAGAGCCGGCGGCGGCTCGGGATCGACGTGATCGACCTCTACCAGATCCACTGGCCCGACCGGCAGACCGGTACGCCGGTCGAGGAGTCATGGACGGCCATGGCCGAGCTGGTCACCAAGGGCAAGGTCCGCCACCTCGGGGTCTCAAATTTCACCGTCGAGCTGCTGGAGCGCTGCGAGCGGATCCGCCACGTCGACAGCCTCCAGCCGCCGCTGAGCCTGATCGACCGCTCCGCGCTGGCCGAGCTGCTGCCCTGGTGCGTGGCGCACGGCACCGGGGTGCTCTGCTACAGCCCGATGCAGTCCGGGCTGCTCACCGGGTCGTTCAGCCGCCAGCGCGCCGCCAGCCTGCCGAGCGACGACTGGCGCTGGCGCGACCCGGAGTTCCAGGAGCCGAGGCTGTCGGCCAACCTGGCGCTCGCCGAGCGGCTCCGGCCGGTGGCGGCGCGCCACGGGACGACCGTGGCGGCGGTCGCGGTCTCCTGGGTGCTCGCGCAGGCGGGCGTGACCGCGGCGATCGCCGGCGCGCGCCGCCCCGCCCAGGTCGACGGCTGGATCGCCGCCGGTGACCTGGGCCTCACGCTGCAGGACCTCGACGAGCTGGAGGGCGCCGAGCCCCCGGCCGCTCCGGCGCCCCCTGCCGGCGAGGCGCCCCCGCCCAGCCAGGCACCTCTTGCCGGCGAGGCGCCCCCGCCCAGCCAGGCACCTCTTGCCGGCGAGGCGCCCCCGCCCAGCCAGGCACCTCCTGCCGGCGAGGCGCCCCCGCCCGGCGGCCCGAGCGCCTGATGGCGAACTACCTGCAGGTCACCACGGCGACTCCGTCGCGGGCGGAGGCGGAGCGGCTGGCGCGGCTGGCGGTGGAGTCGCGCCTGGCGGCGGCGGTCCACGTGATCGGGCCGATCCACAGCACCTACCGCTGGCGGGGCGCGGTCCACGAAGAGCAGGAGTGGCTCTGCGTCGCCAGGACCGTCGAGGCCCGCCTCCAGCGGCTCGCCGAGCTGATCGCCGCCGAGCACCCCTACGAGGTGCCGGAGATCTCCGCCGTCCCCATCATCCACGGCAGCCCCGCCTACCTCGACTGGATCGGTCAGGAGACGGCGCCCGCCGAACCGGGTCAGTCCTCGCCGGCGGGCTCGTCCAGCAGTGAGAGAGTGCGGTAGGGCACCAGCTCGGAGAGGGAGATCACGCTGTTGGAGCGCACCACGCTGGAGGAGCGGTTGAGCTGGATGAGGATGTCCTGGAGCTGCTCATGGGTGCGTGCCACCACCCGGCAGTGGACGTCGCCCGCGCCGGTGATCCCGTGCGCCTCCAGCACCTGCGGGACCGCGCGGAGCACCCCGGCGACCTCGTCCAGGCGCCCTTGGGCGATGCCCAGCGTCACGAACGCCTGCACGTCGTAACCGAGCGCTCTGGGGTCGAGGTCGGGCCCGAAGCCGGTGATCACGCCTCGTTGGCCGAGCTTGGCGAGCCGCGCGTGCACGGTCGCCCGGGTCACGCCGATCCGGCGGGCCAGCTCCAGGTGGGAGGCGCGCGGATGGGCGGCCAGCTCCCGGATCAGGCGGATGTCGAGCTCATCGATCTGGCCGGTGCGCACGTTGCCTCCTCCAACGCCAGGGACCCATCGAGTGGCTGAGCAGACTGCACAACATTCTCGCATGTGATTGCCCGGATCAGCGATGCTGATCTTCAATCGATGCACAGACTGCGCCAGCCGCCAGACATGGAGGGATCCGGGTGAACACTTCGCCGAAGACGGGCCGCATCCGGGACGATCGGTTCCCCATCGATGGCATCGACGCCATCGTATTCCGCGTCGGCAACGCGCGGCAGGCGGCGCACTGGTACTCGACCGGGTTCGGGATGCGCTGCACCGCCTATGCCGGCTCGGAGACGGGCCTGCGCGACCGCGCCTCGTACGTGCTGGAGTCGGGTTCCGCCCGGTTCGTGGTAGAAGGCGCGGTCCGCGCCGACTCGCCGGTGGCGGCGTCGGTGGCGCGCCACGGCGACGGGGTGGTGGACGTCGCCCTGCGCGTCCCGGACGCCGAGCGCGCCTACCAGCTCGCGGTCGAGCGCGGTGCGCGGGGGGTCGCCGAGCCGCGGACCCTGGACGACGAGCGCGGCAAGGTGGTGGTGGCCGCGATCGCCACCTACGGCGACACCATCCACTCGCTGGTCGAGCGCTCCGCCTACAGCGGCGCCTACCTGCCCGGCTACGTCGACCGGAACCCGCTGGTCAGCCCACCGCCGCGGCGCTGGTTCCAGGCGATCGACCACGTCGTCGGCAACGTCGAGCTGGGCCGCATGGACGAATGGGTCGAGTTCTACCATCGCGTGCTCGGTTTCACGAACATGAAGGAGTTCGTCGGCGACGACATCGCCACCGAGTACTCGGCACTGATGAGCAAGGTGGTCGCCGACGGCAGCCGCCGGGTGAAGTTCCCGCTCAACGAGCCCGCGGTGGGCAAGCGAAAGAGCCAGATCGACGAGTACCTGGAGTTCTACGGCGGCCCTGGGGTCCAGCACGTGGCCCTGGCCACGGGCGACATCGTCGACTCGGTGGCCGGCATGGGCGTCTCAGGGGTGGAGTTCCTGCCCACCCCCGACACCTACTACGACCAGCTCGGCGAGTGGGTCGGCGAGACGCGGGTGCCGATCGAGACCCTGCACGACCTGTCGATCCTGGCCGACCGCGACGAAGACGGCTACCTGCTGCAGATCTTCACCAAGCCGGTCCAGGACCGCCCGACGGTGTTCTTCGAGCTGATCGAGCGGCACGGGTCGATGGGCTTCGGCAAGGGCAACTTCAAGGCCCTTTTCGAGGCCATCGAGCGCGAGCAGGCCCGGCGCGGGAACCTCTGAGCCGGTCCCGGAACCGCTGAGCTGGTCCGGGCCGGGGGGGGTCAGCCGTTGCTGCCGGCCTCCCTGGCCTGCTGACCGCGCGCCCAGGTCCAGGCGTACTCCGGGTCCTCGCTCTGGCGCGCGGCCGGCCCCAGGTGCAGCGGCCGGAAGGTGTCCACCATCACGGCCATCTCGTCGGTGCGCGACTGGCCGAGCGACGCCTCCACCGAACCCGGCTGGGGTCCGTGGGTGAACCCGCTCGGGTGCAGCGAGATGGAGCCGAGCCCGATCCCGGACCCCTTGCGCGCGGAGTAGTCCCCGCCCACGTAGAACAGCATCTCGTCGGAGTCGACGTTGTGGTGGTTGTAGGGGATCGGCACGGCCTCGGGGTCGAAGTCGAGCGGGCGCGGGCAGAACGAGCAGACCACGAAGTTGGGGCCCTCGAAGGTCTGGTGGGTCGGCGGCGGCATGTGGACGCGCTTCACGATCGGCTCGAAGTCGTGGATGTTGAACGCGTACGGGTACAGGCAACCGTCCCATCCGACCACGTCGAACGGGTGGTTGAGGTAGGTGTAGCGGGTGAGGCCCGCGCGGTGGCGGACCAGCACCGGCGTCTCGCCCTCGTCCACGGCCAGCGTCTCGGTCGGGCCGCGCAGGTCCCGCTCGCAGTAGGGCGCATGCTCGAGGAACTGCCCGTGCTGCGACAGGTAGCGCTTGGGCGGCCGGACGTGGCCGCGCGCCTCGATCACCATCGCGCGCAGCGGCGCATCACCGTCCAGCACCCAGCGGTGGGTGGTGGCCATGGGGATGACCACGTAATCGCCCTCGCCGGCCTCGAGCGCGCCGTAGACCGACTCGAAGCGCGCCCGGCCGGCCTGCACGTAGACGACCTCGTCGCCGGTGGCGTTGCGGTACAGCTCGCTGGACCGGTCGGCGGCCACGAAGTGCAGCCGCACGTCGTCGTTGGCCATGAGGAGCTGCCGGCTGCCGACCGGATCGCCACCCGGCGGCAGCGTCTGGGTCCGGAAATGGCGCGGCAGCAGGGGATGGTTGGGGACGAGCTGGTCGGCAGCCGCCGGGATCTCGACCGCCTCGGCCTTGACGATCGCGGTCGGAAGATGGTGGTGGTACAGCAGCGACATGTCCGAGGAGAAGCCCTCCTGGCCCATCAGCTCCTCGGCGTACAGGCCGCCGTCAGGTCTGCGGAACTGGATGTGGCGCTTGCGTGGGACATCGCCGACCGAGCGGTAGAACGGCATCGGACCTCCCCCTCCTCTGCGGTCGATCCTGGTCCGATGCGAGCTTACCCGGTTGCCCCGGCGGCGCCGTAGGGGTCCGCCTTACCGCACTTTTCGGTCCCCCTTGGTGACAATGGAGGCTGTTGTGGCGGTACTGTGGGCCGCCGTCGGAGGACCGCATGAATTTCCTTGACCCTGAACGGCTGTGGCTCGGCATCGCCATGCTCGCGGTGGTGGTCGCGTACGTGGTGCTCCAGGTGCGCCGTGGCCGCTTCGCCGCGCGGTACGCGTCCCCCGGGATGCTCGCGAAGCTGGCGCCGCGGCGGCCCGGCTGGCGGCGCCATCTCTCGGCGATCGCGTTCGCGGCGGTGCTGGCGCTGCTGATCACCGCGTTCGCGCGGCCGGGGTCGGACGCGAGGGTGCCAAGGGAGCGGGCCACGATCATCATCGCCATGGACAGCTCCGGGTCGATGGTGGCCAACGACATCAAGCCCAACCGCATCACGGTCGCCAGGAAGGCCGCGCTCGAATTCGTGAACCGGCTGCCCGCCCGCTTCAACGTCGGGCTGGTCGAGTTCAGCAACGGCGCCTCGGTGGTGGTCCCGCCGACCACCGACCATCAGGCGGTCGTCGCGGGCCTCGGCCGTCTCCACCTCCGCCCCCATACGGCCATCGGCGAGGGGGTCTTCACCTCGCTGGCCGCCATCGCCAACCTGGACCCGCAGGCCGCCGACGACCCGCCGCCGGCGCACATCGTGCTGCTCTCCGACGGCGGCAACACCATCGGCCGGCCGGTGGAGCAGGCCGCGCAGGCCGCCCTGGCCGCGCACGTCCCGGTCTCGACGATCGCCTACGGGACCGCCAACGGGCGCCTCGGCAACACGCCCGTGCCCGTGGACACCAACCTGCTGCGCCAGCTCGCAGAGACCACCAAGGGCAAGTTCTACCAGGCCGCCAGCGGCGACGAGCTCCAGAAGGTCTACTCCGACGTCGGCAGCTCGATCGGCTTCCGCACCGAGCGCAAGGACATGTCGGTGTGGTTCGTCGGCCTGGCCCTGATCGCCGCCCTGGCCGTCGCGGTTCCATCCCTGCTCTGGTTCGCCCGTCTGGCCTGAGGTCGCCGCGGATGTGGTCGAGTGCGGACGGGAAGCTCACCATACGGGCCTTCGGCGCCGATGACCTGGAGTTCCTGGACCGGCTGTCCTCCGACCCGGAGGCGCTTGGCCCCTTCGAGTTCGCCGGCATCGGCGATCCGCGGGCCCGCCGGCGCCGCTGGGAGCGGGACGGGTTCATCAGCGAGGAATCCACCGCTGTGGCGGTGGTCCTGGCCGACGGCACGCTGGCCGGGATCGCGAGCTGGAAGGCGAGGGACCGAGGCTCGCCGGGGATCTGCCTGGAGATCGGCATGGCGCTGCTCCCGGAGCACCGCGGCCACGGGCTCGGGACGCTGGCGCACCGGCTGGTGGTCGACTACCTGTCCCGCTTCACGACCGTCCACCGGCTGGAGGCTCTCACCGAGACGGAGAACCTCGCGGAGCAGAAGGCGTTGGAGCGCGCCGGCTTCGTGCGCGAGGGCGTGCTGCGCGAGGTCTTCTTCCGCGACGGCGCGTGACGGGACTCGGTGGTCTACGCCCTGCTGCGCGACTCCCGCTGAGCCGCCCGGTGGTGCGGGGGCGGCTCAGCGGGTGAACTGGAAGTTCGCGCGGTGGACGCTGCCGTCGTCCAGCTTGACGATGAGCTGGCGGCAGGTGTTCGCCCAGGAGCGGTCGGTCTTCCAGACGTAGACGTAGGTGTCGGTGCGCGCGGCAGCTGCCTGACCCCGCACATTCGCCCGTCGCCATCCGCCGTTTTCGTGGGCGCTCGCCACGCCCCGTGGGCCGCTAGCATGGCCCGAGCGGTTCGCAACGATCGGGACACCAGACGAACGGGGGAGCGGATGCGGATCGGCATCATCGGCAGCGGCAACATCGGCTCCACCACCACCAGGCTGTTCGTGGACGCGGGGCACGAGGTGGCGATTGCCAACTCCCGCGGCCCGCAGACGCTCACCGGGCTGGTCGACTCGCTGGGCGGGCGGGCCCGGGCGGCCACCGCCGCGCAGGCCGCCGAGTTCGGCGAGGTGGTCGTGGTCGCGATCCCGTTCGGGCGCTACCGCAACCTGCCCGCAGAGGAGCTGGAGGGCAAGATCGTCGCCGACGCCACCAACTACTACCCGGCGCGCGACGGCAACATCCCGGCGCTGGACTCCGACCAGATGAGCTCGAGCCAGCTCCTGGCCAGCCGCCTGGACGGCGCCAGCGTGGTCAAGGTGTTCAACACCATGTACTTCGGCACGCTGGCCTCCGCCGGCCGCCCGGACGCTCCGATGGCCGAGCGGCTGGCGATCTATGTCGCCGCCGACGATCCCGACGCGAAGCGCGTCGTCAGCGGCCTGGTCGAGCAGATCGGCTTCGCGCCGGTGGACGCGGGGTCGCTGGCCGACAGCCGCCGCCAGCAGCCGGGAGGTCCCGTCTCCGGCGCCGACCTGAAGCAGCCGGAGGCCGAAGCCGCCCTCCGGAGCTGAGCCTCAGGCGGCCCGCCGGGCGCCCTGGGCCTCACCCGGCTCGGCGGGGTCGCCGCGGGCTCACCCGCGGCCGCGGGGCCGCCAGCGGATCGGCAGGTGCTTGAGGCCGTTCTGGAAGTTCGACCGCAGCCGGGCGGGCTCGCCGGCCAGCTCCAGGTCGTCCATGCGCTCGAGCACCTCCGCGAACAGCGCGCGCATCTGCTCGCGCGCCAGGTGCGCGCCGAGGCAGAAATGCGGGCCGTGCCCGAAGGTCAGGTGCTCGCCGGGCCGCCGCCGCACGTCGAAGCGATCCGGCGCGTCGAAGACCCGCTCGTCCCGGTTGGCCGACGAGAACCACACCACCACCTTCTCGCCCGCGTGGATCGGCACGCCGGCCAGTTCGAGGTCGCGGGTGGCCGTGCGGCGGAAGTGCATCACCGGCGTCCACCAGCGCAGCATCTCCTCGACCGCGGTCCCCAGCAGGCCCGTGTCGTCCCGCAGCCGCCGGTACTGGTCGGGGTGCTGGAGCAGCGCGAGCATCCCACCGGGCAGGCCATTGCGCAGCGTCTCGTTGCCGGCCACCGAGAACAGCCAGAAGAGGTTCTCGAACTCCTCGACGCTCACGCGCCCGCCGTCCCAGTCGACCTGCTGCATGAGGATCGACATCACGTCGTCGCCCGGGTTGCGGCGCTTGTACTCGCCGAGCTCGTGCGCGTAGGCGTAGAGGTCGGGCATGCCGGCGCGGGTGCGGGGGTCCGGCATCCGCCCGTCCGGCCCGAGCTGCGGCCGCAGCGCCGTGGCGCGGCGGCCCATCTCGGTCGCGCCGGCCGCGTCGAACGACGCGCTGACCGCGTACTCGGGGTCCTGGTAGCCGATCACCCGGTTGCTCCAGTCGAACATCAGCCAGCGGTCCGGCTCGGGGATGCCGAAGACGTCCGCCAGCGTCAGCAGCGGCAGGTCCGCGGCGATCTCCTTGGCGAAGTCGGCCTCGCCCCGCTCGACCACGGCGTCGACCAGGCCGCGGGCGCGCAGCCGGATGCGGTCGACCAGCCTGGCGACGGCTCGCGGCGTGAACGCCTTGGCCAGCAGCGCCCGCAGCCGCGAATGCTCCGGCGGGTCCATGTTGAGCATCATCCGGCGCACGTAGGCGAGGTCGGCCGGGGTGGCGGGGTCACGGATCTGGGTGGCGCCGAGGTGGGACGAGAACAGCCCCGGGGACCGCAGCACCTGCCGGACGTCGGCATGGCGCAGCACGGACCAGAAGCCCGGGCCGCCGGGCCACGGGTCGATCGGCGGCTCCGGCACCCAGACGACCGGCGAGTCGCGGCGCAGCCGCGCCAGGGCGTCGTGTGGCACGCCCCGGACATAGGTGTCGGGGCTGTAGATGACCTCGGTGTCCTCGGTTGCCACGATCAAACATTCTCCCACGCGGTGGGCTAGGCTCAGCCGGTGCCAGCAGAGCAGCCGGATCTGTGGCAGGAGCGGCGGGGGAGCGGCGCGCCGGTGCTGCTGTTCCTGCATGGGCTCGGGGCCACCGGGGAGGTCTGGCGCGGCGCGTTCGAGCTGGCGGCCGGCTGGCCCGGCACGCGCGTGCTGGTCGACCTGCCGGGCCACGGCCGCTCCGGCCAGCTCGACGACTACACCTACGAGGCGCACGCGCTGGCGCTGCGCGCGGCGCTCGGCGAGGGCGCCGGTCCGGTCATGGTCGCCGGCCACTCCATGGGCGGCCTCATCGGCATCCTGCTGAGCGCGGAGCGCTTCGGCCTGGACGTCGCCGCCGTCCTCGGCCTCGGGATCAAGGTCCGCTGGAGCGACGAGGACGTCGAGGGCATGCGTCGCCGTGCCGGCCAACCCGTCCGCTGGTTGGACACGCGCGAGGAGGCTGCCGCGCGCTACCTGCGCTCGGTCGGACTCGACGGCGTCGCCGACCCGGCCGCCCCACTGGTCGCCTCGGGCATCGCCGAGGTCGACGGGCGCTGGCGGCTCGCCTTCGACCCTGCCGCCAACGGGGTCGGCCAGCCGGACATGGCGCGCTCCCTGGCGGACGCCCGAGCCGCCGTAACCCTCGCGAGGGGGTCGGGCGACCAGATGGTCAGCGCCGCCGACCTCCAGTCGCTGCCCTGCGAGGTCCGCGAGCTGCCCGGCCTCGGCCACAACGCCCACGTCGAAGACCCGGCAGTGGTGTGGGCGTTGACCTCCGAGCTCGCGCGCCGGGCCGGTCTGCCCTGATCCTAGGGGATGAGGATGCCGCGGCCTTGGAGGCGGCCGGCGTCCAGGTCGTCCATGGCCTGGTTGACCTCCTCCAGCGGGTAGGTGCGGGTGTGCAGGGCGACCTTGCCCTGGGCGGCCAGCACCATCAGCTCCGCCAGATCGTTGTAGGTGCCGACCAGGTTGCCGACGATGTTGCGTTCGGTGGAGATCAGGTCGATCGTCTCCACCTCCACCCGCCCGCCATACCCGACCACAAAGTGCGACCCCGCCCGCCGGGTCATCGCCCACGCGTCGGCCTGCGCGCCCCGCTCCCCCACAAAGTCGATCACCACCTCCGCGCCGGCCCCGCCGGTCAACTCCAGGACCTGCTGGGCCTGGGTGCCGTCGGCGCGGACCAGCTGGTGGGCGCCAAGCGATCCGGCCAGCGCCAACGCCGCCGGATTGGGATCCACCACCACAATCGTGGCCGGCGTCAGCGCCGCCAGCGACTGGATCCCGATATGCCCCAGCCCCCCAGCCCCAACCACCACCGCGGTGGTGCCCGGGTACAGCAGCGGGCTGGCCTTCTTGACCGCGTGATAGGCCGTCAGCCCGGCATCCGCCAACGCGGCCACCTCCGCTGGCGCCAGGCTGGGGGCCAGCTTGATGCACGCCCGCGCGCTGGTCAGCAACCACCCTGCCATGCCACCGTCGGAGTCGATCCCCGGGAACCGACCCCGTGCGCAGTGCATGTCATCCCCAGCCCGACAGGCCCGGCACAGCCCACAGGTCACCAGCGGATGCAGGATCACCCCATCCCCCGGCGCCACATTGCTGACCGCCTGGCCGACCTGCTGGACCCAGCCGGCGTTCTCATGCCCCAGCGTGTACGGCAACCCCACCCCCGACCGGTCGGCCCACTGGCCCTCCACGATGTGCAGGTCGGTGCGGCACAGCCCCGCCCCACCGATCCGCACGACCACCTCCAACGGATCGGTGATCCGCGGCTCGGGGACCTCCTCGACCAGGGGGCGCTGCTGGTACTTGTGCAACCGGACGGCCTTCACTGCGCGGCACCTCCATCAGCGTCAACCTCAGGACCGGACCGGGCGACAAACCGGGACCCGGGAAGCCCCCACGAACGGAAAAACTCCCCAGTCGTCCGGCACAACTCCACATTCACACGACTCCCCACCCGGATGACCGCGTTGGCCCGCCGCCGCGCGCGAGCCACCGTCGCGCGGCTGGCGGGCCGGCCGTCGGGACCGCTGACCAGCGGCGCGTCCGGACCGGTCTGAAGGCCGGCGCGGCGGCGCCGTTCCAGATGATCGAGCACCGCCTGCCTGGCCGGGAACGACAGGAAGGTGATCCGCTCGGTGACCCCTCCACCCAGGCGCTGCTGGTAGCGGACGGCCAGCGGCTCGGCCTCCGGGTCCGGGACCAGCCCACCACCCTCGTCCAGCGACCCCAGATCGCCGACCCGCAGCCGCAGCAGCTCGCTGAGGTGCAGCCCGCTGCCGACCGGGGCGAGCAGCACCACCCGTTCGCCGGCATCCGGGATCGCCTCCTCCGGTAGCCGCCTGGCCGAAGCGGACGCGGGCAGGACCCGCCAGGGCACCGTCACCCCACCGAACCGGAACCACACCTTCGGGCCCATCGCCAGACCCGCCACCGCCGCGTCGGTGCGGCCATCCAGGACACGCGCGAACGCTCCCAGGGCAGCCTCGGCGACTCCCGGGCCCTCCGCGCGAGCCTCCGCCAGCAGCTCCTCCAGGTTCGAGGTGCTGGTGAGCACCCGGAAGCGGTCCAGCGCCGGCACCAGGGTGCGCACCCAGGACGGCTCGCGGCAGCGCGCGGCCAGCACCTCGGCCATGCGGCGGACACTCGGGACCTCCAGCAGCGCCAGCTCGCGCCGCCCGGCCAGCGCCCTGGCCGGGTCGACCGCGATCATCGCCCCGACCCGCCCGCGTTGATCAGCCGGTGCAGCTCCTCAGCGGCGAAATGATCCTGCAACACCACCTCCACCGAGGTCACCCCCGGCAGCCGCGCCACCCGACTGCGGATCTCCCGGCCGATGTGGCCGGCGAACCGGTGCGGGCACAACGGCGAGGTCAGATGGAACCGCACGGTCACGTGCCCCCCATCGACCTCGACCTCGTCCAGCAGCCCGAGGTCCTCGATCGAGGTCCGCACCTCCGGGTCCTTGACCCCACCAGCCACTCGGCGGACGCGGTCCAGATCCGGGCCCGCGACCGCCTCCGGCGCGGTCATCGGGACTCGGTGCCGGCCACGCCCGTCTCGGTCGCCGGCGGCTCGGTCCCTGGCGCCCCGGTGGGCTGGACGGCGGCCTCCCCGTTCAGGTAGGCACCCCGGCGCTGGGCCAGCTCGTCGTCCTTGATGGCGTCCAGCTTGGCCTCCACGTCGATGCCGTACAGCCGCGCGATGTTGCCGCCGATGATCTGCTGCTTGGTCTCCGGGGTCAGGTCGACGCCGTACTCCTGCTTGAGGTCCTCTGGAAGCTCGAAGGCCATGAAATCGTCGAGCTGCCAGTGCGGGTACCAGATCGGGAAGTCGGTCCCGTACACGATCCGGTCCGGCCCCAGCCAGAACAGCAGGTTGGCCATCACCTCCGCGAACCAGCGCGGCCGGTTGTGGATGAACGCCAGCACCACCGCCAGCCCCGCGTACACGTTGGGACAGCGCGCGGCGATCCAGCAGAAGTCGTCCACTCTCGGCGCGCCGCAATGGTCGATGATCAGGTTCATCTCCGGGTACAGCCAGGCGGGCTCGTCGATGTCGCGGACGTCGAACTTCTCCAGGGAGAGCGGCTCCACGGCCGGTCCCTTGTGGAAGAAGTGGTTGGTGACGCCCAGCTCCAGGGCTTTCTCGTAGCAGGGATAGACCATCGGGTCGTTGGCCTTCCAGCCGCGCGAGTCGCCCCGCCATTCGGCGGTGTACCACTTGAACCCCTTCATCCCCAGCTCGGTGATCTGCCGTTCGACTTCGTCCACGGCGTTCGGCATGCGCGGGTCGACCCCGCCGAGCGGGATGATCCGGTCGGGGAAGCGGCTGGCGAGCTGGGCGTTCCGCTCCGGGTTGACGAAGCCCGTGTGGTAGAAGTCCATCAGGACCTGCGTCGACAGGATGGACATGTCCGCATTGCCCTTGACGAACATCTCCTCCAGGTACCACTCGGGATCGACCTTGCGGAACTGGCGCTCGTAATCCATCGTCCATTTCGGATCGGGTGGGTTGAACCCGGTGTGGAACGCGTAGAAGGTCTCGATGAAGGCGTCGCCGAACCGGTTCTTACAGTTTTCGGCGCTCGCGTCCCAATACCCGCTGTGTGCATCGAAGACGAATTTTCCGTCCTTCATCCACCTCAGCTCCTTCGCCGCCCCGGCCCCCCGACTGGCGCCTCATCGTCAGCCACCCGCCAAGGCTAACTCCGGCGGGGTGTTAGGGGAACCCGCGGGTCCAGCGGACGTCGCCGCCGGCGTCGACCAGCAGCGCCTCGTAGCCGTCCATCGTCTCCAGCCATTCGAGCGCGGGCGTGCCCATCGCGACCGCGGCGGTGGCGTAGGCATCGGCCAGGGTGAGGCTCGGCCCGATCACGGTCACGCTGGCCAGCTCGACGGCGGGGGCGCCGCGGTGGGGGTCCAGCACGTGGGCACCGCGCTCGGCGGTCCCGGAGGTGGCCACGGCGAGGTCGCTGGAGTGGATCGTGGCCAGCAGCTCGCCGGGCCGGTGCGGGTCGGCGATGCCCACGCGCCATAGCCGGTCGCCGTGCGGCTGGCCACGCAGGCACACGTCGCCGCCGGCGCTGACGTAGTGGGTCGGCACGCCGACCTCGACCAGGATGTCGGAGGCGCGCTGCGCGGCCCAACCCTTCACCAACCCGCAGGGGTCGAGCTGGTCGGGGCCGGCGGCGTAGGCGTCGAAGTACCCGCGGGTCAGGTGCCGGAGCTGCTCGCAGAGCGCCAGCACCTCACGCACGTCGGGATCGCAGCGCTCCAGCGAGGTCGCGCCCTCCCGGAGCAGGCTGACCTGGCTGGACGGCTTGAACGGCGAGAACAGCTCGTCGGCGCGGCGCAGCTCCGCGAGGGCCGCCTCCAGGCCTCTGGCCGTCCGAAGGGCCTGGTCGGGACGCTCCTCGGTCCAGGTGGCGATGCTGATCGCGGTGCCCATGATGTGCTCGACCCACGAGCGCATGCCGCCGTCCGCCGGCCGGCGCGGCGGCTGGGGCTGGGCCCGGGCGGCGGGCCGTCTACCGAGCAGTGGTCGCAGCATGGGCCATGTCGAGTGCGGCCTGGAGCGAGTGGAGGTAGGCGTTGCTGGTGTAGGTGGCGCCGGTGACCACGTCGACCCCGGCGTCCTGGCCGGACAGCACCTCGCCGCGCAGCCGCGACACCGCCGCGCGGCTGCGGTCGCGCGAGATCGGGTTGGTGGTGGCCATGTCCACCACGGCCACGTCGAGGATGCGCCGGTCCTTCAGGGTGACCTCCACCTGGACGTGCCCGTAGGACCAGCCGACCGGCGGCCCGACCACCTCCAGCGCGCCGCTGTCGGACATCGACCAGCCGGTCTTCCGCGGCCTGCCGGCCGCGGCCCGGTCGACCGGTGTGGCCGACCTCTTCGGCGGATTGGAGGCCACCGCCCGATCGACCGGGGCGGCCAGGGGGATGTCCGGCACCCGGTAGGCCAGCAGCAGCGTGAGCGCGAAGGCCGTGGCAACCAGGCAGATGAGCGCGCGGGTCACGGTCGCCTCCGTCAGTAGTCGAACCGCTCGATGTGGATGCGCCGGCGCGGCACCCCGGCGTCGCGGAGCGCCTCGCGGGTGGCCTCCAGCACCCCGGGGGGACCGCAGAGGTACACGTCGCGCCGCGCCACGTCGGGGACCAGGGTCCGCAGCCGCTTGGCGGACAGCGCGTCGTGCCGCGAGCAGCAGGTGACGCGGGGACCGAGGATCAGGTGCACGATCGCCCGACGCCTGGAGGCCAGCTCCTCCAGCTCACGCTTGAAGACCACGCCCTCCGAGGAGGCGCCGCGGAAGAGCAGGGCGATGTCGCCGGGCCCGCCGGGCATGGCCTCCAGCAGGGCGCGCATCGGCGTGATGCCGATGCCCGCGCCGATCAGCAGCACGCGGCGGCGGGTCCGCTGCACGCCGGTGAGCGCGCCGTAGGGGCCCTCGGCGATCACCCGCACCCCCGGCTGCAGGTTCTGGAGCGCGCGGGTGTGGTCGCCGACCGCCTTGACCGTCATGCGCAGCATGCGCGGAGTGGGCGCGGCCGACAGCGAGAAGGGGTGCGCCTGCATCCACACGTGCCGGGTGAGGAAGCGCCAGCGGAAGAACTGCCCTGCCTCGGCTCGGAGGAGGTCGAGCCGGCGGCCGGTCACGTAGATCGACACGATGTCGTCGCTCTCGCGGACCACCCGGTACACGCGCAGCCGGTGGCGCATGGTCAGCTTGAGCGGCCGCCACAGCCTGAACCAGATCACGCACGCCGCCACCAGCACGTGCGCGCCGCTCCAGGCGATCCGGGCGCTGCGGTACTGGAGGTCGGTGCCGATCACGATCTGGTGGGCGAACGCCAGCGCCACTGCCAGGTAGGCGTACAGGTGCGCGAAATGCCAGGTCTCGTACTCGAGCCGCTTGCGCAGGGCGCGGCCAGAGAGGGTCCCGACGAGGATCAGCAGGGCCAGGGCGACGGTGGCCATCAGCACGTCGGGGTAGGTGAGCACCAGCGTGGACGCCTCCATGCCGACGGGCACGCGGTCCAGCAGGGTGAGCCCGCCGATCAGCAGCCCGGCGTGGGCGATCAGCGTGGTGATCAGGTAGGTGCCAAGCCAGCGGTGCGCCCTGACCAGCCAGTCGGAGCCGATGCGCCGCTCCAGCCAGGGGATGCGCGCCATCAGGGTGACCTCGACCAGCAGCAGGTAGGCACCGAGCAGCCCGGTGATGCGGCCGCCGATGATCAGCCCGTCGGCCACCCCCCGGATCCCGAGCCCCCGGGCGCCGAGCCACCACAGCCACAGCACGGCGATGGCGCCGGCCACCGCCGGAGCCGCCAGCAGCACCGCCAGCACGTAGCGCGGCTGCCGCAGCAGCGGGCGCCGCCAGTGCGGGGCCCGCGTGGCGGCGCGCCCTGGCGGGGAAGGCTCCGGCTCGGGAGCCGGCGCGTGAACGGGGATCGGCCCGCGGGTCCGGGCGTTTGGAGACTGCGGGGAGATGATCGCGTGACCGACCGGGGCTTGACCAGACACACTGCTCCAAACGGCGGGGAACGGTTGCCTTCAACCGGCGCGTTCCGGGCGGGCGCGTGCGCGCCCGGACGCGTGGCATCAGCGAGAGGGATGGCGCTGCGCAGCGACCTGCGGTGGGAGGGCGTCACTGGGGGATGACTCGCACACCGTAGGAGATGGGGCAACCGTCGTCAAATCGTGATCGCTTCGAGATAGAGCGTCACGGCGTGGCCGCGGGTGCCCTGTTACGGCCCGCTCGGAGCACGGCGTTCGTGCACCAGGCGGCCAACCGAAATCGGCGCTCGGGGCGGTGGGGATGCGCCGGCGCGCCTGCGCGGCGGGGTGGCTGGGGAGCGCCCGGGCGCGACCTGGCCCGGTCGTCAGGAGCGGCGCTGGGCAGGGCGGCGCTCGGCGGCGCGGCGGTCCTCGAAGGCGAGCAGGGCGACGACGAGCCAGCCGATGCCGACCAGGCCGATCAGGGTGAGGGCGCGGTAGACCAGCACGGCGGCGCCGGCGTGGGCGCCGGGCAGGCCGTAGGCGACGAAGGTGGCCACCAGCCCGCCCTCGACGATGCCCAGGCCGCCGGGGGTGATGCCGATGCTGGTCACGACCTTGGAGCCCGCGAATGCCAGCAGCACCGCGCCCCAGGGGATGCGGCTGCCGACCGCCTCGAACGCCAGCGCCAGGCAGATGACGTCCAGGAACCAGTTGAGCGCCGACAGCCCCCAGACGGACGTCCACAGGGCCATCGAGGGGCGCAGGTGCTTGAGCGAGCGGGCCGTCTGGCAGAACCCCCTCGACAGCCTGTCCACCACGCTGCCGACTGGCCCGAGATGCGTCTGCATCCAGTTCAGCCCCCGGACCAGGAAGAGGGGGTACCGGAACAGGAGAGCCGCGCCGGCCGAACCCGCGAACACCACCGACAGGAGCGGCAGCAGGATGGGCTCGGCTCCGCCCCCGGCGATCACCGCGCCGACCAGCGCCAGGGCCGCCAGCGCGCAGAAGGCGATCGCCCCGGCGGCCAGCTCGCTCCAGGCGGCGACCGCGGTGTCGGCGCCGAGGCGCCGGTACCTGGTGAACGAGTAGCCCTCGGCGACCGCCACGCCGGCTGGCACCGACAGCGAGATCGCGTTGCTGGCCAGCGTGACCAGGTTTATCTGGAACCGGTCGGTCTCGACGCCGCCGGCGCGCAACAGCATGCGCTGAGCCTCGGCCAGCGGGGGCACCGACGCGAGCTCGGCGGCGAAGGCCAGCAACACCCAGTACCAGTTCAGGCTCGACAGGGTCGCGCCGAAGCCGACGAACAGCGAGCGCTCGCGGATGAAGAAGTACGCGACCACGCCGACGGCCGCGACCTGAAGCGCGATGCGAAGCGCCGTGGTGCGGCCCCCCACCCGGCGCCCGGTCGTCGTCTCCGACGCTGCCCGACGATCGGTGTCCATGCCCCAAGAGTAGAAGGTCGGGGCCACCCGCCGCAGTCGGTGGTCGGATCGGTTCCTCAGCGCTTGCGCCCGACCCCCCCGTAGATCCCGCCCGAAACCGCGGCAACCGGGCCATCCGGCCGCCAATCCTGGACCTGCTGGAGGCCGGGCTCCACCAGCTCGAAATCGCCGAAGAAAGCCGCGATCTCGTCCCGCGAGCGCAGCCTGACCGGAGCGGAGCTGCGCTGGTAGGCGCGCACGACCTTGTCGGCGATCTCGGGCCGTGCGTGCTGCACGTCGGTGGTGCCGTGCGAGACCACCAGGTAGCTGCCAGGCGCCATGGCGTCGCGGAGCCGCGCCGTGATCGCGCCCGGATCGTCCCCGTCCTGGATGAAGTGCAGGACCGCGACCAGCAGGATCGCCATCGGGCGGTCGAAGTCGATCAGCTTGCTGACCTCGGGTTCCTGGAGGATGGCCCCGGGCTCGCGCAGGTCCCCGAGGATGACCGCGGTGTTCGGGGCGGCCAGCAGCGCACGGCTGTGCGCGAGCACGATCGGGTCGTTGTCCACGTAGACGACCCGCGCCTCCGGGTTGATCGACTGGGCGACCTCGTGGACGTTGCCCTGCGTCGGCAGGCCGGTGCCGATGTCAAGGAACTGACCGATGCCAGCCTCGCGGGCCAGGAACTCGACCGAGCGCCGCAGGAAGGCGCGGTTCTCCCTGGCCATCTCGCGAACCGACGGCGTGGCGGCCAGCGCCATCTCCGCGGTCTCCCGGTCCGCCCGGAAGTTGTCCTTACCGCCGAGGTAGTAGTCGTAGATCCGCGCAGGGTGGGCCACCCAGGTGTTGATCTCCTCGGTCCAGCCGTGGTCGATCACGGTGTCCTCCGTTTCGCCGGACTGGTCGGTCGGGTCACCGCAACAGGTTGTTGAAGTCGCCGTCCTTGGCGCTCAGCACGAACGCCTCGAATTCACCATAGGTGAACACTAGCGCCGGTCCGTCGGGATGGCGAGAGTTGCGCATCGCCACCTCGCCGCAGGGCAGGCTGGCCACCTCCACGCAGTTTCCCTGGGCGCTGCTCCGTGCGCTCTTGCGCCACTGCACGTCCCGCAGCTCACTTGAGGACATGCCGTTGTAGACCTGGCACATTCAGACCTCTCTCACTATCTCGTCGAGGATCTCCGCGGTCCTGCTGGGGGGTTGGCCGCGGACGCTGACGGCTTCCATGACATGGAGGTACTGCTCGACGTCCTCGCGCCTGTCGAGGTAGAGCGCGTTGGTCAGGTGCTCGACATAGACGACGTCGGGCAGGTCCGCGTCGGCGAATCGGAGGATGCTGAAGGATCCCACCATGGCGGGGTGCGCGCCGTCCCGCATGCGGATGACCTGGAGCGTGACGTTGGGCATCTCGGTGGCCTTGATGAGACGCTCGAGCTGCGCGCGCATCACCTTGGGACCACCGACCGGGCGGCGCAGCGCGGCCTCGTCCAGCACCACCCACAGGCGCGGAGCGTCGGGCCGCTCGAGCAGGGTCTGCCTGGCCATCCTGAGCGCCACCCTGTGCTCGATCTCTTCGCGGGTGTCCTCCATGGCGCCGCGGATCACCGAGCGCACGTAGTCCTCGGTCTGCAGCAGACCGGGCACGAGCTGCCCTTCGTAGGCGCGGATCAGGGTAGCCGCGCTCTCCAGGTCGACGTAGGCGCGGAACCACGAGGCCAGGACGTCGCCGTAGTGCTGCCACCAACCGGGCTGGTTGGCTTCGCGTGCAAGCGTGATCAGGCTCGCCACCTCGACGGGATCGGTCACCCCGTAGAGGTCGAGCAGGTCCACCAGGTCGCGCTCCTTGAATCCGACCTGGCCGTTCTCCAGCCGGTGGATCTTCCACTCCGACGCGCGGATCGCCTCGCCCGCCTGCTCCCGCGTGAGCCCGCGCTGCGTGCGCAGCCGTCGGAGCTGCGAGCCGACCAGCATGCGACGGACAGTTGGTCCGCCTCCTGGCTGAGCCTCGGTCACGTCCCTGCCTCCGGGTGTGCGTGGATCCGTCCATCGGTGTGGCGGACCACGTCCAGAGCCTGCACGTAGCGTCAGCACTTGCAGATTGCGATTGCATCTGCACTTGGCGGAATGCATCATAGCGCACGGCACCGGGTGGGATGCAGCAAGTCCCAGGGGGGCGGTCGAGGGCCCGGCGTGGCGTCGCTCCCGTCGGTTCCACGCCGGGCGCCTTGCCGCCCCTGCGGTGCTTGAGAGCGGTCTCACATCCTGATCGGCATGGATTCGGCCCCCCGACCCCTCCTGACCCACGAGGGTCTCAAGCGAGCAGGTGAACCACGGATCCCCTCTGGCTCCGGGGGGGTGCCACCCGGCCGGCCCCGGTGTGCATCCGGACTGTACAGTTACCGCACCACCCCGCACCGGCTGAGCAACCGTCAGCCGGCGCCGGCGTTCGCGATCTGGCTGGTCCCCGGCCGTCACAGCCGCTGAGCGACGGCAGGAGTCTCTCCAGGCTCACGATCAGCGCTGCTTGACGGTTCGACGCGAGGCTTAATAAGTTGTGCTGAACAGCCGGAGAAACGAGGGGTCCCATGGGCATCCGCACGTACGGGCCGAACGCGGTTGACTGGGAGGAACGCGTCGACTTCGACCGGCTGCGGCGCGAGCGGCTGGCGCGGCTCGAGGAGGCGCTGGAGCGCTCCGAGCTGGGAGCGCTGCTCACCTTCGATTTCCACAACATCCGCTACATGACCTCGACCCACATCGGCACCTGGGCGATGGACAAGCTGATCCGCTTCGCCCTGCTGCCGCGCGGCGGCAAGCCGATCCTCTGGGACTTCGGCTCGGCAGCCCGCCACCACCAGATCTACAACCCCTGGCTGGAGGGCAGGACCGACGATCCGGAGCGGGGCCGCGCCCGCGCCGGCATCTCCACCCTGCGCGGGGCCTTCAACCCGGCAGCGGGCATCGCCGAGGAGGTCGCCCGCAAGATCCGCCGCGAGCTGGAGGAGCGCGGCCTGGACGGTGAGCCGCTCGGCGTCGACGTCGTCGAGATGCCGGTGCTGGCCGCCCTCCAGTCAGCAGGCCTGCGGGTCGTCGACGGCCAGCAGGTCTTCCTGGAGGCGCGGCGGATCAAGACCGCCGACGAGATCGGCCTGCTGGCGACCGCCTGCACCCTGGTGGACGCCGCCTACGAGGAGCTGTACGACTTCCTGCGGCCGGGCGTGCGCGAGAACGAGTGCGTCGGCCTGGTCAGCAAGGTCCTCTACGACCTGGGCTCCGAGCACGTCGAGGGGGTCAACGCCATCTCCGGCGAGCGCTGCTCGCCGCATCCGCACGTCTACTCCGACCGGATACTGCGGCCCGGCGACCCCGCCTTCTTCGACATCCTGCACAGCTTCAACGGCTACCGGACCTGCTACTACCGGACCTTCGCCGTGGGCAGCGCCTCGCACGCGATGCGCGACGCCTACCGCCGCTGCCGCGACTACATGGACGAGGCGATCTCGCTGGTCAAGCCGGGGGCGACCAGCGCCGACATCGTGGCGGTCTGGCCGCGCGCGACCGAGTTCGGCTTCGCCAACGAGGAGGCCGCCTTCGCCCTGCAGTACGGCCACGGCGTCGGCCTGTCCATCTGGGAGAAGCCCATCTTCAGCCGCCTGGTGTCGCTGGACCATCCAGAGACCCTGGAGACCGGCATGGTCTTCGCGCTGGAGACCTACTGGCCGGCGGCGGACGGCTGGTCGGCGGCGCGGATCGAAGAGGAGGTGGTCGTCACCGAGCACGGCTGCGAGATCATCACCAAGTTCCCGGCCGAGGAGCTGCTGATCGCCGGGCACCGCTACTGGGCGCTGGACGGGCCGCTGCCCACCCTGCGCGAGGCCGAATCGCACCGCAACCGTCCCGACGCTCCTGTGAGAGACTGACCTCAGCTGTTCAATCTCAACGCACGTGCGTATTCTCTGGCTTGACGTCACATTCGGGCTGTTCTCCGACGAAAGGGGCTGGCCATGGGCGACCGGCTGCTGCTTCGAGGTGGGCACGTACTGACCGTGGACCCAGAGCTCGGCGACCTACCGACCGGCGATGTGCTCATCGAGGGCGACACGATCGCGGGGGTGGCGCCCCACCTTGACGCCGACGCCGAGGTGATCGACGTCAGCGGGCAGATCGTGATCCCCGGGTTCGTCGACACGCACCGGCACACCTGGGAGGCGGCCATCCGCGGCTGCGCCCCCAACGCCACCCTCGACGACTACTTCGTCGAGGTCCTCGACACCTTCGCGCCGATGTACCGGCCCGACGACGTCTACGCCAGCAACCTCGCCGGCGCGCTCGAGTGCGTCAACGCCGGCATCACCACGCTGGTCGACTGGTCCCACATCAACAACACGCCCGAGCACCCCGACGCCGCCATCCGCGGGCTCCAGGAGGCGGGCATCCGGGCCCAGTACGCCTACGGCAGCGCCAACACCTCGCTGGCCGACTACTGGAACGAGAGCAAGATCGCGATCCCGGGCGACGACGTCCGGCGGGTGCGCGAGACCTATTTCTCGTCCGACGACGGGCTGCTGACCATGGCGCTGGCGACCCGAGGGACGGGGTTCTGCATCGACGACGTGTGCCGGGCCGAGTGGGGGACCGCCCGCGAGCTGGGCATCCCCATCACGGTCCACGTCGCCATGGGCCGCCTTGCCGGCCGCTTCGCCATGATCAAGGCCCTCCAGCGACTGGACCTGCTCGGCCCCGACACCACCTACATCCACTGCTGCTACTTCAGCGACGAGGAGTGGCAGTTGGTCGCCGACTCCGGCGGGACCATCTCGATCGCCCCGCAGGTCGAGGCGCAGATGGGCCACGGCTGGCCGCCGGTCATGAAGGCGGTGGAGTACGGGCTGCGGCCGAGCCTGTCCATCGACGTGGTCACCACCGTGCCCGGCGACATGTTCACGCAGATCCGCGCCGCCTTCGCCTGCGAGCGGGCCAGGGTCAACGAGGTCGCCTGGGCCGCCAACACCGAGGTCCCCGACACCATGCTGACCGCCCGCCAGATGCTAGAGATGGCCACCATCAACGGCGCCCACGTCGCCGGGCTCGAGGCCAGGACCGGCTCGCTCACGCCCGGCAAGAAGGCCGACGTCGTGGTGATCGACGGCGGAGCGCTCAACGTGGCGCCGGTCATCGACCCGGTGGCGGCCGTGACACTGTGCGCGGACGTCTCCAACGTCGACACCGTGATCATCAACGGCCAGGTCCGCAAGCGCGACGGCAAGCTGCTGGCCGACGTCGCCGGCGCGCGCCGCCTGGTCGAGGCCTCCCGCGACCACCTGATCGCGCGGGTCCAGGAGAAGCAGAGCCAGAGCGCATGACCTCCAGGTCCCTCGTCCGCCGGGCCGACCAGGCCGGCCCGGCGGTCCCCGAGGGCTGGGCCGACCAGAGCCAGGGCTACAGCCGCTGGTCGGTGGTGGACGAGTCGACCGCCGCGGTCCACACCGGCTTCGGGGTCTGCGCGCTGGCGCCGGGCGGCTCGGTGGCGGCGCACGTCCACTCCTTCGAGGAGAGCGTCCACGTGCTCGAAGGCGAGCTGGTCGTGACCACCAGCGAGGGATCCTTCCTGCTGCGCGCCGGGGACTACGGGCTGCTGCCGGTGGGCGTCCCGCACGCCTGGTCCAACCGGGGCGGCGTGGTCGCGCGCTGGGCCGACATGCTGGCGCCGCAGCCGCGGGAGCGGTTCGGCGGCGACACCTTCTTCGTGCCGCCGCTGCCGGCCGCCGGGTCGCAGCCACTGGCGGTGGACGTCCGCGACCCGAGGACCCGCTCGTTCGGCCATATCGAGGCAACCAACATGGAGCCGGCCAAGCAGAGCCAGGACCTGCTGGCGGTGTCGGCGAGCATGCGCACCGCGCTGCTGGTCTACAGCGGCATCTCGGTGAAGATGATGGTCGACGGCGACCTCGGGGCGACCCTCTCAACCATGTTCATGGTCCAGTACGAGCCCAGCGGCGTGGCCGGGACGCACGACCACCCCTTCGAGGAGACCTACATGATCCTGGCGGGCGAGGTCGACGCCAGCTTCGACGGCGAGCGGCACCGGCTGGTCGCCGGCGACGTCGCCTGGGCGGGCGCCGGCTGCGTCCACGGCTTCTCCAACCCGGCCGAGCGGCCGGTGCGCTGGCTGGAGACGCAGGCGCCGCAACCGCCGGCGCGGCACTCCTACCGGTTCACCAGGGACTGGGACTACCTGCACGAGGCGCTGGATCCCCAGCGCTCCGGCAGCGACGCGACGGGAGCATGACCGATGGCTGAGGGAGCCGTGGTCGTGATCGGCGGCACCTCGGGAATGGGCCGCGAGGTCGCCCGCCACTACAGCGGCCTTGGACGCGACGTGGTCATCTCCGGCCGCGACGCCCAGCGGGCGCGAGCCATTGCCACCGAGGTCGGCGGGCGGACCGTCGGCATCGGGCTGGAGCTGGCCGAGCCCGAGACGATCACCACCGGGCTGCGCAGCGTCGGTCCGGTCGAGCACCTGGTGATCGCGGCCATCGATCGAGACGAGAACACCGCGCGCGACTACGACGTCAAGCGGGCGATCCGGCTGACGACGCTCAAGCTGGTCGGCTACACCGAGGTCATCCACGCGCTGCTCGACCGGATGGGGGAGTCGAGTTCGATCGTGCTGTTCGGCGGGCTGGCCAAGGAGCGGCCCTACCCCGGCTCGACGACCGTCGCCACCGTCAACGGTGGCATCGCCACCATGATCAATGCGCTGGCCGTCGAGCTGGCCCCGATCCGCGTCAATGCGGTGCACCCCGCGATCGTCGGCGACAGCCCCTACTGGAGCGAGAAGCCGGAGGCGGTGCTGGAGGGCTTCCGCTCGCGCACCCCGCTCGGGCGGCTGGTGTCCATGCGCGATGTCGTGGGCGCCGTCGCCTTCCTGCTGGAGAACCCCTCGGTGACCGGCGTGAACCTGCCGGTCGACGGCGGCTGGCTCCTCACCTGAGGGCATGGCCGCCAGCCCGAATCAGTTCATGCCGAGAGCGCGTCGAAGTTCGATGCACGCTCCGGCGCCTCGGTAGCCGTTGTCGTCGTCCCACCGGGCACCCGTGGCAACCACCTGATCTCCTTGGCCTGGGTCCCCTTCGAGCGGGGGGCGGGCAGCCTGCGCTCGATCTCACGCTCGACGAGATCCCGGATCCATGAGCTGACGGTCTTGCCATCACGGGAAGCGAGGACCTTCACCCTGGAGATGACCTCGGGGCGAAAGCGGATCGGCACGTGCGTGCTTAGTGCTCGCCTGGATCGATGACGTCCGGGTCCCGCGGGCTCCTGATGTTCGTCGTCCTCGTAGTAGGCAGCGGCCTCCTCATCGTTCATGCGCATCACCGTTCCTTCATGTAGCGCCGCCTCAATTCTTGGCCGGCTCGATAGATTCCGATGGGTCTCGCCTTGGTCGGGCCACCGGACTTTGGTTTCGCCAGGGGGACCAGAAGAACCTCCCCTCCCGGGACCTCGGCAACCATCAGCCAGTCGGCCGCACCCTCGTCCTTGGCTGGGAAGAACAACGGGTCGCTGGACCACACGTCAAAGAGATCATCTTCGCTGAACGTGTCATGTGAAAACAGATGCGGTCGATTCGCCGAGTCCAGCTCAAAGGGATCCTTGTCGTCCAGCAGCTCGTAGTCTAGACGGTCATGCGGCGTTCATGTGTTACACTGTAACACATGAACGTGACCGCAGCGATGCTTGCCGATGCGGCAGTAGTGCAAGGGGGCAAGCTCTACATTCACGGCGGGGGATGGGACTCCATCTGGGTCGAGACGCTTCCTGCAACGCATCCGACCATGGCGCTTGCCTGGATACTTCGGATCGAGTACTCGGAAGCGCTCGAAGAGATAGCCCTGGTCGTCGAGATGCTGGACGAGGACGACACCACGAGCGGCCCGAGGCTGGACGTTGGTCTGACGGCTGGCCATCCTCCTGGCTCGCGGCGTGGCGCACCTATCTTCGTCCCGCTCCAATGGACGCTGACACAGGTCGAGCTATCGCGGACCGGCGGCTACCGCTTCAGGATCTGCGAGGGAGACCGGGAACTGGCCTCGGTCCCGTTCCACGTTCTCCAGAAACGGCAAGCGGCAAGCTGATCCCGCCGCAGGGACCCTGCACGCCGCGGGATAAGATCTCACCGGGTCAACCGGGAGTTCACCGGACGGGGGACCGAGTCGGGAGGGTGACCATGCCTGCTCGCACCACACCGCCGTTTCGGGCAGATCACGTCGGCAGCCTGCTGCGCCCACCGGAGCTGCTGCGGGCCCGTGACGACTTCGCCGCCGGGCGCATCACCGCCGAGGAGCTGCGGGCGGTCGAGGACGGCGCCATCGCCTCGATCGTCCAGATGCAACGCGATGTCGGGCTCCAGTCGGCCACCGACGGCGAATTCCGGCGAACCACCTGGCACATGGACTTCATCTACCAGCTCGGGGGCATCGGCGGCGCCAAAGACGAGAACCTGAAGGTGCAGTTCTTCAACCAGGACGGGAAGCTGGAGTTCACCACCGCCGCCCTCAAGGTCCACGACAAGGTGCGGCTCGAGCGGCCCATCTTCGCGGATCACTTCCAGGCGTTGAAGGCGCTGACCGACGAGACGGGTGCGACCCCGAAGCTCACCATTCCCTCGCCGAGCATGGTGCACTACCGCGGCGGTCCCGCCTCGATCGACCCGAGCGTGTACCCCGACATGGAGGAGTTCTGGAGCGACCTCAGCGGCGCCTACGCCGAGCAGGTCCGGCGGATCGCCGAGCTGGGCTGTACCTACCTCCAGTTCGACGACACCAGCCTGGCGTATCTCAACGACCCCGAGCAGCGCCGGATGATGGCCGAGCGCGGCGACGACGCCGAGCACCTGCACCTGCGCTACATCCGCCAGATCAACGCCGCGCTGGCGGGCAGGCCGGATGGCATGACCATCACCACCCACATGTGCCGCGGCAACTTCCGGTCCTCCTGGGCGGCGGAGGGCGGCTACGACTTCGTCGCCGAGGCGCTGTTCAACGAGCTGGCGGTCGACGGGTTCTTCCTCGAATACGACGACGCCCGCTCCGGCGGCTTCGAGCCGCTGCGCTTCGTCCCCAAGGGCAAGCTGGTCGTGCTCGGCCTGGTCACCACCAAGCGCGGCGAGCTCGAGCCCAAGGACGAGCTGAAGCGGCGCATCGAGCAGGCGAGCAAATTCGTGCCGCTGGAGCAGCTCTGCCTCTCGCCGCAGTGCGGGTTCTCCTCCACGGTCGAGGGGAACCTGCTCACCTACGACCAGGAGGTCGCCAAGCTCCGCCGCGTCGTCGAGACCGCCCACGACGTCTGGGGCTGACGCGAGGGCGGCGGCGTGGTTCCCTAGGGTTGTCATGAGTGTGCTGGTCAGCCGGGTGGATGCCGCCGAGGCGGCGTATCGGGAGAACCGGAGCGCCAACCTGCGCCTGCTCTCCGAGATCGAGGAGCAGCTCGCGCTCGCCAGGGCCGGCGCGGGCGAGCGGTATCTGGCCAGGCACCGGGCCCGCGGGAAGCTGCTGGCCAGGGAGCGGATCGAGCTGCTGCTGGACCGGGACGCCCCGTTCCTGGAGCTGTCGCCGCTGGCGGCCTGGGGCAGCGATTTCCACGTTGGCGCCAGCGTGGTCACGGGCATCGGCGTGGTCTGCGGTGTCGAGTGTGTGATCGTCGCCAACGACCCCACCGTGCGCGGCGGCGCCACCAACCCCTACAGCCTGCGCAAGAGCCTGCGAGCCATGGAGATCGCCGAGCGCAACCGGCTCCCGCTGGTGCAGCTCATCGAGTCGGGCGGCGCCGACCTGCCGACCCAGTCGCAGATCTTCATCCCCGGCGGGGCCGTCTTCCGCAACCTGACGCGGCTGTCGCGCGCCGGCATCCCCACGGTGGCGCTGGTGTTCGGCAATTCGACCGCCGGTGGCGCCTACGTACCGGGCATGTCGGACCACACCATCATGGTCGCCGAGCGCGCCAAGGTGTTCCTGGGCGGCCCGCCGCTGGTCAAGATGGCCACCGGCGAGGAGGCCGGCGACGAGGAGCTGGGCGGCGCGGAGATGCACGCCCGTACCTCCGGCCTGGCGGACCAGCTGGCGACCGACGAGCGCGACTGCATCCGGCTGGGGCGCCGGGTGGTCGCCAACCTGCACTGGCGCAAGCTCGGGCCCGGGCCCTCGGCGGCGGCCGAGGAGCCGGCGTACGACCCGGAGGAGCTGCTCGGACTGGCGCCAGTCGACCTGAAGAGCCCGGCGGATGTCCGTGAGATCCTCGCCCGGATCGTGGACGGCTCGCGCTTCGACGAGTGGAAGCCGCTGTACGGTGCCAACCTGGTGACCGGTTGGGCGTCGATCCACGGCTTCCCGGTGGGCGTGCTCGCCAATGCCCAGGGGGTCCTGTTCAGCGAGGAGTCCAACAAGGCGGCGCACTTCATCCAGCTCGCCAACCAGGCCGACCTGCCGCTGGTCTTCCTCCAGAACACCACCGGCTACATGGTCGGCAAGCACTACGAGCAGCGCGGGATCATCAAGGACGGCGCCAAGATGATCAACGCCGTGGCCAATTCGGCGGTGCCGCACCTCACCGTGCTCTTCGGCGCTTCCTACGGCGCCGGCGGCTACGGTATGGCCGGCCGCGCCTACGACCCGCGGCTGCTGTTCACCTGGCCGGCCAGCAGGACCGCGGTGATGGGCCCGGAGCAGCTCGCCGGGGTCATGTCGATCCTCGCCCGCGCCTCCGCCGAGGCCGCCGGCCGCCCCTTCGACGAGGCCGCCGACCAGGCCGTGCGCCAGGCGGTCGAAGACCAGATCGAGGCCGAGTCCAGGCCCCTGTTCAACACCGGGCTGCTCTACGACGACGGCATCATCGACCCGCGCGATACCCGTACGGTGCTCGGCATCGCGCTGTCGGCCTGCCATTCGGGGGAGGTGAAGGGCACGGACGGCTACGGGGTGTTCAGGATGTGACCGCGACCGCGCCGATCGCCAAGCTCCTGGTCGCCAACCGCGGCGAGATCGCGCGCAGGGTGCTGCGGACCTGCCGGGACCTGGGCATCGCCACGGTTGCGGTGTTCTCCGACGCCGACCGCGACGCGCCGTTCGTCGCCGAGGCCGACGAGGCGGTGGCGCTCGGGGGCTCGACCCCGGCCGAGTCCTACCTGCGCGCCGAGGCGATCGTGGCGGCCGCCGAGCGGACCGGCGCCGGCGCGGTCCATCCCGGCTATGGCTTCCTGGCCGAGAGCGCCGATTTCGCCGAGCGCTGCCGCAAGCGCGACCTGGTCTTCATCGGGCCGACCCCGGAGGCGCTGGAGGCGATGGGCAGCAAGCTGGAGGCCAAGCGCCTGGTGGCCGCGGCGGGCGTGCCGGTCCTTCCGGGCGCGGAGGCCGGCTTCCCGGTGATGGTCAAGGCGGTCTACGGTGGCGGCGGGGTCGGGATGCGGGTGGTCGCCGACCCGGCGGAGCTGGAGGAGGCGATGGCCACCGGTCGCCGTGCGGCGGAGGCCGCGTTCGGCGACGGCGAGGTCTTCCTGGAGCGGTACCTGGAGCGCGCCCGCCACGTCGAGGTGCAGATCGCCGGCGACGCCCACGGCCGTCTGCTGGCCTTGGCCGAGCGGGAGTGCTCGATCCAGCGCCGCCACCAGAAGGTGATCGAGGAGGCGCCGTCGCCGGTGGTGGACGATGCCCTGCGGCGCCGTCTCGGCGAACTGGCGGTCGCTGCCGGGCGCGCCGTCGGCTGCACCGGGCTGGCGACCGTCGAGTTCCTGCTCGCCGACGGCGAGCCGCGGTTCCTGGAGATGAACCCTCGACTCCAGGTCGAGCACCCGGTCACCGAGTGCGTCACCGGGTGGGACCTGGTCGCGCTCCAGATCCGCCTCGCCGAGGGCTCGCCGCTGCCGGAGGCGCCGCCGTCCCTGGACGGCCACGCGATCGAGGCGCGCCTGTACGCCGAGGACCCCGCCCGCGGTTTCCTGCCGGCCGCCGGCAGCCTGCACCGCTTCCGCATCGAGGGCCGGCCCGGCCTGCGGGTCGACACCGGCGTGGTGGACGGCTCCAGGATCGACGCCCACTACGATCCCCTGCTGGCCAAAGTGATCGCGCACGCGCCCACCAGGGCGGAGGCCGCTCGGGTGCTGGCTGCCGCGCTGGAGAGCGCGCGGCTGCACGGCCCGCCGACCAACCGGGAGCTGCTGGTAGGGGTGTTGCGCCACCCCTCGTTCCTCGCCGGCGAGGTCGACACCGGGTTCCTGGAACGCGAGGTGGCCGGCGGGCTGGCCCTGGTGGCGCTCGGCCCGGGTTTGGGGCAGCGCTGGCTCAACGCGGTCGCGGCCGCGCTGGCAGGCCAGGCCGAGCGGCGCGCGGGCGCGACCCTGCCGTCCGGCTGGCGCAACAACCCCTCGCAGCTCCAGCGGACCGAGTTCGAGGGGATCTCGGTCGGCTACCGGCTGGGACGCGACGGTCTCCAGGTCGAGGTCGACGGCGAGCCTCGCGCGGTGCGCCTGTGGTCGTGCGGTCCCGAGCTGGTCGAGCTGGAGACCGACGGGGTGCTGCGCCGCTTCGAGCTGCACCGCGTCGGCGACCTGCACTACGTGGACGGCCCGCTCGGCCCGAGCGCCCTGCGCGAGCTGCCGCTCCTGCCTGAACCTGGATCCGCCGCCGGGCCGGCCGTGGCCGGGTCGCTGGTCGCCCCGCTGCCCGGCATGGTGCGGCGGGTCGCCGTTCGGCAAGGCGAGCGCGTCGAGGCCGGGGCACTGCTGGTCGTCCTGGAGGCGATGAAGACCGAGCACCGCGTCACCGCCCCGCGTGGCGGGGTCGTCGCCGAGGTCCCGATCGCCGAGGGCGACGAGGTCGGGGCCGGGATGGTCCTCGCCGTGGTGGAGGAGGCGCCGGCCGATGCCTGAGCACGGCCCGGTCCGCTACAGCCTCGAGGACGGCGTGGCCTGGCTGGTGATCGACCGGCCGGAGCGCCGCAACGCCATCGACCGCGCGGTCGGCGCCGGCCTGTGGGACGGGTTCCGGCGCTTCGACGCCGACCAGCGGGCCAGGGTGCTGGTGCTCACCGGCGCCGGCGACGCCGCCTTCTGCGCCGGCGCCGACCTCCGGGAGATGGCGGCAACGGGCCTACAGGTCCCGCCGGCGGACATGGCGCCCCAGCTCGGCGCCAACATCCAGATCGCCAAGCCGGTGATCGCCGCGGTCAACGGCGCCGCCTACGGCGGTGGCTTCCTGCTCGCGCAGATGTGCGACCTGTGCGTGGCCGCCGACCACGCCACCTTCGCGATCGCCGAAGCGCGCTGGGGTCGCGGCGCGCCCTGGGCCGCGCCGCTGCCCTGGCTGGTGCCGCCGCGGGTCGCCCTGGAGCTGCTGCTCACGGCCCGGCCGATCGATGCCCGCAGGGCGCTGGAGGTCGGGCTGGTCAACGCCGTCGTCCCCGCCGGGGAGCTGCGGCGGCAGGCAGCGGCGCTGGCGGCCACGATCGCGGCCAACGCGCCGCTGTCGGTGCGCGCCGCCAAGGCGATGGTCTACCGCTCGGTGGGCAGCGGGCTGCGCGAGGCGCTCGACGAGGGCTGGCGCCTGTTCGAGCCGGTCTACGCCAGCGAGGACGCGCAGGAGGGACCGCGCGCCTTCGTCGAGAAGCGACAGCCGCAGTGGAAGGGCCGATGACGGGCCGAGCGAGAGGGGCTGGGATGGATTTCGGGGAGACCGCGGAGCAGGCCATGCTCCGGGAGGCGGTCGGCAGGATCGCCGCCAAGTACGGCCACGACTACTTCAGCGCCAAGGTCAAGAGCGGCGGGCACAGCGAGGAGCTGTGGCGGGACGTCGGCGCCGCCGGGTTCCTGGGCGTGAGCATCCCGGAGCCCTACGGCGGCGGGGGCATGGGCATCACTGAGCTGGCGATCGTCGCCGAGGAGCTGGCCGCCCACGGCTGCCCGCTGATGCTGCTGATGGTCTCGCCGGCGATCTGCGGGACGATCCTGGCCCGCTTCGGCACGCCGGAGCAGCGCGACCGCTGGCTGCCCGGTCTGGCGACCGGCGAGCGCAAGATGGTGTTCGCGATCACCGAGCCGGAGGCCGGCTCGAACTCCCACCGGCTGTCCACCACCGCCACCCGCGACGGCGACGCCTGGACCATCCGCGGCACCAAGCACTTCATCTCCGGGGTGGACGAGGCCGCGGCGATCCTGGTGGTGACCAGGACCGGCACGGACCCCTCCAGCGGCCGCGGGCGCCTGTCGCTGTTCATCGTCGACACCGACGCGCCCGGCCTGGAGCGGACCATGATCCCGCTGGAGATCGCCGCGCCCGAGAAGCAGTTCCTGCTGTTCTTCGACGGCGTCAGGGTCCCGGCGGAGCGCCTGCTCGGCACCGAGGGCGAGGGCCTTCGCCAAGTCTTCCACGGCCTCAACCCCGAGCGGATCATCGGCGCCGCCGGTGCCAACGGCATCGGCCGCTACGCCCTGAGCAGGGCGGCCGCCTACGCGGGCCAGCGCCACGTCTGGGGCGTGCCGATCGGCAGCCACCAGGGCGTCGCCCACCCGCTGGCGAGCGCCAAGATCGAGGTCGAGCTGGCGCGCCTTGCCACCCAGAAGGCCGCCTGGGCGCACGACCGGGGCCGCCCGGAGGCCGGCGAGATCGCCAACATGGCCAAGTACGCGGCCGCGGAGGCTGTGCTGCACGCCCTGGACGCCGCGCTCCAGGCGCACGGCGGCAACGGCTTCACCACAGAGTTTGGCCTGGCCGACCTCTGGGGCACGGCCAGGGTGCTGCGGACCGCCCCGGTCAGCCGTGAGATGATCCTCAACTACGTTGCCGAACACTCTCTAGGATTGCCGAGGTCGTACTGAGGATGCGCCGTGACACCACCTGATCGAGCGACCAGAGGCACGTCGGGCGCTGAGAACGAGCGGTTCCAGCACCTGGCCGAGGCGGCGCTGGACGAGGCCCTGGCCCTGCACCCGGACATGGCCACCGAGCTGGGGGACCACCGCTTCGACGACCGCCTGCCCGACGCGCGGCCGGAGGCGCTGGAGGAGGAACGCCGCACGATCGAGGAACGCCTGCGCGAACTGGAGGCGCTCGACCTGGAGGCGCTGCTGCCCGAGCACCGGGTCGACGCCGAGATCCTCGGCGCGGCGCTGCGCGGGCGGCGCTACGAGCTGGAGGTGCTGCGCGAGCACGAGTGGAACCCGCTGGTCGGCAACCCCGCGGGCGCGGTCTACACCCTGCTGGCGCGCGACTTCGCCCCGCTGGCCGAGCGGCTGCGCTCGCTGGTCGGCCGCCTGGCCGCTGTGCCGGAGTCGCTGGAGGTGGCGCGGCGCACGCTCCACGACATGCCGCGCGTGCACCTGGAGACCGCGATCGGCCAGTTCGCCGGCGCCGCCGCGCTGATCGGCGGGGAGGTCGACGCCGCGCTGGAGACCGAGCCGGCGCTGCGGCCGGAGATCGACGCCGTGCGCCCCCACGCGCTGGAGGCGGTCGAGGCGCACCGCCGTTGGCTCGCCGACCGGCTGGACTCGCTCGAGGGTCCGGGCCCGGACCCTCGCATCGGGCCGGAGCGGTTCGCGCGCAAGCTGGCCCACACCCTCGACGCCGCCGCGACCGCCGACGAGATCCTGGCCAGGGCCGAGACCGAGCTGGTCAGGGTCGAGGAGGGGATCGCCCGCACCGCCGCGCGCCTGGAGGGCAACGGCGCGGCGGGGCCGGAGGTGGTGCGCAAGGTGCTGGACCGGCTCGCCGAGGACCGGCCCGACGACACCACCATCCTCGACCTCTGCCGGCGGGCGCTGGAAGGGGTGACCGCGTTCGTGCGCGAGCACGACCTGATCACCGTCTACGACGACCCCATCGAGATCATCGAGATGCCGGAGTTCAACCGCGGCGTGGCGGTCGCCTACTGCGACCCGCCTGGGCCGCTCGAGCCGGCGGCGCTGCCGACCTTCTTCGCGGTCTCGCCCACCCCCGGGGACTGGCCGCCCGAGCGCGTGCTCTCGTTCTACCGCGAGTACAACGCGCACATGATCCACAACCTGACCGTCCACGAGGCCATGCCGGGCCACGCGCTCCAGCTCGCGCACGCCCGGCGCTTCAACGGGCCGACCCGGGTACGTGACGCGCTGTGGAGCGGGCCGCTGGTCGAGGGCTGGGCGGTCTACGTCGAGCGGGTGGCGGCCGAGCACGGCTACCAAGGCGACGCGCTGCGCATGCAGCAGCTCAAGATGCAGCTCCGCATGGTCATCAACGCGATCCTCGACGCCCGCGTGCACGCGCACGGCATGACCGAGGGCGAGGCCATGCGGCTGATGATGGAGCGGGGCCACCAGGAGGAGGGCGAGGCCACCGGCAAGTGGCGCCGTGCCCTGCTCAGCTCGACCCAGCTCTCAACCTACTTCGTCGGCTACATCGAGGTCAGCGACCTGGCCGCCGACCTCCGCACCGCCACCCCCGGCCTGACCGACCGCGCCCTCCACGACGAGCTCCTCGCCCACGGCTCCCCACCGCCCCGCCACCTCCGCACCCTCGTCGGCCTCTGACCGCACACGCCAGCCCGTCACCCATCCGGCCTCGCTGCGCGATCCAGCCGAGGCGTCACTGCTTCCAGTAGCCTGAGGGGTCCAGCCGCTCCATGGCCGCCTTGACGAACGCGATCAGCTTGGGCTTGCGCAGCTTCTTCGCCAGCCGTGATTCGGCGGCGACGGCGGGGGTCTCGCGGTCGTCCGGCGTCCGCAGGCAATGCTCCTGCTCATGGATCAGCACGAGCGCGGTCATTGCGTCGACCGGCGCCTTCCATTCGCGGGCGGATTGCTGGATGAGCGGCATGTTGAGGACCACCGCGCAGTCGACCATCCCGGCGGTCACGCCATCGTCGGGCAATGCGGTCCCGAGGATGTCGTCGCTGGGCGGGCAGGAGCTGTCGCAGGCGGTGACGCCGATCTCCTCGATCCGCTTGAGGTGCAGGCGCTGGATCTCGCGGCTCCGCTGGTTGGCCATCTCGCCGCGGGCGCGGAGGATGGTCAGTGCCCGCTCCACGATCGCCCGGTTCTGTCTGGTCGCGTGACCGATCACCACCAGTGAGGAAGCCCGGCTGACCGTCCGCGGCACGGTGTTGAACACCGGCTTATCGTCGCTTGCGGCCACCCGACCGCGCTGGGCGCAGCCGGCCACGGCCGCACCAGCGAGCAGCAGCACCACAGCGGGCAGGAGCCTGCGCCCGATCGATGTGGGAATGGCGAACTCCCGGCTATGGGTGGATCGCACCGTTTGATGGAGCATAGCGAGCTTGCCCTGCCCGCACCACCGGCGAATACCGTCGCCGTCCTCGATTTCCGCCACGCCCCGCCGCGGGTCCTCAGCGACCCCCGCGGCGGGCGCGGCGGCCGAGGAGGATGCCCACGCCGGCGCCGAGCAGGACGCCCGCGGCGACGTCGCCCGGGTAGTGCATGCCGGTGTGGACCCGCGAGTAGGCGACCCCGATCGCCAGCGTCCCGACCGGGATCGCCGCCGCCGGGACGGTGATGGCGACGCTGGTTGCGAAAGCGGCCGCCGAGGCGGCGTGGCCCGAGGGGAACGACGGCGAGATCGGCACGCGGTGGGCGCGGCGGCCGAGCGGGACGGTGCCGAGCATTGGCCGCCGGCGGCTGAAGGAGCGCTTGCCGAGCTGGTTGGCGAGCGCGCTGGTGATGGCGAGCGCGGCCAGGCCGGTCCGGGCGGCGCGGCGCCCCCGCCGCCCGCCGGCCAGCGCCAGCCCACCGGCGACCGCCATCCAGAGCACGCCGTGGTCGGCCGCGCGGGTCAGGCGCGGCAACGTCTGGTCGAGCACCGCCGAGTTCCCGCGCGCGCTCCGCTCGAACAGCTCCTGGTCCAGCCGCGCCGCTGCCCGGCCCAGTGAGCGGATCCGGCGGTTCACGGCCGGCCGCCGGGCCGAGAGTCGGATTCATCGGAGCGGCGCTGCCGCGGGGCGACTGGCCTGCCGTGCTCGTCCCGTGCGGGTCCGAACTGGCGCTCTCCGACCCGGCCGAGCAGGCGGCCCAGCCGCGCGAGCCCCGCCACCTGCTCGACGCGCCCCTCGGGGGTCGGGGCGATGCCCAGCGCCCGGCGGCGCGGGGCGGGGGACTTGGACTTCGCCGCCCGCCCGGAGGCTGGCCGGAGCGGAGGGAGCAGCACGCGCAGCACCCCGGCGGTCAGCGGGTAGGCGTTGTTGCTGACGAACAGGACCAGCACCTGGTCCCAGGCCACCCCGGAGCCGTCGCGGAAGGTCGCCCGGACCGGCAGGGCGTCGCGCTCGAGCATGCCCTCGAGGACGCCGTCGATCGCGCCCAGCCGGTCGTCGTGGTAGCTCGGCTCGTGCACCAGCTCGGCGGGGGTCCCTGCCTCGCGCACCTCGACGCCGTACCGGCCGGCGGCCTCCAGGAGCTGATCGCGGACCGCCTGGACGCTCCCGGAACGGGGGTTGAGCACCAGGGCCGGCTTCCGGAAGCCACGGACCTGGCGGCCAGGCACCTGCGAAGCCACCTGGCCGCGGGCTGCCACGACCTCGGGCGTGGTCTGGGCACCGCCGGCGATCGCGTCGGCGGGCTCCGCGCTGAGCGCCCGGCGGGTCGCGGGCACGAGCACCGGCAGCAGCAACACACCCGTCAGCAGCCCGCGCCACTGGTGCCCGCCCGCCCACAGCAGGTTGGGCACGATCGCGGCCAGGTCACCCAGCAGGCAGATCACCGCACCGCGCCGCCGAGCGCGTGAGCAGGGCGATACCGCCAGCCGACACGGCGATCAACAGGTGCCCCGGCAGGCTCAGCACCACGTGCACCCACCCGTGGGTCGTGACGGCCAGCAGCGCGAGCCCGATCGCCGACAGCGCGATGAACGCGAACAGCCATCGCGCAACGAATCGATCGAACCACACGATCCAAACCGGCGCGGCCCGCCCCTGCGTCTCCATGCCGGCCATGTTGCAAGCCCCCAGCCCCGTGTTCAACCAACGCGCAGCGCGCGGTTCAGCGCATCGGCAGCGGCCGGACTCGAAGGTGCCTCGTGCTGATGGAGACCACGCATCCCGCTTCGAGGTCCTTGACGAGCTGCGGCAGATTCGCCAAGAGCAGCTCCGCCTGCTCATCCGGAGCCAGGTGATCGGCGGAACGCAGCAAGACGAGCGAGGGTCCCCGGAGGCCCGCCAGTGCCAGCATGGTAGCGAAATCGCTGTCCGCCGAAATGATGGCGCAGCTCGTGGCGATGGCGTGCTTCAGGATCTCCTCGTCGCTGGCTGTCAGCAGATGGTGGTCACCGACGTGTGACGCGTCATGGCCGTCTTGCCGAAGTGGCGACGAGAGGGGACAGATTGGCGTCGACCAGAAGCTTCATGCTGACTGCGCGAGGGGCAGCTCCCGCTCCTGCATTGCGGCGGCGGCGAACTCGAGCGCGGCAAAGATGTCCTCTTGCTCGAGGTACGGATACTCCTCGAGGATCTGCTGCACGCTCCGGCCGGCGGCAAGCTGACCGAGGACAGCGCTCACTGTCACCCGCGTGTCGCGGATGCAGGGAAGCCCGCCCATTCGGCGGGGGTCGATGCTGATCCGTTCATAGGCCATGTGCGGATAGTACGTCTCAGTGCATGGCTCGCGCGAGTGGATTCCGCGGATGCTTGCTCGGCTACGCGCCGGAGCCGGGGGCGGGGAAGAGGAGGCTGCCGGTGGCCCGGTTGGGGGGCCAGACGACCTTGGTCTGGCCGCCCTGCCACTGGAGCTCGGCGATGGGCAGCTTCGAGGTGTGCCGGTCGTCGAACTTCACCGGCCCGACCACGTAGGTCTTGTCGGTGCGGCCGATCGCCGTGTTGATCCTGGCCTTGTCGGTGGACCCGGCGGCGCTGATCGCGTCGAGCAGGATCCGCGCGGCCGCGTAGCTGTCGGCGATGTGCTGCGAGTAGGTCTGGCCGGTCTGCTGCTCGAACGCCTGCCGGAGCTGGGCGGCGCCGGGGTAGGGGAAGGACGCGTCCCAGTAGCCGCCGACGATCACGCCGTCGCCGAGGCTGCCCACCGCCTGCGCGAACTGCACCGGCTCGGCGCCCTTCTCGGCCACGATCACCTTGGGCGCGTACCCGGCCGAGGCCATCTGCTTGCGGATGGTGACCGCCTGCGGGGTCACGGCGTCGATCAGGAAGACGTCGGCGCCGGTGGCCTTGGCGTTGGAGATCAGCGAGTTGAACTGGGTGTTGTCGACGGGGAAGGACTGGTTGGACGCGACCGTGTAGCCGTAGCGCTGCGCCAGCGCCGGCCAGAGCTGCCCGCCGACGACGGCGCCGTCAGGGCCGTTGTCGTGGACGATCGCGACCTTCTTGTTGGTCTCGACGCCGGCCGCAGCCAGTGTCTTGAACGGTGCCTCGGCCAGGTCCGGCTCGTCGAAGAACACGTCCCAGACGTACTGCCATTGCTTCACGCTCTTGAACGCCTCCAGCGGCGCGCAGCCGGTCACCATCGGGACCCGGTTGCGGTCGGCCACGACTCCGCCGGCGTTCACCAGCGCCGGCGTGCAGGAGCCGAGCAGCGCGGTCGCCTGGTTGCGGGTGATCAGCGTGTCGGTGTTGGCGGAGGTGGTGTTGGGGTCGGTCTTGTCGTCCAGCAGGACCAGGCGCACCTTGCGCTTGGCGCCGCCGACCTGCACCCCGCCGGCCTGGTTGGCCTCGTCGACGGCGTGCTGGTAGCCCCAGCGCTGGAAGCTGCCGAACCCGGCCAGCGGGCCCGACAGCGGGATCGACGCCCCGATGACGATCTCGGAGCTGGAGCTGGAGGAGGAGTTGCCGGCGCAGCCCGCCGCCAGCAGGGCCACGCACGCGACCAGGCTCGCGAGCACGGTCGTGGGCCGTCGCGCCGTCGCGCGCCGCCGGTCGCCCCTCAACGCCATTGCGCTCACCGTCTCCTCTATCGAGATCGTCTGTCCTGCATCGCAGCACAGCCGTCTCACCATGAGCGGGTACCGTAGGTGGCATTACGAGTTATGTCAAGAGTTGGAAGGTATCTGCCGATGCTGCCAGCTCACGTCGATCGGCCGGGTGGGCGGAGTGGCGCTCGTAGAGCGGGTGGTCCGGGCCGGCCGCCCGCAATGGGGGCCCCGCCGGGCGCGGCGCGGGCGCGTCAGGGCTCGTTCCAGGTGCAGAGGAGCATCTCGGTGGTGAAGCCTGGGCCGAACGCCAGGATCAAGCCGGCGGCTCCCTCCCGCGGGCGGCGCTGGTCGAAGGTGCGGCGCAGCACGTCGAACACCACGACGCTGGAGACGTTGCCGACCTCGCGGAGGCTCTGCCACGACAGGTCCAGCCGCTCGGCCCGCAGGTCCAGGCCGTCGGCGACGGCCCGCAGCACCGCTGGCCCGCCGGTGTGGCAGAGCACGAACTCCAGGTCGCCCGGCTTGACGCCGTGCTGGCCGAGGAAGCGCTCGACCACGGGGATGACCCGGGGCACGGTGGTGCGGACGCTGGGGTTGGTGGCGAAGTGGAAGCCGCGCTCGCTGGTGGTGCCGGCGATGACCTGGGTCGAGCCCGGGACCAGGTGCTGCTGGTTGGCCAGCAGCCGGACGCCCGGCGCGGCGTCGTCGCCGCGGACCACCGCGGCGGCGGCGCCGTCCCCGAACAGCCCGGCGCTGATGAAGTCCGAGATCGAGGTCTGCTCCGGCTGGTAGGACAGCGAGCACAGCTCGACCGCGATGACCAGCACGTTGGTTGGGCGTCCGTCCTCCAGCCGGTGCGGATGGGCGCGCAGGAAGTCGTGGGCCTGCGCCAGCGCGGTGCCGCCGGCCGCGCAGCCGAGCTGCTGGATGGGCAGGCGCCGGACGGTGGAGCGCAGCCCCAGCTGGCCGGCGATGTAGGCGTCGGGGCCGGGCAGCATGTAACCGGTGCAGGAGACGACCACCAGGGCGTCGACGTCGATGGGGTCGACCCGCGCGGCCGCCAGCGCGCGCTGCCCGGCGCGCGTGCCGAGCTGGACGGCATGGGTGGCGTAGAGCTGGTTGCGGGCGCCGAAGCTCTCGTGGTCGAGGGTGTCGTCCAGTGAGCGGACCATCCGGCGGGTGGCGACCTCGGTGTTGCGCATCACCTGGAGGCCGCGGTCCAGGTGGGGGAGGCCGCGGCGGCGGTCGGCGACGGCTTGGACCATCGACTCCTGGAGGATCAGGTGGTCGGGCCAGACCAGCTCGGGGGCGCAGACGGTGGCCATCGCTAGGGCGCTCCCGCCGCGGCGGGGGGCAGGCGCAGGCTGCACAGCGGCTGCCCGGGGGCGACGATCTGCCCCTCCCACACCAGCCACAGGTCCACCTGGCCGTGGAAGGGGCTGTGGATGGCCAGCTTGGTCGAGCCGTTGCGGACCTCGCCGATCAACGTTCCGCGGGCCACCGTTAGTGACCCGTTAGTGGCCGAGGGCAGGCTCGCCGGGTGGAACCGGCCATAGTCCGGCGCGACGACGAACTGGAGCGGCAGCACCACCACTTCCCCCTGGTCGCCGCCGTCGTCCCCGAGCCCGTCGAAGGGCCCGGAGCGACGGTCGTCGGAGCGCCGGCTCGCGTGGGAGAGCATCACCATGCGTCGAACGCTTCTGACTCGATCCCGTCCGCCGGCACGAACTGGTGGTCCGGCGTCCCGCCACGCGCCGGCGACTCCCTGCGCGCCGGTGACTCCTGGTGCGCCTGCCAGCTCTGGCCGCACCAGCACGGCGGTGGTGCGATGGACCGTTGCGGGGTGATCAGCATGGGCGCCCCCTTCGTCTGGCTCGGTGGAATGATAGTGATCGCTCTCTCTCACGAGGTCAAGCCTCCAATCGGGAAGGGAATGCAGTCGCGATGACCGACAGCAGCTTGGGCCGCCGTGGCTTCCTGCGAATGGCGGGTGGACTGTCAGCGGCGGCGGGACTGGCGGCGCTGCCGGGCTGCAGCTCCGGTGGCGGCGGCGCGGCGGCCTCGCGGCCGATCCGCTTCGGGGCGGTCTCGTCGCAGAGCGGAAGCCTCGCCGGGTTCGGCCAGTCCGATGCCTTCGTGTTCCAGCAGGTCCGCGAGGAACTGAAGGACGGGCTGCGCGTCGGCGGCAGCTCCCACCCCGTCGAGATCCTCGTCCGCGACAACGCCTCCGACCCCGACCGCGCCGGCGAGGTCGCCCGCGACCTGATCGAGAGCGACATCGACCTGATGGTCGTCGCAGGGGCGCCCGAGACCGTGAACCCGGTCGCCGACGCCTGCGAGCGCGCCGGGGTGCCGTGCCTGTCGAGCAGCGCGCCGTGGCAGCCCTGGTACTTCGGCCGCCAGAAGGACCCCGCCCACCCCCAGAGCTTCCAGTGGACCTACCACTTCTTCTGGGGGCTGGAGGACATCATCCGGGTGTTCGGCGGCCTGTGGCAGCAGATCGACAACGACCAGACGATCGCCGGCCTGTTCGCGCTCAACGCCGACGGCGACGCCTGGGCCGACCCCGCCCGCGGCCTGCCCGGGGCGTTCAAGCCGCGCGGCTACCGCTTCGCCCCGGTGCCGCGCTTCTCCGACCTCAACGACAACTTCGACGCGCAGATCTCGGCGTGCATGGGCGGCAAGGCCGACATCCTCACCGGCAACCCCCAGCCGCCCGACTTCGCGACCTTCTGGAACCAGGCGAACCGGCGCGGCTACCGGCCGGTGGTCGCCACGGTCGGCAAGGCGCTGCTGTTCCCGGCGTTCGTCGAGGTCCTGGTGCCCAACGCCAGCGGCCTGGCGACCGAGGTGTGGTGGCACCCGACCTGGCCGTTCCGCTCGTCGCTGACCGGCCAGACCTGCGCGCAGCTCGCCGCCGACTACACCAGGCAGACCTACCGGCAGTGGAGCCAGCCGCTGGGCCCGATGCACGCCGCCTTCGAGGTCGCCGTGGCCGCGCTGCGGCGCGCCGGCGTGGGCGACTCGCGGGCGATCGTCGACGCCATCCGCTCCACCGACATGCAGACCGTCGTCGGCCATCTGGCATGGGGCAAGGACCGCGGCCTGCCGCCGACGGTGGCCCGCTCGCCGCTGGTCGGTGGCCAGTGGCGGCAGGGCCGCGACTTCCCCTTCGACCTCGTGCTCGTCAGCAACGCCGATTACCCCCAGATCCCCGTCGCCAGCAGGCTCCAGCCGCTGGGCACGGCCTGACCACCCGCCAGGGAGTCACGATGCTGCAGAACCTGCAGATCAGATCCAAGCTGGTCGCGATCCTGATCCTGCCCTTGCTCGCCCTGGCCGTCCTGGCCTCCAACCTGGCGATCTCGCGGATCTCCGCAAGTGTCGAGGCGGACCGGCTCGCCAAGATCACCCAGTTCGGCGCCTCCAGCCTCACCGACGTGGCCGACGCGCTGCAACGCGAGCGGGCGGTCACCAACTGGTACGTCGCCAGCGGCCACAAGCGCAATTTCGGCACGATGATCGCCGACCGCGTGCTGGTGAACGAGGCCGCCCATGCCCTGGGCACCAGCGTCCGGCAGGTCGACCTGGGGGACTACCCGCCGGCGCTGCGCGCCGACCTGACCAGCGCCCAGAGCCAGCTCTCCCAGTTGCTGGCGCCGGGCGGCCAGCGCGCCCGGCTGGAGCGGTCGGACGCCACCGTGGCCGACGTGAGCCGGGTCTACGACCCGCTGGTCGCCAGGCTGATCAACGCCATCGCCGGCATCGGCGCTTCCGACACCACCTCCAGCCCGCTGACCCGCAACCTGGCGGCGTTCACGGCGCTCGCCCGCGCCAAGGAGGCCAGCTCCCAGAGCCAGAGCCTGGTGCTTGCGGTCCTCACCAGGCGCAAGTTCAACGCCGACGAGTACCACCAGTTCGCCGCGCTGGACGGCCGCCAGGGGGCCTGGCTGGAGCAGTTCCAGGCAGAGGCCAGTCCGGCTCAGCGCGACCTGTTCGCACGCACGGTCAGCGGTCGCGATATCAATCGCGTCGCCGCCATCGAGCGACAACTTCTCACCGCGCGCGACGTCCCCGTCAGCCTCACACCGCAGTCGTGGTTCTTCCCGACCTCCGCGCGCGCGGACCTTCTCCACCAGTTCGAGCTGGGCATCAAGGACGACGTGCTGGCCGCGGCCGCGGCCAGCCGCTCATCGGCCAGGCAGCAGGCGACCGTGGTGACGCTGGCCATGGCGCTGATCCTGGGGCTGGGCGTCGGCCTGTCGCTGCTGCTGGCCCGCTCGATGGCACGGCCCCTGCTGGTGCTCGAGCGCACCGCCCGCGGCGTCGCCGACGACCAGCTCCCCGGGGTGGTCGAGCGGCTCCAGGACGCCGGTGAGGACGTCGACCTGACCGCGATCACCCAGGAGGCCACCGCCCCGGTGCCGATCCGCTCGCGCGACGAGATCGGCCGGCTCGCCGAGGCGTTCAACGCGGTCCACCAGGTGGCCGTGCGGGTGGCGGTCGAGCAGGCCGCCCTGCGCCGTTCGATCGGCGACATGATCCTCAACCTCGCCCGCCGCTCGCAGAGCCTGATCGACCGCCAGCTCGAGCTGATCGACGAGCTGGAGCGGGACGCTGAGGACGACGCCCTCGAGCAGATGTTCCGGCTGGACCACCTGGCCACGCGCATGCGGCGCAACGCCGAGAACCTGATCGTGCTGTCCGGCGGCGCGGACGCGGCCCGCCGGCTGACCCAGCCGGTGCCGCTGGTCGACGTGGTCCGCGCCGCCATGAGCGAGGTCGAGGACTACCAGCGCGTCGAGCTGCTGCCGATCGACGAGGTCTCGCTGACCGGCCACGCGGTCGCCGACGTGGTGCACCTGCTGGCCGAGCTGATCGAGAACGCGACCTCCTTCTCGCCGCCGGGCACCAAGGTGCAGATCGCCACGCAGCAGGCGGCCAACGGCTACGTGCTGGAGATCGAGGACCGCGGGCTCGGCATGAGCGACAAGGAGCTGATCGACGCCAACCAGCGGCTGGCCAACCCGCCGGCGATCGACTTCGCGGTGTCGCGCGTGCTGGGCCTGTACGTGGTCGGCCGCCTGGCGCGGCGGCACACGATCAAGGTCCAGCTCCGGCACTCCTGGTATGGCGGGGTGACCGCGCTGGCCATGCTGCCGGCCGGGCTGATCACCAGGCCGGGCGTTTCGGTGCTGACGACCGGCGAGCTGCCGGAGCTGGTCGCGCCGGCCGGGCCGCGCCACGCCGCAGAGGTTTCCTGGGACGAGGCCGGCGACGGCGTGGCGGCGGAGGTCGGCGCGCCGATGCGGGCGGCTCGGCCGCTGGAGATGGCGCGACCGGCGCCGCCCCAGGTGCCCTTCGAGGAGGCTGTCCCGGTCGAGGCACGGGTCGACCACCTGCCCATCTTCGAGCAGGCCCGCTCGGACTGGTTCGACACCTCCTCGAGTGCCGCCGCCTACGTGCCGCTGCGCCGCCAAGCCCCGCAGCAGGCGCCTTCCATCCCTGGGCCGCCGCTGCCGCCCGCGCGTCTGCCCGAGCCGCCGCTGGCGCCGCCGCGTGTGCCCGGGCCGCAGCCGCCCGCTCCGGAGGTGCGGCAACAGCCGCCCGCCCCGCCGGCCCCGCCGCCAGCGGGGCCGGGCCGGGCGAACCTGCCAAGGCGCGTGCCGCGCGCCACCATGGCCCCCGGCCTGGACAACCAGTCCGCGGGGCCGCCTCCGCCCCCGAGCGGAGGTCGTGGCCGCACGCCGGACCAGATCCGGTCGATGCTGTCGAGCTATTCGGGCGGCCTCGAGCGCGGCCGGCGCATGGCCGGTGGGACCGACCCGTCGCGCCGCAACGGCAGCGGCTCGTCCAACGGCGGGCCCATCGACCAACCCGACGGGACCGAGGAACTGTCATGACCATCGAGCTGAGCAAGGACGCCCAGAGCCTGAACTGGCTGGTGGAGAGCTTCGTCCGCAACACGGCGGGCGTGGCGCACGCTGCGGTGGTCTCGACCGACGGCCTGCTGGTCGCGGTGTCCGAGCGCCTGGATCGCGACCGCGCCGACCAGCTCGCCGCCATCGCCTCGGGCCTGGAGAGCCTCACGGAGGGCGCCGCCCGCCTGTTCGAGGCCGGCACGGTCAGCCAGACCGTGGTCGAGATGGAGAAGGGCTTCCTGTTCGTCATGGCGGTGAGCGACGGCTCCTGCCTGGCGGTGCTGGCGGCCCCCTCCTGCGACGTCGGCGTGATCGGCTACGAGATGGCGATGCTGGTGACCAAGGTCGGCGACGTGCTCACCCCGCAGCTCCGGGCGGAGCTCCAGGCCGTGTTACCGCGATGACCCAATCGGGGGGCGACGAGCCGGAGCGGCCGCAGCCGCGCCTGGTCCGTCCGTACGCCCTCACCGGCGGCAGGGCCCGGAACCTCTGGACCTCCCTCCAGCTCGAGGCCCTGCTGAGCACCACCTCCACCGCCACCGGGCAGATGGCGCTCAGCCCCGAGCAGCGCACGATCGCCCAGCTGTGCCGCCACCACTTCCAGTCGGTCGCCGAGATCTCCGCGCTGCTGAGGCTCCCGCTGGGGGTCGTGCGCGTGCTGGTCGGCGAGCTGGTCGACCGGGGCGTCCTGGAGCTGTACCAGCCCAGCCACCAGAACGAGCATCCCGACCGCGCCCTCCTGGAGCGGGTCCTGGACGGTCTGCGCCGGATCTGAGCCAGGATCGGCCGTTCAGCCGGCGGTGTAGCCGCCGTCGACGTACAGCACGTGGCCGGTGCAGAAGTCCGAGGCGGGGGAGAGCAGGAACAGCAGCGCCCCCACGAAATCCTCGGGCTCGCCGAGGCGGCCGAGCGGGATGCGGGACAGCATCGCCCGGCGCGTCTCGGCGCCCGGGCCCTCCTCCGCGTACATCCACTCGGTCAGGTCGGAGCGGAACACCGTCGGGGCGATGGCGTTCACGTTGATGCGGTGCCGGCCCCATTCGCATGCCAGCGTCTTGCAGAGCAGGTCGACGGCCGCCTTGGACGGGCTGTAGGCACTGTAGCCGCCAGGCAGGCCGAGCCTGCCCCTGGTGGACGACAGCAGCACCACCTTGCCGCCGTCGCCCTGCTCGATGAGCTGGCGCCCGGCCGCCTTGCACACCAGCCAGGTGCCGCGCACGTTGGCGCGCTGGACCTCGTCCCAGTCGGCGGGGTCCTGGTCGACGATCAGCGCGACCTTGTTCAGGCCCGCGGCGGTCACCACACAGTCCAGCCGCCCGTTGGCCCGCACCGCCGCGGCGACCATCGCCTCGGCGTCGGACAGCTCGTCGGGCCGCAGGTTGACCAGCACCGCCTCGCCGCCGAGCTCCTTGACTTCCTGGCCGACCGCCTCCAGCTTGGAGAGGTCGCGCGCGGCCAGCGTCACGCGGGCGCCGGCCGCGGCCAGCGACAGCGCGGCGACCTGCCCGAAGGCGCCGGTCGCCCCGGTGATCAGGACGGAGCGCCCGGTCACGTCGAACAGCGACCGCGGGTCCCGCACGACCCGCGGCGGCTCGTTCACGACCGCCCGTCCTGATGCACCGGGGCGTCCCACTGGGGTTCCCCAGACCCCTCCGGCAGTGGGTACGGCATGATCACCAGCATCGAGGCTGGCAGGTTGGTGGTGTTGGAGATCGACCTGGGCTCGCCCGGCGCCAGGCGGCAGGAGTCCATCGGGCCGAGCGTGACCGAGCCCGCCGGGGTGGTCACGGTCACCTCGCCCCGCACCACCACGTAGACCTTCTCGAGCGGCGTGGCGTCCAGCTCTGCGCCGCCGCCCGGCAGGAAGTGCGACAGCCCCACCGAGAAGTTGGCCGCCCCGCTCGCCTCGAACCCCTGGAGCCGCAGGCAGCGCACGTCCGCGTGCTTGGGAGGGAAGTACGGCTTGGCGTCGCCGAGGCGCACGACCTCCATGTGGTCAGGCCCCCTCCCCGCCGCCTGCGGTGATGGCGTCGCTCGCCGCGCCGCCTCCGCCGCGCGGCTCGCGCTCCCCCCGCTCGATGCGATACGCACCAGTGGGGTCGACGATTGCCACCAGGCGCACGATCGAGCCGTCGCCGTGCTGCCAGCGGATCGGGAAGGCCGCGAAGGTGCAGCGGCGGCCGGTGACCTTGTCCAGGTCGCCGCCGACGTTCTCGAAGCCGACGATGCCGTTGCCGAGGAGCTGGCGGTGGCACGGCTCCCACTCCGGGAAGTCGTCGCGGGCGTCGCGGCCGGTGAGCTCCCGGTACTCGTCGAGCGCCCACGGCGCCAGCGGCGCGCTCGGCGCCTCCGGGTGCCAGCCGATCGCGGTGGCCAGCGGGTGGTCGAGCGCCTGCTGGTCGACGCCGACCGCCTTGACCCCGCGCTCGCGCAGCCAGATGCCCGCCTCCTTGTAGAGACCGGGCGAGTAGATGAAGTACTTGCGGTTGTCGGCGTAGTAGTGGTGCCAGCCGGTGTTGATGATCACGAAGTCGCCTGGGCGGATCTCGGGCCGGGCGGCCTCCAGGTCCTCCGGGGTGATGACCTCCCACTGCTTCTTGGGGATCGAGACCGCCACGCCGGTGCCGAAGAACTGCTCCAGCGGGACCTCGTCGGTGTAGGGCGTGCCCTCGACCACGTGCGCCGGGGCGTCCAGGTGCGTCGTGCAGTGCATCACCGTGCTGATCCGCTGCGACAGCACCCCGGACTTGGCGTGGTAGTGGATGCGCTTGATCTCCACGTCGTCGAAGTACGGCCACAGCGGCGCGTTGGGCCCGAAGGTGTGGCTCAGGTCGTAGAACTCCAGGCCCGTCCGCCCGGCCGGGTGCATCTCCCAGGCGTCACGGTCCATCACCGGTGCCGGATCGGCGGATCTCGGTGCGGCCATTGGCGGCATCCTCCGGCTGTCCTGCCCTACGGTACAGCCCAACCACGATGCGGTCCTGACGGTCAGACCTTGGCAGGACGGTGCGAACTTGTCAATTTCGGCGGACTCGACGACGCGAGCAGCTCGGTGATGCGGCCGCGCGCCTCCGCGAGCGCGGTCGCCAGCACCGGCTCCCGGTCCTGGAAGCGCAGGGCCGGCAGGGGGATGGTGAGGGCGGCGCGGCCCCCGGAACCGTCGGGGATGGTCTGCCCGATCGCGCAGATGCCGGCGGTGTGCTCCTGGTCGTCGAAGGCGATCCCGGTCTCGCGGACGCGCTCCAGCTCCTCCATCAGCTTCGAGCGGCTGGTGATGGTGTTGGGCGTGAGCCGCGCGAGCCTGGCGGGCAGCAGCGCCGTGACCTGCTCTGGCGGCAGCTCGGCGAGCAGCGCCTTGCCGTTGGCGGTGCAGTGGGCCGCGAACCTGGCGCCCACCGCCGAGACCGCCTGGAGCCGGTGGGGCGCGGCCACCTGGTCGATGAAGATCACGTGGTCGCGGTCGAGCACGGCCAGGTCGACCGTCTCGTTGACCTGCTCGGAGAGGCGCTCCAGGTGCGGCCGGATCTGCTGGCGCAGCTCGCCGAGGGCCGCGGAGGCCAGGCCGGCCAGGCGCGGGCCGAGCCGCACCCCGCCCGCCGACGAGACCGGGACCAGGAAGCGCTCGGTGGTGAGCGCCTTGACGATCCGGTGGACGGTCGAGCGGGGCAGCTCCACGCGTTGCGCGATCTGCGCGAGGCTCAGGCCGCCCGGCGAGGCCTCCAGCGCCGCCAGGATCCGTGAGGCTCGCGCGATCGCCTGCACCTCGGAGCCGTCGATTTGGCTCACTCATCCCCCCCACGGTTCGCTTGACATGTCTGGGATGGGACCATAGCGTACGCGCCTACGGGACAAGTGTGCTGCGATACGAGACAGCACCCGCAGGTCAGGATCGGGTTGCAGGTTCCCAGCGCACACACGCTCGTCACCGCGCTGGTCTCCGGCGTCCTGCTCGGTGGGCTGCTCGCCATCACGGCGCTCGGGCTCTCGCTGGTCCTCGGGGTGATGCGGCTCATCAACCTGGTCCACGGCGAGTTGGTGATCGCGGGCGCGTACCTCGGCTACGTGCTGCTGTCGAAGCTCGGCCTCGATCCGTTGGCCGGCCTGCTGCTGATCGCCCCCGCGCTGGCGCTGCTGGCCTATCCGCTGCAACGGGTCCTGCTGCTGCCGCTGGTTGGCAAGGGGGTCCAGGCCCCGCTGCTGACCACCTTCGGCCTGTCGGTGATCGCCCAGAACCTGTTCGTGCTGGTCTTCAGCGCCGACACCAGGTCGCTCGGCCGCTCCTACGCGACCGCGCCGCTGCACCTGGCGGGCCTGGAGGTCCCGGCGATCTACGCCATCTCCTTCGCGGTCGCGCTGGTGGTCGTCGTCGGCGTCCACCTGCTGGTCCAGCGCACCGGCGCGGGCCGCGAGATCCGGGCGGCAGCGGAGGACCCGGTGGCCGCCGCCGTGCTGGGCGTGGACGTCGGCCGCGTCTACGCGCGCACCTACGCGCTGGCGACGGCCTGCGCCGGGGTCGGCGGGGTGCTGGTCGGGCTGGCGTTCTCGTTCGAGCCCACCACCGGCACGAGCTACCTGCTGAGCGGGTTCGCGGTGGTGGTCCTCGGCGGGCTCGGCAGCGTGCTCGGCACGCTGATCGGCGGCATCGGCCTCGGCGTGATCGAGAGCCTGGGCGGCGCCGTCTTCGGCGACGGCTACCGGGACTTCATCGGCCTGGTGGTGTTCCTCGCCTTCCTGGCGCTGCGGCCGCAGGGCGTGCTCGGGCGGGCCGACCGGTGAGGCCGGCGCGGTCAGGGCCGGTCCGGCCGGGCAGGTGGCGCCGGTGAGCCGGGCGGAGCCGGGCGCGGCCGTCCAGGCGCTGCCCGAGCGGCGCGCGGTCAGGGTCACCTGGGCGGGCGCGCTGCTGGCCGGCGCGTTGCTGCTGGCGCTGGCGCCCTCGTTCACCAGCGACTACACCCAGCAGGTCTCCTTCAGGGTGCTGGAGTACGCGGCGCTCGGGCAGGCCTGGAACCTGCTGGCCGGCTACGGCGGGCTGGTCTCGCTGGGGTCCGCCGCCTTCATCGGCATCGGCGCCTACACCACCGCGGAGCTGACCAACCACGGCCTGCCGCTGGTTCCGGGGATGCTGGTCTCCGGCGCCTTCGCCGCGGCCTTCGCCACCCTCGTCAGCCCGGCGCTGTTCCGCCTGCGGGGCCTGTACTTCACCATCGGCACGCTGGCGCTCGCGGAGGCGCTGCGGTTGTTCATGGTCAACTACAACGGCCTCGGCGGGAACATCGGCATCTTCCTCCAGACCGCTGCGCCCACCACCGCCGGCCTCTACTGGCTGGCGCTGGGCGTGGCCGCCGCCGCGACCGGGCTGGTCGCGCTGATCCTGCGGACCCGGCTGGCGATCAGCCTGCGTGCCGTCCGCGACGACGAGGACGTGGCCCGGCAGATGGGCCTGGTCTCGTTCCGCACCAAGCTGTTCGCGTTCACGCTGGCGGCTTTCCTGATGGGCGTGGTCGGCGGCCTGCAGGCCGGTAAGCTCTCGCAGATCGAGCCGTACGGCTCCTTTGGGCTGCAGTGGACCGTCGACATCGTCACCGTGGCGCTGATCGGCGGGCTGGGCACGCTCGCCGGGCCGCTGATCGGCGCGGTGTTCACGGTCGCGCTGGCCGAGTGGCTGAACGCCTACCCGTCGCTGCACCTGGCGATCACGGGGGCGATCGTGATCGTGGTGGTCCGCTTCGCGCCGGGGGGCTTGTGGGGTCTGCTGGCGCACGGCTGGGCGCGCCTGCGGCCCGAGCGGGTGGCGAAGAAGCACGGGGGGACGCCGCGGTGAGCGGCCCGCTCCTGGAGATCGCCGGGCTCACCAAGCGCTTCGGCGGCGTCACCGCGGTGGACCGGCTCGACCTGCGCGTGGCCTCCGGCCAGACCCTCGGCGTGATCGGGCCCAACGGCGCCGGCAAGAGCACGCTGGTCGGGCTGGTCAGTGGCGCGCTCCGCGCCGACGCGGGGCGCATCCTGCTGGACGGCCACGAGCTGACCAGGCTGCGGGCGCCCGCCAGGGCGCGGCTCGGCATCGGCCGCACCCATCAGGTGCCGCGGCCGTTCGCCCGCATGACCGTGCTGGAGAACCTGCTGCTCGGGCGGGTCTACGGGGCCAGGGTCCGGGCCATGGGCGACGCCCGCCGCCAGGCCATGGAGATCCTGGAGCGCACCGGTCTGGCGGAGGTGGCCGGCGAGCCGGCCGGGTCGCTGCCGCTGCTGCGGCTCAAGCGGCTGGAGCTGGCGCGCGCGCTGGCGCTGCGCCCGCGGCTGCTGCTGCTGGACGAGATCGGCGCCGGGCTGATCGAGTCCGAGCTGCCGGAGCTGATCGAGCTGATCCGCTCGCTGCGGGCGGAGGTCGAGTCGGTCCTGGTGATCGAGCACGTGGTCGAGGTGATCCAGGCCTGCTCCGACCGCGTCGTCGTGCTCGACTGGGGCCGCAAGCTGGTCGAGGGCACCCCCGGCGAGGTTCTCCGCGACCCCGAGGTCGCCGCCGTCTACCTCGGCACCACCGCCACCGCCCCCGAGGCCGTCGCGCCGCCCACCGAGGCCCGCGGTCCGGCGGCTCGGCCGGCGGCGCCTCGGCCCGCCGAGGCCCGGGGTGCCGCGGCGGTGGGGGAGCCGCTGCTGCGGGTGGAGGGGGTGGCGGTCAGGTACGGGGCCGTCCGGGCGCTCCAGGACGTCAGCCTGGAGGTCCGTCGGGGCGAGATCGTCACCCTGCTCGGCGCCAACGGCGCCGGCAAGACCACGGCAGCCCGCGCCATCAGCGGCATGGTGCCGCTGGCGGCCGGCGCCGTGTGGTACGGGGGCGAGCGGATCGACGGCCGCCGCCCCGATCAGATCGTCAGCCGCGGCATCGCGCACTGCCTCGAGGGCCGCCACATCTTCGCCGACCTGTCGGTCCAGGAGAACCTCGAGCTCGGAGGCCGCACCACCACCGACAGGGCCGAGCGCCGCCGCCGCATCCAGGCGGTCCGCCACCTGTTCCCCGTGCTCGCCGAGCGCCGCCACGTCTCCGGCGGGCTGCTCTCCGGCGGCCAGCAGCAGATGCTGGCCATCGGCAGGGCGCTGATGGCCGCGCCCGACTTCGTGATCTTCGACGAGATCTCCCTCGGCCTGGCGCCCGTGGTCGTCGACCGCCTCTACCATGCGCTCGCCAACGTCAACCGGCGCGGCGTCGCCATGCTGGTCATCGAGCAGAACGTGGAGCGTGGCCTGGCCCTGGCCGACCGCGCCTACGTCCTCGAAAAGGGTCGCGTCGCCCTCCACGGTCCCCCCGCCAGCATCCGGGACGACCCCCGCCTCCTCGCCCTGTACGTCGGATAGAGAACACGAGCTTCTGGTTCGCCCTCCAGGAGCGACGCAACCGCCATCACGACGAGGCCAAGGCGCTCGTGCGCGCTGGCGTGGGACGTGTGTGTTCCTCCAAGCACGTGATCGGCGAGACTTGGACGTTGCTGTGTCGCCGGGCGGGCCATGCAGCGACGGTGGGATTCCTTGACCATCTCAGCGAGCTGCCTGGAGTCGAGGCGGTGCATGTCGACCCCACCATGGAATCTGATGCCTGGAGCTGGCTTCGTCGTCACGACGAGCGCGAGTACTCCTTCGTCGACGCGACGAGCTTCGCCCTCATGCGGCGCCGTCGGATCCGAGAGGCGCTCGCCTTCGATGGCGATTTCAGCGCTGCCGGGTTCATCGAGATCCGCCCAAGATAGCGCTCACTCGGTTGGTCGAGGTCGCGAGGGCCAGCTTGATTCGGTGACGAGCGCCTCGACCTCGGCGTAGGAGGGAACGCCGGGGGTCTGGACGGGGTCGCCTTCGAGGATCTGGGAGACGGTGGTGACGGCGGCGTGGAGGGCGACGCGGAAGAGCAGGGATCCGCAGCTCACCCGGCGGACGCCTAGCTCGGCCAGGCGCCGGAGACCGAGCTGGCCGGGGATGAACACGAGGTTCATCGGCAGGTCGACCGCCTCGACGAGGGCTCGAATGGTCGCCTCGTCGGGGGCGCCAGGCACGAAGATGCCGCTGGCTCCGGCGGCCTGGTACGCCTGAGCTCGCCGGATGGCGTCGTCGCGCGCGGCCCGCTGGCCGCCGATCCAGTAGCTGTCGACTCTGGCGTTGACGAACAGCCCGGGGACGCGCTCGGCGACCGCGGCGATCAGCTCCTGTTGCCGCTCGATCGGGGCCAGGGTTCTGCCGGCGCGCCCGTCCTCGAGGTTCACGCCTACGACGCCGGCGTCGGCCAGCTCCGCCGACAGCTCCGCCACCGCCCGTGGCCGCTCGTCGAAGCCGGCTTCGAGGTCCACGGTCACCAGGCACAGCCCGCTGATACTTCGGGCCAGCGCGAGCGTCTCGTCCCTGGTGGCGCCGGCGGCGTCCTGCTTGCCGCAGGCGATGGCAACGCCCAGGCTGGTGGTCCCGATCGCGGGGAAGCCCCGGGCGACGAGCGCGGCGGCGGACGCGAAGTCCCATGCGTTGGGCAGCAGCAGGGGGCTGTCCTGGTCATGCAGGCGGCGGAACGCGTCGAAGCGATCGGGGATCCGGCTCATCGGCGAACGACCTCCAGGCTCGATGGGATGCGCAGGTTCGGGGACGGCTCGAAGGCGACTTCGGGATCGGCGAGCTGGCAGCGCGCGACCACCGCCTCGACGACGCCGCCGGGTGCTCCAGACCGGCGGGTCATAGCGCAGCGTCTCGGCCAGGATCGCGCGGACCGGCCATTGCCGGTCGTCGGAGGCCGGTAGCCGGAGCGCCAGGTGCAGCGCGTTGCCGATCAGCCCAGCGGTCGCGTCGCACGCCTGTACCACCACCCCGATCCGGTTGGCGGTGGCTTCGTTCGACCCGCCGTCGAGCGGCCGCGCGAGCCGCCGGGCGGCACGGTCAGCCCGCGACCTCGGCTCGGCGTCGGCTCCGGATCCCAGGCCGCCCCCAGCGCGGGGACGTCGTCGACCGCGTTGTCCGGGTCGCCGCCGGCGACGCCGAGGCCGGCGCAGAGCACCCCGACCGGGACCCTGCGCGCCAGCAGCGCCATCGCGTCGAACGGCTCGCCGCCCGGGCGCTCGACCACGCGGGTCGTCCACCGGGCGGCCTCGTCGCGCAGCCGCCGCGGATCCAGCCCGTCGATCTCGACCTGTCCAATGGCCCTGCGACGCTCGTGCTCCGGGCCGTTGGAGAACCGCGACACGCTGGAGCGCAGCCACCGTAGCCCGCCGACCGGCCCTCCGGGCTCGGCGGGCGGGACGACGAAGCGAGCGTCCTCGAGCACCGAGCGAACCTCAGCGTGGCGTCGCACCACCCACCCGACGTCCGGGTCGAGCGCCAGCGGGCCCGTGGATCGGCCGATCGAACCATCCATGCCCGGAGGCTACCGCCGGAATCCTTCGCTCCCGGACGAACTGTCAGGCGCTTCCGCCCAACGGGCCCTCCAGGTCCTTCAGGACACCACCTTCGAGATAACAACGGGAAGCGGGAGGCATCCAGCTCATGCACTCAGTCGAGGCAGGTCACCGTCTTGAACGGCTCGTCCGGAACCCAGTCCGCCGGTTCAGTTGAGGTGTAACCGGAACTGGGAAGCCGCGTGCGCATCGTGAGTTGGAGTCTTCCTGTACCGCCCGAGTGGATATCCAAGACTGGTGTCAAGGTCTCCCCTCGGACGTACGCCAGGACGGCATTCCGAAGGAACTCCGAGATGGATTGTCCATCCCGAGCGGCAAGTTTTTCGATCTCGTTCAGCAGCTCTGACGGCAAACGAAATGAGACGACCTCAGTGCGGGCAGGCTGCACTTTCACCTCTGTGGGGGTGTCCTCCCACTCGTCCGGGTCGCCTCGATGATCATGCAGCTCTCTCGCCATATTCCGATCGTCCACGCTCGCCACCTCCAGGCTTCCTCACCACTTCTGGTACCAGTCCACGTCCTCAGGATCCGCGGGCCATCCGGTGATGGCCCTCCAAACTCCTGGCTGACCAGCGACTTCGCTGATACAGATTGTCCACATGCGTCCACCATAGTCCGGGCCGATCATCTGGTGACTTGCCGCCCTACGCCGTTTGTTTCGGCGGAACTTCGGGCTCTCGTAGGCGACCTGCAAGACCAATCGCCGTGAGACGCCATGTTGAGCCAGTTCGTCAAGATCCTTCTCCAGCCACATCCAGCTCTTGATGACGGGCGGCACTTGCGTCTCCCCGTGGGCGAAGCTACGCTGTTGACGTCAGTTTACGATTGTTTACAGGAGGATACATGCCAGAGGTCGAGTTTGTCATCCTGGCAAACCACGCTGAAGCCCACAATGGTCTCCTTTACCTCGCCGGCGCGGGATGGAACGACGCCGCCCTTGCGTTTACCCCCGACGGACCATCGGTTCCGTTGCACTTCGGGGTTGGGGTGAGCGTGCTCGTTCCGTGGACTCAGACCAACCGCAAGCACCACCTCGAGGTGCGAATGGAGCACGAGGACGGGGGCGACCCGATGTTTCAGATGGGCGGGGACCTGGAGGTGGGACGACCCCCTGGGATGCAGGAGGGATCTGATCAGCGGGCAGTCCTAGCCGTCGATGGAATAACACAGTTTCCAACCGCTGGCGGTTATCGGATCGTCGCCACAGTGGACAGTGGCAAGGTCCGGACCGTCAGTTTCCGCGTTCGAAACCTTGGGATTATGCCGTCATCGCAAGTCGCGAGCTGAACCTAAGTGGTCAACCCGAAGTCTTGCCCGTAACCCGCCAAGTCCGTCCCGGTCGCCGCTCCGAGTTACGCGCAGCACTTCTGAGCTGCTGCTTAGCTGCATGCCAAGGGAGACAGCATTGATTTTTAGTTGCTTAGGATCAGTGGCTGGCGCCAGAGGCTCCTGGTCAGGCTCTGCCGCCCAGCGGACCCTCCAGGTCCTTCAGGATGCCGGCGAGGATGTCGGGGGTGTCGTCGGGCGGGGCGCTGCGGACGCAGACGTTCTCCATGACGTGCAGGTACTGGTGAACGTCCTCGCGCTTGTCCAGGTAGATGGCGCCGGTGAGGTGCTCCAGGTAGACCACGTCGGGGAGGTCGACGTCGGCGAACCGCAGGATGCTGAAGGCGCCCACCATGGCGGGGTGCGCCCCGACGCCGAAGCGCAGCACCTGGAGGGTGACGTTGGGCAGCCTGGCCGCCTCGATCAGCCGCTCGAGCTGGGCACGCATGATCTCGCGGCTGCCGACGGGTCGGCGCAGAGCGGCCTCGTCGACCACCGCCCACAGCCGCGGCGGCTCCGGGCGGGTGAGCACCACCTGGCGGGCGGCCCGCAGCTGCACCCGCCGCTCGATGTCGGACGCCGCCTCGTCCAGCCCCCGGCCGATCACCGAGCGCGCGTAGTCGTCGGTCTGCAGCAGCCCGGGGATGAACTGGCCCTCGTAGGAGCGGATGATCGAGGCCGCCTGCTCCAGGTCGACGTAGGCGCGGAACCACTGCGGCAGCACGTCGCCGTACTGGTGCCACCAGCCGGTGTCGTTGGCGTCCAGCGCCATGCCGACGACCGCGGCGACCTCACCCGGATCGGCCCCGTACAGGGTGAGCAGGTCGACGATGTCGCGTTCCTTAAAGCCGACCTGGCCGTTCTCCAGCCGGTGGATCTTCCACTCCGAGGCGCGGATCGCCTCGCCGGCCTGCTCCCGCGAGATGCCGGCTTCGATGCGCAGCCGCCGCAGCCGGGAGCCGACCAGCATGCGGCGGACGGTCGGGCCGCCAGGAGCCTGCTGTGTCATCGAGGCCGCCTACCCTCGGGCCGGCTCTGGTGGGCGGTCGCCGGGATCAGACACTGGGCGACTGGGTGCCAAGGGTGTCGGCCGGGACCTCGCCGTTGGCGCTCGGGGCGCCAGCGCCTGGAGGCCCGCCGGGACCGCCGGGGCCAGGACCGGCGCGCAGCGGGATCTCCTTGAGGAACAGCGACACCAGGAAGGCGAGCACGATGAACGGCACCCCCACGAGGAAGACGTCGTCCAGGGCGTTGGTGAAGGCGCCGAGCACGAGGTCGCGCACCGGACCGGTGAGCCGCTGGATGGCCTGGACGTTGTTGGCGTCGACACCGGGGGCTCCGGCCGCCGGCTGCACGCCCGCCTGGGCCAGGTAGTGGACGAGCCGGCTGGACAGCACCGCGCCGAACACGGCCGCGCCGATCGAGCCGCCCATCTGGCGGAAGAACGTGGCCGAGCTGGTGGCCGCCCCCATGTCACGGAACTCTACCGCGTTCTGGATGGCTGTCACGATCGTCTGCAGGGTGAAGCCCAGGCCGGCGCCGAACAGGTACTCGTACAGGGCCACCTGCCAGAACGGCGTGTCCACGGCGAGCCGGGACAGCAGGAACATGGCGAAGGTCAGCACCACGCCGCCGATGATCGGGTAGAGCTTGTAGCGGCCGGTGCGGGTGATGAGCTGGCCGGAGGTGATCGAGGTCGAGAAGATGCCGACGATGGCGGGCAGCAGCGCCAGGCCCGAGGCGGTCGGTGAGAAGCCCTTCACCGCCTGGAGGTAGATCGGCAGGAAGATGATCGCGCCGAACATCGCCACGCCGGCGAGGAAGCCGTAGATGTTGCCGACGCTGAACACGGCGTTGCGGAACAGCCGCATCGGGATGATCGGCTCGGGGGTGCGCAGCTCGATCAGCACGAACACGACCGACAGCAGCAGGAAGCCGGCCAGCAGGACCAGCGCGAGCGGGTCGGTCCAGCCGTAGTCGTTGCCCCGCCAGTCCAGGTACAGCAGCAGGCAGGAGACCGCGGCCACGATGGTGGCGGCGCCCAGGTAGTCGATCCGGTGCTCGCGTCGCGTCACCGGCATCCGCAGCACCATCGAGGTGATCACCAGCGCCGCCAAGCCCACCGGCAGGTTGATGTAGAAGATCCAGCGCCAGCCCGGACCGTCGGTGAGCCAGCCGCCGAGCAGCGGGCCCGCCACACTGGAAACGCCGAACACGGCGCCGAAGTAGCCCTGGTAGCGGCCCCGCTCCCTGGGCGGGATGACGTCGCCGATGATGCTGAGCGCGATCGCGAACAGGCCGCCGCCGCCGACGCCCTGGAGCGCCCGGAAGCTGATGAGCTCGGTCATGTTCTGGCTGAGCCCGGACAGGCCCGAGCCGACCAGGAAGATGCCGATGGCGACCTGGAAGATCAGCCGCCGCCCGTAGAGGTCCGAGATCTTGCCCCACAACGGAGTCGAGGCGGTGGAGGTGAGCAGGTAGGCGGTCACGACCCAGGACAGGCGATCCAGGCCGCCGAGGTCGCTGACGATCCGCGGCAGCGCCGTGCCGACGATGCCCTGGTCGAGCGCAAACAGCAGCATGCCGGCCATGACGCCGACGAGGATCACCAGGATCTGGCGGTGCGAGAAGTACTGCGGACCGGGGCTGTCGGTGGGGACGCCCTCCGATGGGGCGGCTGCGGCGACTGGCGGGTTGTCGCCGGCGGGTGTCGTCATCTGGTCCTCGATTCTGCGGCCTGCCGATCGATGCTGTCGGCCAGCCGGGTCATCAGCGTCTCGAGGGTCTCGCGGTCCGCCTCGCTCCAGTCGGCGGTGGCCGCGTCGATTATGGCGACTCGGGCGCGCACGCTCTCCTCGAGCACGGCGCGGCCCCGCTCGGTCAGGTCGATGCGCGTGGCCCTGCGGTCGTCGGGGTCGTCGGTGCGGCTCAGGTAGCCGTTCTCCTCGAGGTGGCGGATGTGCCTGCTCACCGTGGAGGAGTCGAGGTCCATGCACTTGGCCAGCTCGGAGACGCGCAGGGGGGCTTGGGCCTCGATGTAGTGGAGGACCCAGACCGAGGCGGGGTCGAGGCGGTTGTCGGTGGCACGCGGCTTCAGCCGCCGGGCGATGGTCATCATCGCGACGACCACCCGCTGGCCGGTGGAGGTGTCAGGTCGAGCGGTTCCGGTCGGCACCGAGAGACTGTGTCATAGGTGCATGCGCCATGCAACTATCTTTCTGGTGGGGCAGGCGTCTCGACGACGAGCGGCACCGTCGAGCCGCGGACCAGGCCGAGCTGGACGGTCTGGCGGGGCAGCACGGCGTCCAGCGCCCAGTCGGCGGCGATCCGCGGCCGGTTGGCCGGGATGGTCAGCAGGTGGTAGCCGCGCGTCACCGCCTTGGCCGGCAGCCCGCCCAGTGGCACGCCGAAGGGGTTGGCGGCCGCGTCGCCGTCGGCCAGGTCCACGACGAAGCCGAGGTCGTGGTGCCGGTAGGCGCGGCGGCGGCCGAGCCCGAGCGAGGCCGCCAGGTTCCGCGCGGCGGCCCGTCCCTGCCGCTCCGCGTGCTGCGCGGTCATCGGGGTGATCTCGCCCGGCCGGGTCAGGTCCGGCACCGCGGCAGCGTCGCCGCAGGCGAACAGCTCCGGGTGGTCGGGCACGTTCAGGTATTCGTTGACCAGCAGCCGGCCCCGCTCGGTCGGCAGGCCGAGGCGCTCGACCAGCGGGTCCGGACGCACTCCAACGCACCACACCAGCGAGCGCGTACGCACGAACTCGCCGTCGGAGAGCAGGACCCCGTCGCTGGTGGCCTCCTTGACGGTGGTGCCGGTGCGGATCTCCATCCCGCGCTTGCTCAGCACCCGGTCGGCGGTCCTGGACAGGCGCGGGTCCAGCTCCGGCAACACCCTGGGCGCAAGGTCGACCAGCAGCCAGCGCAGCCGCTGCTCGCGCAGGCCGGGCCTGTGGCGGGCGGCCTCCTTGGTGAAGAGCTGGCCGTGCGCGGCCACCTCCGTCCCGGTGTAGCCGGCGCCGACGACCACGAAGGTGCAGCGGGCCTCGCGCTCCTCCGGGTCGTCGCTCGCGTCGGCCAGCTCGATCTGCCGCACCAGGTGGTCCCGCAGGTAGAGCGCCTCGCCGATGCTGCGGAAGCCGTGCGCGTGCTCGGCGACCCCCGGGATCGGCAGCAGCTTGTTGACGCTGCCGATGGCCAGCAGCAGGCGGTCGTAGGTGATCGAGTCGCGGTCGCCCTCCGGGTCGACGACGCCGATCCGCCGCGCCTCCAGGTCGATCTCGTCAACCGTGCCGAGCACCAGCCGGGCCCCTGGGCAGTTGCCGGCCAGCGGCACCGACACCCGGCGGGGGTCGAGGATCCCGCCGGCCACCTCGGGCAGCAGCGGCAGGTACAGGAAGTAATCGGTCGAATTGACCACCACCAGCTCGGCGGCGCCCTTGGTGAGCCTGCTCAGCCTTGCCAGGCGTCGGGCGGCGTGGAACCCGGCGAAGCCGGCTCCCACGATCACCACCCGCTGGCGGGGTTGATCGGACACGGTGACCTCCATCCGCTGTCGTGTGCTCCAGAAACTGGTCGGTCACCGGGTACCCGCTCAGCGCGTCAGCAGCCCAGCGTCCAGCACCACGGTACTGCCGGTGACGTACCTGGCGGCGTCGGAGGCGACGAACAGGACCGCCTCGGCGACATCCTCCGGCTCGATCCACGGCACCGGCAGCAGGTTGCCCGCGGAGCGCTCGGCGATCTCGCGTGGCGAGGTCCCCTCCAGCTCGGCCAGGCCGTCGTTCATCGGGGTGTTCACCCCTGTCGGGCACACCGCCACCACCCGGATGCCGTGGGGAGCCAGCTCGATCGCCCACGACTTGGTCAGGCCCACGACCCCCCATTTCGAAGCGGTGTAATGGCTGAGCCGCGCCATTCCGCGCAGCCCGGCCACCGAGCAGTTGTTGACGATCACGCCCGACCCGCGCCGGATCATGTGGGGGATGACCTTGCTGGCGACCACCCAGGTGCCGGTCAGGTTGATGCCGATCATCGCGTCCCAGGCTTCCTGGGTGAGCTCGTGGGCGAGCCCGTACCCGCAGATCCCCGCGTTGTTGAACAGCACGTCCACGCCGCCCAGCCCGGCGACGGTCGCCTCGACGGCCTCGCCGACCGCCAGGCCGTCGCGGACGTCCGCCTCGAAGGTCAGGCACTCGGACCCCAGCGCCAGGCACTCGTCCCGCAGGCTGGCCAGCTCGCCGGCCGAGCCCATGGCGTACCCGGGGTAGGGGAGCGGCCGGGCGACGTCGAGCGCGGCCACGGCGGCGCCCTCCGTGGCCAACGCCAGCGCCGCCGCCCGGCCCTGGCCGTGCGCGGCGCCGGTGACCAGCGCCACGCGCCCCTCGAACCGCTTCATGGAGATTCCGGTCGGCGGTAGGGCAGCAGGTACTCGTCGAGGTCGACGCGCAGCGCGTTGTTGACGACGTTGGTGGCGATCATCATCGCGCCGAAGGCGGTGAGGTCGACGATCTCGGTCGGCTTCAGGAACGCCGCCAGCCGCCCGTAGAGATCGTCGGAGACGGCGTTGGAATCGCGGGCGAGCTGGACCCCGTAGTCGACGACCACCTGCTCATGCTCGTCGAGCGTCAGCGTGTCAGGGTCCTCCCCGGACTCGATCATGATCCGGCGGAAGAAGCTCGAGCAGATCAGGCAGTCGGTCCTGGCGGAGATGGCGTGGGCGAACAGGGTGGTGGCGCGCTCGCCGAGGAACCCCGCCACGCGGTCGTGCAGCGGGTACCAGGTCATCAGTGCGTGCAGGGCGGTGCCCGAGTGGGCCAGCGTCCGCTTCATGTTGGTCACGCGCCCATGCGCCGCGAGCTGCCGGTCCAGCTCCTCGCGCGCCCGCGGGTCAGCGTCGCTGGGGTCGATGGGTGCGATACGCGCCACGGCGGGGCCTCCTTCGAGCTCGAGGACGCCCCCCATGATCGCACCGAGGGCCGGCCGGCTCAGTCGGTGAAGTACACGCGTGTGGCGGTGGTCCACAGGACCGCGTCGCGCTCGCTCGGGGACAGGCCCTCCAGCAGCTCATCGGCGAGGCCGCGGACCTCGGCGTAGGAGGCGGCCAGCTCGCAGACGGGCCAGTCCGATCCGAACATGACCCGGTCGGGCCCGAAGCTGGCAAGCACGTGGTCGGCGTACGGCCGAATGCGCTCGGCGTCCCAGTCGTCCCAGCGGGCCTCGGTGACCAGCCCGGAGAGCTTGCAGCTCACGTTCGGCAGCCGGGCCAGCTCGGCGAGGGCGTCCGCCCACGGCTCCATCGCGCCGGCGGCGATCGGCGGCTTGGCGGCGTGGTCGAGCACGAACCGTCCCTCGGGCAGGTCCCGCACCGCCGTCAGCGCCTCCGGGAGCTGTGGGACCAGCACCAGCAGGTCGTAGGCGAGGCCCGCCTCGGCGACCGTGCGCAGCCCCCTGCGCACGGCCGGCCTGGACAGCCAACCGGGATCGGACTCGTCCTGCACCTGGTGACGCACGCCCACCAGGCGCTGGCCGCCCGGCAGGGCCCGCAGCCGCGCCAGCGCGTCGGCCACACCGGGATCGGTCAGCTCGACCCAGCCGACCACGCCGGCGATCAGCCCGCCGCTGGAGGAGGCCAGCGCCAGGAACTCCTCGGTCTCGGCTTCGTCGGGCACCGTCTGGACCAGCACGGTGCGCTCCACGCCCGCCGCGGCGGCCCGGTCGCGCAGCTCCTGGAGGCCGTAGGGGCGGCGGATCGGGTCGAGCGCCGGCGCGGCCATCCACGGGTAGTCCCTGACCCGCGGGTCCCAGAGGTGATGGTGGGCGTCGAGCGCGCTCATCCCGGTGCCCCGGTGGCTGCCGGCCGGGGGATGGGCGCGTCCGGCCGCAGCAGGCCATCGGAGATCAGCTCGGCCCACAGCTCGGCCGGGACCGGCGTGGCCGCCAGGTCGACGTTGCCGGCGACCTCGGCGGCGGAGCGCATGCCGACCAGCACGCTGGCGACGGCGGGGTGGCCGGTCGGGAACGCCAGCGCCGCCTGCGGCAGGCTGACGTCGTGCCGGCCGCAGACCGCCGCGATGCGGCGCGCCCGCTCGATCAGCTCGGGCGGTCCGGGGGCGTAATCGTAGGTGGCGTCCTGCCGCGGGGCGGCGGTCGCCAGCAGCCCGCTGTTGAACACTCCGGCGGCGATCACCGAGACGCCGCGCCGCTCGCACAGCGGCAGCAGGACGTCCAGGGCCGACTGGTCGAGCAGGGTGTAGCGGCCGGCCAGCAGCACCACGTCCAGGTCGGTGTGCCGGACCAGGTCGGCCAGCATCCGCCACTGGTTCATCCCGGCTCCGATGGCGCCGACCGCGCCGGCGGCGCGCAGCTCGTGCAGGGCCGGGTAGGCCTGCTCGACCGCCTGCCGCCAGTGGTCGTCGGGGTCGTGCAGCAGGGCGACGTCGACCCGGGCGAGACCGAGCCGCCCGAGGCTGGCGGCCAGCGACCGCCGCACCCCGTCGGCGCTGAAGTCCCAGACGCGGCGGTGGCTGGCCGGTACCTCGAACCCCTCGGTGTCCATGCCGCCGCCCGCCCAAGGCGCCAGCACGCGGCCGACCTTGGTCGAGACCGCGTAGTCGTCCCGGGGCCGGGCGGCCAGAGCGCGGCCGAGCCGCTGCTCCGACAGGCCCAGCCCGTAGTGGGGTGCCGTGTCGAAGAAGCGCACGCCCGCCCGCCAGGCGGCGCTGACCGCGCCGGCGGCGGTCTCCTCCTCGACCGCCCGGTACAAGTTCCCGATCGGCGCGCCCCCGAACCCGAGCGCCGTGACCCTCACCCCACTGCGCCCGAGCTTCGCGGTGCGCATCAGCGGTTGCGGTCGCCGGGCGGCGCCTGCGCCGCCGGCGCCCGGAGGCGGAGACCCTGCATGCCGCCGTCGATGGCCAGCGCTGTGCCGGTGGTGGCGCCCGCCAGCGGGCTGGCGAGGTAGGCGATCGCGGCCGCGACCTCCTCGGCGGTCACCAGCCGGCCGCTGGGCTGGCGCGCCTCCAGCGCGCGCCGCTCCGTGGCGGGGTCCTCCGCTACACCCAGCAGCCGGGCGACCCATGGCGTATCGACCGTGCCGGGGTTGACGCAGTTGACCCTGATCCCCTCGCCGATGTGGTCGGCGGCCATCGCCAGCGTCAACGCCAGGACGGCCCCCTTGGAGGCGCTGTAGAGCGCCCGGTTCGGCAGCCCCGCCGTGGCCACGATCGAGCAGGTGTTGACGATCGCCGCGTGCGCCGAGCGGCGCAGGTGGGGCAGTGCCGCCCGGGTGGTTCGGACGATGCCGAGCAGGTTGACGTCCAGCACCCGCCGCCACTCGTCGTACGGGTTGTCCTCGATGGTGCCCTGGGCGCCGATGCCGGCGTTGTTGACCAGCACGTCGATCCCGCCGAGCCGCTCGGCGGCGAGATCGACGGCCTTGCGGGTCGAGGCCTCGTCGGTGACGTCGGCGCTGATCCCCAGCAGCGGCTCGGCCGCGGCGGACGGGTCCAGATCCAGGCAGGCGACCGCCGCCCCCCGCGCCGCCAGGGCCCGCGCGGTCTCCAGGCCGATGCCGGAGCCCCCGCCGGTCACGACCGCCGCCAGTCCGGCGAACTCCTCGCTCACGAGCGCCGTCCCCCTTCGAGGTCAGGCCTTCACGGCGACGCCGCCACCCACGACCGTCAGCTTATCGAGATCTGTGACCGAGCCCTACTCCTCATAATCGGGGAGCGTCCTGTGGGGCGGCAAGCGGGTTGGTGGAGGGTGGCAGGTGCGCGCCTGTAGGCCCCCGGCTCGGGAGCAGGAGGAGACATGAGCTCGCGTGGAGGGAACAAGGTGGTCCAGGGCATGGAGGGCGCGCTGGCGGCGGTGAGCGCCGAGCGGATCGCGGAGCGGATCGCGGCGCTGGCGGCGATCGGGCGGGACCCGGCTGGGGGCATCACCCGGTTGGCGTTGACGGCAGAGGAGGAGGGGGCGCGGGAGCTGGTCCGCTCGTGGCTGGCGCCGCTCGGCTACCAGTGCACCCAGGACGACGCCGGCAACCTGCACTGCCGGACCGGTGAGGGGCCCAGGCTGCTGGTCGGGTCGCACCTGGACACCGTGCCGCAGGGGGGAGCCTACGACGGCGCCCTCGGGGTGGTCGCCGCCGCCGAGGTCGCCGAGGCGCTGCATCAGGCCGGGATCGCCGTGCCGCTCCAGGTGGTCGCCTGGACCGGCGAGGAGGGCCCGCGCTTCGGGACCGGCCTGTTCGGCAGCGGAGCGGCCTGCGGGCTGCTGCCGGAGGGAGCGTGGGAGCGGCGCGACGCCGCCGGTGTCAGCGCGCTGGAGGCCGCCGCCGAGCTGTTCGGCCGGCCCGTCGATCCGGGCAGCGTCGAGCTCGATCGCCAGCAGATCGGCGCCTACCTCGAGCTGCACATCGAGCAGGCCTCGACCCTGGAGCGGCGGGGCTGCCCGCTCGGGGTGGTGAGCGCGATCGTCGGCCTCCACCACGGCCGGGTGCACGTCCATGGCCGGGCCGACCACGCCGGCGCCACCGCCATGGGCGAGCGCAAGGACGCGCTCGCCGCCGCGGCCGAGTGCGTGCTCGCGGTCGAGGAGGTGTCGTCGGTGGCCGCCGGCGGCGCCATCGCCACCGTCGGCGAGATCGAGGTGCGGCCGGGAGCCCAGAACGTCGTCCCCGGCACGGCGACCTTCTCCCTGGACGTCAGGTCGGTGTCGGCCGAGCGTCGCGCGGACGCCGTGGCCGCCATCGCCGACCGCGTCGAGCGGATCTGCACGCGCCGCGGGCTCACCTGGCGGGTCGAGCGGCTCGGGGAGGCCACGCAGGTGCCCATGACCGAGGAGGTCGCGGGCGCGCTGGCGACCGGCTGCGAGCGCCTCGGGGTCGAGGCGCCGCGGTTGCCGAGCATGGCAGGCCACGACGCCCAGAACCTCGCGGCCATCGGCGTCCCGACCGGGATGCTGTTCGTCCGCTCCACCAACGGCAGCCACAACCCCGACGAGCACGCCGACGCCGCCGACGCCGCCCTGGGCGCCCAGGCGCTGCTGCTCGCCTGCGCCTCGCTGTGAGCCTCAGGCGGCGCGCCGCTCGGCGACCCTGACGCGCACGCGCGCGAGCACGGCGGCCACCGGGACCAGGGCGGCGCCGGCGGCCACGATGGCGATCCCGGGGGTCGCCAGGGTGGCGACGACGCCGATGACCGGGCCGCCGAGGGTCTCGCCGACCGCGTCGGCCTGGCCGATGGTGGACAGCACCGTGGCGCGCACCTCCGGCTCGATCATCGGCACCACCCAGGCGTCGTAGAGGGGCTCCCGCAGCCCGCGCGCGCCGCCGTAGGCCAGGTAGGCGGCGACCGCGGGGACGAACCCGGCCGCCAGCCCGAAGGCGAGCAGGCCCGCCGCCTCCACGGTGGTGAGGGCCAGCAGCAGGCGGCAGAGCGCGGCCGGGTCGCCGGTGTCGATCCGCCGCCGCGCCGGCGCGATCACGGCCGCCCCGAGCACCAGCGACAGCGCCTTGATGATCCCGAACCAGGCCACCGGCGACACGCGCCCGGTGGCGGGGAATCCGACCTCGCGCAGCAGGTGCAGCTCCCAGAGGCGGTCGATGCCCTCGGTGGACATCCCCGCGAGCAGTGCCACCGCCAGCAGCGCCACCAGCACCCGGTCCCGCCGCGCCGCGGCGAGCCCATGCCCCGCCGTACGCCCCAGCTGGGCCCAGAGCCCGGCGACGGTCCGGGCGAGGCCGCTCGGGGGGCGATGGAAGCCGGTCTCGGGCATGGCGAGCAGCAGCCAGGCGGCGAGGCCGAGCTGGAGGGCGCCGCCCGCGATCAGTGGCAGGCCGAGGCTGAGGTTGGCGAGGCCGACCGCCAGGGCGATGCCGGCGGCGGCGGCCAGGCGCCGGTACTGGGCGGCGCGCAGGAACAGCCGGCCGGCGGCCAGGTCGCCGACCTCGCCGGCGAGCCACGCCTGCGTGGCGCCGCTGGTGAACGTCTCGCCGAGGCCCCAGAGCGCCTGGCTGGCCACCAGGGCGGGAAACCGGGGAACCGCGCCGGTCAGCACAAGTGAGACGATATACCCATAGCAACACAGCACCTTGAAAACTACAGAGCGAGAACTACCAGGAGGGATGCGCTCCCACCGTTGAACGTGATTCCCGCAAGGGGACACCGAAGGTGATGATGAGAAGGAGCGCATTCATGCCAAGCAACAACCAAGCGCCGGTCGTGGAGCCCATCCAGCTTGCAGCTTGGAGAAGGGCAGCCATCCGCCGCACCGTCGAGGTCTACGACGGGCACTGGCAGGACCCGGAGAACACCGACGGAGTCGTGGTCGTGAAGTCCGGGGCCAGCGATGTTGACCGCGCCGCAGCGCTGCTGCAACTGGTCGAAGAGGTCTTCCCCGAAGCTGCTGAGCGCATTCGCGCCAGGAGCAAGGTGGCCGCCAAGGTCGTGATCGCGGTCGTCATGGTGCGCCTGTCTGAGATCGCACTCCGCGACAGGGAGTTCCTGGCCATCTCCAGGACCGAGTACGCCTGGCGACCGAAGACCAAGCAGCGCGCCAATGGCGGGGAGAACGACGAGGAGACTCGTGGCCAGGTCGCTCAGGCCCGTAGGAGGCAGCAGTCCAGCAGGAAGCCCAACCTCCGTCCTGTCAATGGCCAGGTCATGAAGGCAGCACAGAAGGAAGCCACAGCGACCCGCCAGCGGCTTGACCAGCCTGCCACTACCAGCAGGGGCAAGGCTGCTGCCAAGGCTCCCCAGGGAACCAGCAGGAAGGCAGCTTCTAGCTAGGCCCCAGAAGGGGCCTGAGAAGCCTCAGAGAGCCAGCAGGGCACCCAGCAGCAAGGCCCCTGCCAAGGCTCCAGCCAGGAACAGGGCTGCTGTGACCGACGAGGCCATCCGCGAGATCATCGAGAAGGAAACGGCCAAGGACAGGAAGCGCACCACGACCACCAGCAGCTACTCAGGCAGTGGCCGCACCATTGGCGAGCCGACTTCCGCACCCAAGGCCAAGACCACCAGGACCAGGAAGACGAGAGCCGCGTAGTCGAGCGTTCCAGGAAGTGAGCTGACCGGGAGCGCATCCCTCCCTCCCACCCAACCAAGACCCAGCCATTGAGCTGGGTCGCTGCATTTCCAGGAGGGATTGCAATGCGATACGTGGTCGTGTGGCTGTTGCCCAACCATGGGGACGTCGTTGATCTCCATGACGATGCTGACCGAGCCAGATGGTCAGAGATCGAGCACATGATCGCCAAGCAGCTCACCGAGCGCGGTCTGAGCTATGCCATGGGGCACTACTGGGAGGAGGCGGTCTGTGAAGCCTGCCAGGCTCCCAGCGGCGGGAACCTGCTCTGCAATGAGTGCGCCGGCTTGATCGACTTCACCACCGAGGAGCTGCTGGAGAAGTGGCACTTCGACGACCTCGGTCCACAGGACTGGTACGAGTGAGTGCCCCAAAGAAGAAGCGCCGACAGCGGGTCGTGTTGGTGGATCTCCGCAGATCACTCCGGGAGCTGGAAGCGCTCTGGTTCAAGGAGGAGCTGGAGCAAGAGACCCAGCGGAGCCTGATGCAGCAGCCAGAACGCCTTCCGTGGATCAGCTCAGAATTCGGGGAAGGCAACACCCGACTCACCAGAGGAGAGACATCACCGTGAAGAAACTGATTGCTGCCGCACTGCACCGAGGCGGCCAACACCCAGGAATGCCTCAGTGTCCCGGCTTCGTTCTTCCGTGACATCGACGTTCATGGGCGCATCGTCAAGTCGGGCGCGATCAAGTCGGAAGTGAAGAGTTCCCCGCTGAACCGCGACATCTACGAGGTCGCCGCCAAGTTCGGCGCTGATGATGTTGCGGTCTGGTCAACAGAGCGACAGATCGTTGGGGGCGGTCCTACCTTCCCGATGAACGGCGCGGCTCGCAAGCACTCGGATCAGGGAGTGGACGCGCCAGCCTCAGCGATCCCTGATGACCCAGGTGGTGTTGCCGCCGCTGAACGCTGCGTGCAGTAAGGACGCTGATCGTGTTGGAGGCCCCGGCCTTCGGGCTGGGGTCTTCTTCATTCGTGCCGACGTTCCTCCAGCCATTCCTGAACACCTGCCCACGGATACCGGATCGCACCACCTGGCAGACGGACCCAGCGTGGTCCCTCGCCGGTCCTACGCCACCTGTCGAGCGTCTTCGTGCTGATGTGCAGCACCTTGGCCAGCTCCACCCTGCTCAGGTGATCCTCGGGACGGTAGGAGGGCTCCATGCACCGGACTATCGGCATCAAGCACGGCTGGGGCCAGGAGTCCACGGTTGTCGCTAGGAGTCCAAAGGGTCATACTGCTCTTTCCCATACAAGTGCCCCCGCGAC
>WNGM01000641.1_pt1 | contig 71325 bp, 73 predicted proteins | sample 5400571 | NCBI WGS metagenome assembly WNGM01 (sample SAMN13153378, study PRJNA577476) | soil metagenome | isolation source: 100 cm soil or saprolite under Garry oak tree replicate 2 | place: USA:California | collected 2016-06-15
CGCACCAGGGAGCCGGGTAGTGGCTGGCGGCACGAAGGAGGAGGCATGGACGTCGGTGAATCCGTGGACATCGTGACCCCGGCCCCGCTGAACGGACCGCTCGCGCCCCGGCTCAGCCCGGACAGCTCGCTCGTCCTGGCGGCGCGGGACCTCGTCGCCCGCCATCGCGCAGTGGACGACCGCTGCCCGCGGTGCGCGGACGCGTACCCGTGCCCGCCGACCGTGCACGCCGCCCTGGTCTGCCTGGCCGCCGGTCTCGACCCGCAAGCCGTGGGCCTGCCGCCGGAGGCCATGCACTGGCAGCTGGCCGGCTGAATGTTGGCGCTCGCTCCGCTCGCGCGGCCCCGACGCTCCTCAGGCGCCGTCTTCCCTCGTCGCTTCGCTCCTCAGTCCAGACAGCGCCCGCGTCGGGGCGCTCCTCTTATCCATGCAGCGTCTGCAGGACCAGCGCGGCGTCCAGCGCGGACACCGTCGCCGTCCAGCCCTTGTCCTCGCCCGAGTCGGGCAGCCCGGCCCGGTCCAGCGCCTGGTCGATGCTGTCCACGGTGAGCACGCCGTGCGCGACCGGGGTCGACTCGTCCAGCGCCACCCGGGTCAGCCCGTCGGTCACCGAGCGGCACACGTAGTCGAAGTGCGCCGTATCGCCGCGGATCACCACGCCCAGCGCGACCACCGCGTCGTGCGCCCGGGCCAGCGCCTGGGCCACCACGGGCAGCTCGACCGAGCCGGCGACCCGGGTCACGGTCACGTCCGTTACGCCGCACGCCTTGGCCGCGGCCAGCGCCCGGTCGAGGAGCTGGTCGGTGATCTCGTGGTGCCAGCGGGTGGCGACCACGCCGAGGAGCAGCCCGGTGGCGTCCACTGTGGACAGATCCGGTGCACCGTATCGGGCCATGCCTACGCCAGCCCTTCCGCCATCGGGTCCAGGCCGGGGATGTCGTCCAGCTCGTCCAGCAGATGGCCCATCCGGTCGCGCTTGGTCCGCAGGTACCGGACGTTCTCCGGGTGCGGCCGGCTGGGCAGCGGTACCCGGCCGACCACCCGCAGCCCGTACCCTTCCAGGCCGGCCCGCTTGGCCGGGTTGTTGGTGAGCAGGCGCATCGTGCGCACCCCCAGGTCGTACAGGATCTGCGCGCCGGTGCCGTAGTCCCGCGCGTCGGCCGGCAGGCCGAGCCGCAGGTTCGCGTCGACGGTATCGACGCCGGTGTCCTGCAGCTCGTAGGCGCGCAGCTTCTCCAGCAGCCCGATCCCCCGCCCCTCGTGACCGCGGATGTAGAGCACCACGCCCCGCCCCTCGGCCGCGACCCGGCCCAGCGCGGCGCGCAGTTGCGGCCCGCAGTCGCAGCGCAGGGAACCGAACGTGTCGCCGGTCAGGCACTCGGAATGTACCCGGACGAGCACGTCGCGCCCGTCGCCGACGTCGCCGTGGACCAGTGCGATCTGCTCGGCGCCGTCCGGCCGGGCCCGGTACCCGTACGCGCGGAACAGCCCGAACTCGGTGGGCAGCCGGGCCTCGGCGACCCGCTCCACCAGGCGCTCGGTGCTGCGCCGGTGGGCGATCAGGTCGGCGATCGAGATGAGTACCAGGCCGTGCTGCTTGGCGAAGATCTCCAGGTCGGGCAGGCGCATCATGGTGCCGTCGTCGTTGACCAGCTCGCAGAGCACGCCGGCCGGGCGCAGGCCGGCCAGCGTGGCGAGGTCGATCGCCGCCTCGGTGTGGCCGGGCCGCCGCAGTACCCCGCCGGCCTTGGCGCGCAACGGCACCACGTGGCCGGGTCGCGACAGGTCGGCCGGGGAGGTCGCCGGATCGCTGAGCAGCCGTACGGTGTGGCTGCGGTCGGCGGCCGAGATCCCCGTGCTCACGCCCTCGCGGGCGTCCACGGTCACCGTGTAGGCGGTGCCCCGCCGGTCCTGGTTGGTGTGGTACATCGGCGGCAGCTCCAGCCGGTCCGCGTCCACCTCGGTCAGCGGCGCGCAGATGAACCCGGACGTGTGCCGGACCATGAACGCCAGCAACTCCGGCGTCGCCAGCTCCGCGGCGAAGACCAGGTCGCCCTCATTCTCCCGGTCCGCGTCGTCCACCACGACAACCGGCCGCCCGGCGGCGATCGCCGCCACCGCCTCCTCAATGGTCCCGAAGCTCATGATTGCGCTCCCAGCAGCTTCTCGACGTATTTGGCGATCACGTCCACCTCCAGGTTCACCGGGGTACCGGCGTTCTTGCGGCCCAGCGTGGTCAACTCCAGCGTGGTGGGGATCAGGCTGACCGAGAACTCGTCGCCGTCGATCGCCGCCACGGTCAGCGACACCCCGTCGACGGTGATCGAACCCTTCTCCACCACGTACCGGTTCAGTCCCGGCGGCAGGCCGATCGTGACGACCTCCCAGTGCTCGGCGGGTTGCCGGGCGAGCACCGTACCGACGCCGTCCACGTGGCCCTGCACCAGATGCCCGCCGAGCCGGCTGCCCACGGTGGCGGCCTGTTCCAGGTTCACCGGGTCGCCCTCGGCCAGCACACCCAGCGCCGACCGGTCCAGCGTCTCCTTCATGACGTCGGCGGTGAACCCGTCGCCGTCGAGGTCCACGACCGTGAGGCAGACCCCGTTGACCGCGATCGAGTCGCCGGGCCGGGCGTCCTTGACCACGAGCGGTCCCGCCACCCGCAGTCGGGCCGCGTCGCCCAGGTCCTCGACCGCGGTGACGGCGCCCAACTCCTCGACGATTCCGGTGAACATTCAGCGCTCCTCCTTCGGGACAGCGGTGATCCGGACATCCGGACCGATCCGGGTGACGTCAACGAGGTCGAGTTCGCGCGCCTGCGCGATCGTGCCGACCCCGGCCGGGCCGAGCGCGGCCGAGCCCGCGCCGAGCAGCTTCGGGGCCAGGTAGCCGACCACCTCGTCGACCAGGCCGGCGGCGAGGAACGCGCCGGCCAGCGTGGGGCCGCCCTCCAGCAACGCGCCGCGCACGCCACGGGCGTACAGGGCGGTCATCAGCTTGCCGAGGTCGACCCGGCCGGTCGGGTCGGACCCGACCTCCGCGCTGGTCGCGATCCAGGTGGGTGCGGCGCCGTCGCGCACGCGCGCCGCCGCGGGGGTACCGCCGGCGGAGTCCACGACCACCCGCAGCGGCCGGCGCTCCGTTCCCGGTACCCGCACCGTCAGCGCCGGGTCGTCGGCGCGCACGGTACCGGCGCCGGCGATGATCGCGTCGACCGTACCGCGCAGCGCGTGCACGTCCGCGCGGGACTCCGGCGAGGTGATCCACCTGCTGGTGCCGTCGCGGGCGGCGGAACGGCCGTCGAGGGTGGCCGCGTACTTCCAGATCACGTAGGGCCGGCCCCGGCGGACCGCGGTGAGCCAGTACCGGAGCTGGTGGGCCGCTTCTGCCGCCAGTACCCCCGTCTCGACGTCGACACCCGCGGCCCGCAGCGTGTCGGCGCCACCCCCGGCGCGCGCGTCCGGGTCGCGGACGCCGACCACTACCCGGGCGATCCCGGCCGCGAGCAGCGCCCGTGTGCACGGTCCGGTGCGGCCGGTGTGGTCACAGGGCTCCAGCGTGACGACGGCGGTCCCGCCCCTGGCCCGTCCACCGGCCCGGGCGAGCGCGACGACCTCGGCGTGCGGACCGCCGACCGGCGCGGTACGGCCCTCGCCGACGGGCTCGCCGGACGGGGTCAGGATGACGGCGCCGACACTGGGGTTCGGGCTCGTCCCGCCCAAGCCGAGCGCGGCAAGCTCCAGCGCGCGGCGCATCGCCGCCTGCTCCGCCGGGCTGCTCACCGCCTGCCCCTCTCGTCGCGCGGTACGCGCCGGCGGTGGGGACAGCGGAACGGGCGGCCAGCCGGCACGAACGCCGACGGCCAGCCCTCGACACCGGTGAGGGTGCCGCCCGCGCGCTGTCTCCCATCCGGACTTTGACCGTCGGCCCCGGATTCTCACCAGGTCCACCGTCCGACACGAGGTCGGCCGGGTCGCGGGCTTACCAGGAGATCCCTGGATCACCGCCGGTTCGGAATTTCACCGAGTCCCGCCAGCGCGTGGTGGGTCACCTGAAGTGTCGCACGCACCGGCGGCTCGCGCCGAGCCCGGCGACCTAGGTCACATTCCGCTGCGCCGGTCCATCGCGACGTACGAGCCGGGCTGGCTCTTGGCGACGGTCTTCATCTCGGAGGCGACCGCGACGACCTCGCGCGGATCGGAGTAGTTGCGGTTGGTCGACAGGGCCACCCCGATCGACAGGGTGACCAGGTTGACCTGCCGGGCCTCGCCCTTGCGGTCGGTCAGTTCGAGGTGCCCGCGCCGGGCGTCGCGCGGATCGTAGAGTTCGTCGGCCATCGCCTCGAAGTCCACCACCGCGCGCTCGGTCAGCGGCCGGACCTGTTCGGGCGTACAGACCAGCACGAAGTCGTCGCCGCCGATGTGGCCGAGGAAGGCCGGCGGCAGCCCGACCTCCACCACCGCGCGGTGCAGCGACCGGGCCAGCGCCGTGATGAACTCGTCGCCCCGGGCGAACCCGTAGGCGTCGTTGACGCTCTTGAACCGGTCGATGTCGATGTGGCACACCGCGTAGGCGGTACCGCCCCGGACCCGGTCGGCGACCTCGCGCAGGATCCGCGTGTTGCCGGGCAGCCCGGTCAGCGGGGACACCTCGCGGTACTCCTGGTTGCGGCGCAGGGTCGAGTTGACCCGGGCCACGAGTTCGAGCGTGTCGAACGGCTTGACCAGGTAGTCGTCCGCGCCCGCGGTCAGCCCGAGCACCTTGTCCACGGTCAGCCCCCGCGCGGTGAGCATGATGACCGGGATCGTGGCGGTGAGCGGGTTGGCGCGCAGCCGCCGGGTCAGCTCCATGCCGTCGACACCCGGCATCATCAGGTCGACCACGATCAGGTCGGGATTGCGCAGGTTGACCAGCTCCAGCGCCTGCTCGCCGTCGTGCGCCACCACCACGTCGAAGCCCTGCAGCTTGAGGTTGACCTCGACGAACCGGGCGATGTCGGCGTCGTCGTCGACGACCAGGATCAGGTCCTTTCCGGCGGGTTCATCGGGCTCGGTCACCGCAGCGCCGCCGTCTCGACCGTGCGGCGCAGGGCGCGTACCGCGGCGGCCGGGTCTGCGGCGCCGTAGACGGCGGTACCGGCGACGAACGCGTCCGCCCCGGCCTCGGCGGCTGCCTCGACGGTCTCCTCGTTGACCCCGCCGTCGACCTCGATCCGCAGCTCCAGATGGCCGGTGCGCAGGTGCCGCCGGGCGGTACGCACCTTCTCCAGCAGCTCCGGGAGGAACTTCTGGCCGCCGAAACCGGCCTTGATCGTCATGATCAGCAGGGTGTCGAAGTGCGGCAGCAGGTCCAGGTACGGCTCGACCGGCGTGTCCCGGTCGATCGCGAGGCCGGCCCGGCTCCCGGCGGCCCGCACGTCCTTGGCCAGCGCCGCCGGGTCCTCGGCCGCCTCGACATGGAAGCTGACGTTGTACGAGCCGACTTCGGCGTACCCGACCGCCCAGCGGTCCGGCGCGTCGATCATCAGGTGGACGTCGAGCGGCAGCGTGGTCGCCGACTTGAGGCTGCGCACGACGGGCAGCCCGATGGTGAGGTTCGGGACGAAGTGGTTGTCCATCACGTCGACGTGCAGCCAGTCGGCGCTGCCCTCCACGGCCCGGGCCTCCTCGCCCAGGCGGGAGAAGTCGGCGGCAAGCAGGCTCGGGGCAACGATCAGCGACGCGGCGCTCACGCCCGACAGTGTACGGAGCCTTTGTCAGTCCGCTCTGCGCAGGAGTGCGAGGTACATCGCGTCGGTACCGTGCCGGTGCGGCCACAGCTGCACCGCCGGCCCGGCTCCGGCCGGCCCCGCGCCCCCGTCGGGCAGGAGCGGGCGGGCGTCGACCAGCTCGGTCGGGTACGGCGAACGCCGCCGCGCCGCGGCGACCGTCACCTGCGTCTCCACGAGATGCGGTGAGCAGGTCACGTAGCCGACCAGCCCGCCGGGGCGCACCGCCCGCAGCGCGGCGACCAGCAGCTCCCGCTGCAGGCGGGTCAGCGGCGGCAGGTCGGACGGCTGCCGGCGCCACCGCGACTCAGGCCGGCGGCGCAGCGCGCCCAGCCCCGAGCAGGGCGCGTCGACCAGTACCCGGTCGAAGCCAGTCTGCTCGATCTCCCGCCCGTCGGCGACCTCGACGGTGACCGGCAGCCCGGCGACCGCCTGCTCGACGAGTGCCGCGCGGTGCGGGGCGACCTCGACCGCGGTCACCTCGGCGCCGCGCTGCGCGGCGAGCGCACCGAGCAGGGCTGCCTTGCCGCCCGGCCCGGCGCACAGGTCAAGCCACCGGCGGTCCGGCCCGGCCAGCGGCGCCTGGGCGAGGGCGAGCGCGACGAGCTGGGAACCCTCGTCCTGCACGTGTGCCCGCCCGTCCGCGACGGCGGCCAGGTCGCCGGGCGCACCCCTGGGCAGGTACACGGCGAACGGCGAGTACCGTCCCGGCTGCCCGTCGACCTCCTTGGCGAGCGCGTCCCGCTCCACCCGGCCCGGCCGGGCACACAGGTGTACCGGAGCCGGCAGGTTGTCGGCGGCCAGCAGGTCGGCTGGGTCCTCCCCACCGAGCGCCTCGGCGAACGCGCGCACGATCCACAGCGGGTGCGCGTACGCCACGGCGAGGTACCCGAGCGGGTCGGCATCCCGGTCCGGCGCCACGTCGGCGATCCACCCGTCCCACGGCTTGGCGGTGATCCGGCGCAGGACGGCGTTGGCGAAGCCGGTCGCGGACGGTCCGGCCACGGCACGGACGAGATCCACGGTCGAGGAGACCGCGGCATGTGGCGACACCCGCATGTGCAGCAGTTGGTAGGCGCCCAGGCGCAGGGCGTCCCGGGCGGGCGGGTCGATCCGGGCGACGTCCCGGTCGGCGGCCACCGCGATGATCGCGTCCAGCGTGCCGCTCCACCGCAGCGTGCCGTAGGTCAGCTCGGTGGCGAAGGCCGCGTCCCGGCCGTGCAGCCGCAGCTCGCGCAGGATCCGCGGGAGCGCCAGGTTGGCGTACGCGTCGTCCCGGTGTACCGCCACGACCGTCTCGTACGCCGCCTGCCGGGCCGCGTCGACCAAAGGCCGGCCACCACGCGGCGGTCGCGACCCGCTCCCCCGCCGGTCCCGCTCCCCGCTCGGCCGGCGCGGCCCCCGGTCAGCCGGTCCGCTCATGCTGTCGTCTCCTGGTTCGCTCCGCGACGCGCTTTGGTGCACCGTCTTCCCTCGTCGCTTCGCTTCTCGTGAGCCAGCACTTGGGCTGGCTCAGCAAGGCGGCGCTTCTCAGTCCAGACGGCGCCGCGCATCGCTCCGCTCATGCCAGCGTCTCGCCCGGCTCCGGGCGCACGCCGCGGGCCCAGGCGTCGGCCGGCATCGGCTTCTTCCCGGCCGCCCGTACCTCGCCCAGCGCCACCGCCGCGGTACCGGTGCCGACCAGCACTCCGGAACGGCCCACGGCGATCCCGCCGGGCGAAAGGGCCGACGCCCCGCCCGTCGGAGTCACCGGCCCGAGTTTGATCCGCTCACCGCGGAACATGCTCCATGCGCCGGGCGCGGGGGTACACGCGCGGATCCGCCGGTCGACGGCGAACGCCGGATCGGTCCAGCGCACCCGGGCGTCCTCGACGGTGACCTTGGGCGCCATCGACACGCCGTCGGCGGCCTGCGGTACCGCGACGGCGGTACCGGCCTCGATCCCGTCGAGCACCTGGACGAGCAGCTTCGCACCGGCCACCGCGAGTCGGTCCAGCAGGTCCCCGGCCGTGTCGGTCGGGCGGATCGGCTCGGTCAGCGTGCCGAAGACCGGCCCGGTGTCCAGGCCCTCCTCGAGCTGGAACACGGCCGCGCCGGTCACCTCGTCGCCGTGCAGCACCGCGTGCTGGACCGGCGCCGCCCCGCGCCACGCGGGCAGCAGCGAGAAGTGCAGGTTCACCCAGCCGTACCGGGGGATCGCCAGGGCCGCCGGCGGTACCAGCGCGCCGTAGGCCACGACGGGTACGCAGTCCGGCGCGAGCTGCTTGAGCCGCTCCTGGAACTCGGGATCCCGCGGGCGCCTCGGGGTCAGCACCTCGATGCCCCGCTCGTCGGCCCAGGCGCCGACCGGCGAGCGGACCAGGTGCCGGCCGCGCCCGGCCGGGGCGTCCGGCCGGGTCACCACGGCGACCAGCTCGTGCTGCGACTCGGCGATCGCGTCGAGCGAGGGTACCGCCACCGCCGGCGTACCCGCGAACACCAGCCGCATCTCAGGCGACCTGGCCGCGCGATTCGTGCGGGCTGACCTTGATCGTCATCCCGGCCCGGTACCACTCGCTGGCCCGGATCTCCTTCATCGCCTCCTTGCGCCGCTCGGCATCGAGCCGCTGGATGAACAGCACGCCGTCGAGGTGATCGGTCTCGTGCTGCAGGCAGCGCGCCATGGTGCCGGTACCGACGATCTGCACCGGGTCGCCGTGCTGGTTGAAGCCCTTGGCGACCACGTTGAGCCGGCGCTTGGTGTCCACGTAGACGCCGGGGATCGACAGGCAGCCCTCCGGCCCGTCCTGCTCCTCCTGGTCGGGGAACTCCAGGACCGGGTTGACCAGGTGCCCGACCACCTCGTCCACGTCGAAGGCGAACACCCGCAGACCCACGCCGAGCTGCGGGGCGGCGAGGCCCGCGCCACCCTCGTCGCGCATCGTGTCGATGAGGTCGGTGACCAGCCCCCGCAGCTCCTTGTCGAAGTCCACCACGGGATCGGCGGGGCTGCGCAGCACGGGATCGCCGAGCAGCCGGATGGGGGTGACGGTCACGCGTACGCCTCCTCGCGCAAGACAACTGTTCCAGTCTACGGAGGCCCGGTACTACAGAAGCTCCAGCGGGTCGATCTGCACGCGGACCGGGTCGGGTGCCTTGCGCGCGCTGCGCACGCTGACGGCGGCGTGCAGGGCGGCGGCCAGTGCCAGGCCGGCGGCCCGGGGTACCCGCAGCAGCATCCGCTCCTGCCCCTCCCCGACCGGTACCGGGCCCAGCGGCTCCGCACCCGACGGCAGCCGGGCCACCGACAGCAGCTCGGCCACCGCCGCGGGCGTACCGGTCAGCGACGCCATCCGTACCGCCGGCGGGAAGCCCAGCTCCCGCCGCTCGGCGAGTTCCCGGTCAGCCAGCCACGCCGGGTCGAACCGCAGCAGCGCCTGTACCGGCGCGAGCCCGCCGTCGGCGACCACGACGACGCGACCGGTGGGGCGGGCCAGCGCGGCGGCGGCCAGCCACCGGCGCAGCGTCTCCTCCCCGGCCCGCAGGTCGGCCCGGGTCAGCAGGGCCCATGTGTCGAGCAGCAGCACGGCGCCGTACCCGCCCTTCTCCGGCAGCGGCTCCGCCCCGGGAGTGCTCACCACGACCGCGGGCTCGTCCGGCACCGTCGCCAGTACCCCGTCCCGGCCGCTCGTCCGGACCGGTACGCCGGGGAAGGCGCGGCCCAGCTCCTCCGCGGTCCGCCGGGCGCCGACGACCGACGCGCGCAGCCGCCGCCCGCCGCAGGTGGGGCAGACGTAACCCGCCGCGCCGCGGCCGCACCACCGGCAGATCGCGGTACCCGCGGCCGAGGGCAGGGCGAGCGGGCCGTGGCAGTGCGCGCACCGGGCGGGGGTACGGCAGTCGGCGCACGCCACCGACGGCAGGTACCCGCGCCGGGGTACCTGGACGAGGACCGGCGCCCCCGCGGCGAGGGCGTCCCGGGCGGCCCGCCAGGCCAAGCTGGGCAGGCGCGCCGGGGCCTGGTCGCGGGGATCGTCCGCGGTCGGTACCACGGCCGGCGCCCGGAGCCGGACCGCCTCGCGGGGCGCGGCGATCTCGCGCGCCCAGCCGGTCGCGAGCACCTGCTGGGCCTCCACACTGCGGGCGTACCCGCCGAGCAGCGCCGCCGCCCCGGTGAGCTGGGCGCGGGTGAGCAGTACCTCCCGGGCGTGCGGGTACGGCGCCCGGGGCTCGGCGAACAGGTCGTCACCGTCGTCCCAGATCGCCACCAGCCCGAGGTTCGCGACGGGCGCGAAGGCGGCCGCCCGGGTACCGGCGACCACCGGTACCTGCCCCCGCCGCGCCGCGAGCCACCGCCGGTACCGCTCGGCCGGCCCGAGCGCCGCGGAGAGCGCGACGTGCCGTCCCTCCCCCAGGGTCGCGTGCAACGCCGCATCGAGCCGGTCCAGGTCGCGGGCATCCGCGACGGCGACCACCGCGCCCCGTCCATCGTGGACGGTCGCCGCCACCGCCTCGGCGAGCCGGCCGGGCCAGTCCTCGCCCGGCAGGGCCGTCCAGACCGCCCGGGGTGCCCGCCCTTCGGCGAGCGCTTTGAGGTAGGCCGCGCCGGCCGGATAGGCAGCCCAGCCAGCGGTGTCCGGTTGTGGTGGAGACCCGCTCGGCGGGGCGAAGGCCGCCGTCTCCGCTCGTGCGTGCCGGGGCGGGACGGCCAGGCGCAGCACGTCGGCGAGCGTGCCGGCGTACCGCTGGGCGACCGCGCGGGCCAGCGCGACGATCTCCGACCCGAGCACCGGCTCGGGCGAGACGACGCGCTCCAGGAAGGTCAGCCGGCCGGGGTGCTCGGACGCCTCGACGCGGGACAGCAGGTACCCGTCGACGAGCTGGCCGGCGAAGCGGATCCGCACCCGGACCCCCGGTACCGCGTCGGCGTCGAGGTCGGCGGGGACCAGGTAGTCGAACGGCCGGTCCAGGTGCGGCAGGGGTACGTCCACGCAGACCCGGGCCACCGGCGCGACCGGCGCCGGTTGCTGTGCTGTTGGCGCCGGTCTCCGCCGGCGCAGCCCGGGGGCCCCTGGGGTGCCGTCTTCCCTCGTCGCACCGCTCCTCAATCCAGACGGCACCGGCCCCCGGGCGGTTCTGTCGGCGCCGGCCTCCGCCGGCGCAGCCGGGGGCAGTCTCAGACGCCGATTGCGGACTTCAGGTCGGCGACCCGGTCGGTGCGCTCCCAGGTGAAGTCGGGCAGCTCGCGACCGAAGTGGCCGTATGCGGCGGTCTGCTGGTAGATCGGGCGCAGCAGGTCGAGGTCGCGGATGATGGCCGCCGGACGCAGGTCGAAGACCAGGCCGAGGGCCTTCTCGATGCGCTCGACCGGTACCGTCTCGGTCCCGAACGTCTCCACGAACAGGCTGACCGGCTGGGCCTTGCCGATGGCGTAGGCCACCTGGACCTCGCACCGCTCGGCGAGCCCGGCGGCGACCACGTTCTTGGCCACCCAGCGCATCGCGTACGCGGCCGACCGGTCCACCTTCGACGGGTCCTTGCCGGAGAACGCGCCGCCGCCGTGACGCGCGTACCCGCCGTACGTGTCGACGATGATCTTCCGCCCGGTCAGCCCGGCGTCGCCCATCGGGCCGCCCACCTCGAACCGGCCGGTCGGGTTCACCAGCAGCCGGTACCCGTCGGTGTCCAGGCCCAGCCCCTCGACCTCGGGGGCGATGACGTGCTCGCGCACGTCCGGCGTGAGCAGCGAGTCCAGGGAGATGTCCGGAGCGTGCTGGCTGGACACCACGACGGTGTTCAGGCGGACCGGCTTGAACCCGTCGTACTCGATGGTCACCTGGGTCTTGCCGTCCGGCCGCAGGTAGGGGATGGTGCCGTCCTTGCGCACCGTGGACAGGCGCCGGGCCAGCCGGTGGGCGAGCGCGATCGGCAGCGGCATCAGCTCCGGCGTCTCCGAGCAGGCGAAGCCGAACATCATGCCCTGGTCGCCGGCCCCCTGCGCGTCCAGCGCGCTCTCCGACTCGCCGCTGCGCAGCTCGATCGCCGAATCGACGCCCTGCGCGATATCGGGCGACTGCGCACCGATCGCGATGTTCACCCCACAGGAGGCCCCGTCAAAGCCCTTCTTCGACGAGTCGTACCCGATCCGCAGGATCGTCTCGCGCACGATCGCGTTGATGTCCGCGTACGCCTGCGTGGTGACCTCACCGGCCACGTGTACCTGGCCCGTGGTGATCAGCGTCTCCACCGCCACCCGGCTCCTGGGATCGGCGGACAACAGCGCGTCGAGCACTCCGTCGCTGATCTGATCGGCGATCTTGTCCGGGTGACCCTCGGTCACCGACTCGGACGTGAATAGGCGGCGCGCCACAAACTACCCCCTCGACGGGTTCGGATTTTCACCGAGTTTACGCATGGAACGGCGCCCAGGATAAGCCGGCCGGGTCGGTGGCGCGTCCCGCCAACAGGGGCAGAACCAGGTCCCAGACGGCGTCGGCCAGGTCGTCCTTAGGTCTGGCGGCCAGTTCCGTGGCCTTACCGTCCGCATCGAGCACCGTTGCGGCGTTGTCGTCGGTACCGAACGCCTTGCCCTCGCCGACCTCGTTGACGACGACCAGGTCGGCCCGCTTGCGGGCGAGCTTGGCACGGCCGTGGGCGAGGGCGTCGTGGGTTTCCGCCGCGAAGACCACCAGGACCTGGCCGGGCCGCCGGGTCGCACCCAATTCTGCCGCAATATCCGGGTTGGTGACCAGCTTCAGCGTCGGTGCCGGGCCGTCCTTCTTGATCTTCTCGTTCTGGTACCGGGCGGGCCGGTAGTCCGCGGGGGCGGCTGCCATGATCACCGCGTCGGCGTCGACCGCGGCGGCCAGCGTGGCGTCCCGCATTTCGGCGGTGGTACCCACCCGGACGAGCGTCACGCCGGCCGGGTCGGGCAGGTCGACATTTGCCGCGATGATCGTCACCCGGGCACCACGGGCGACGGCCGTACGGGCGAACGCGTACCCCTGCTTGCCGGACGAGCGGTTGCCCAGGTACCGCACCGGGTCCAGCGGCTCCCGGGTACCCCCGGCGGTGACCACCACGTGCCGGCCGGCCAGGTCGGCCGGCACCGGCCCGCTCCGGCGCAGCACGGCGCGGGCGATCGCGAAGATCTCCTCGGGTTCCGGGAGCCGGCCCTTGCCGGTGTCGGCGCCGGTCAGCCGGCCCACCGCCGGCTCGATGACGACGGCGCCCCGACCCCGCAGAGTGGCGACGTTCGCGACGGTGGCCGGGTGCTCCCACATCTCGGTGTGCATGGCCGGGGCGTAGACGGTCGGGCACCGGGCGGTGAGCAGCGTGTTGGTCAGCAGGTCGTCGGCCAGCCCGTGGGCGGCCTTGGCCAGCAGGTCGGCGGTGGCCGGCGCGACGACCACGAGCTCGGCGTGGCGACCGAGCGCGACGTGCGGTACCTCATGGGCGTCGGTCCAGACGTCGTCGGTGACCGGTTGCCCGGACAGCGCGGCCCAGGTCGGCGCGCCGACGAAGCGCAGCGCGGACGCGGTGGGCACCACCCGGACCCGGTACCCGGACTCGGTGAACAGCCGGAGCAGCTCGCACGCCTTGTAGGCCGCGATCCCCCCACCCACGCCGAGGATGACCCGGGGCATCAGGCCCCCTGACAACGAGATCTTGGACTCCTACACCCCCTCCAGGGGGTGCAAACGTCCAAGATCTCAACCTTCGATCGGTTCGGCGACCAGGAGGCCGGAGTTGATCTCGCGCATGGCGATCGACAGCGGCTTCTCCTGCGGCGTGGTCTCCACCAGCGGGCCGACGTACTCCAGCAGGCCCTCGCCGAGCTGGCTGTAGTAGGCGTTGATCTGCCGTGCCCGCTTGGCCGCGAAGATCACCAGGGCGTACTTGGACGGGCTCCGCTCGAGCAACTCGTCGATCGGCGGGTTGGTGATGCCTTCAGGGTTGGCGACGGTCACAGCGAGACATCCTCTAGGGAGACAGCGGTAGGCAACCGAGCAATCCTAGCAACTCGTCCGCGGCCCGCTCGACCGAGTCGTTCACCACCGTGACGTCGAACTCGCTCTCCGCGGCCAGCTCCTCGTCGGCGTGCTCCAGCCGCAGGCGTACCGTCTCCGGGTCCTCGGTACCGCGGCCGATCAGCCGCCGGTGCAGCTCCTCCACGCTGGGCGGGGCGAGGAACACGAGCAGAGCCTCGGGCATCGCCTTACGGACCTGGCGGGCGCCCTGCAGGTCGATCTTCAACAGGGCCGGCTGGCCCTGGCGCAGCCGCTCCTCGACCGGGGCGCGCGGGGTGCCGTACAGGTTGCCGGCGAATTCGGCCCATTCCAGCAGCTTGTCGCTCTCCACGAGGTGCTGGAACTCCGCCCGGTCGACGAAGTGGTAGTGCTTCCCGTCGGTCTCGTACTCGCGCTTCGGGCGGGTGGTGACCGAGACCGACAGCCAGACCCATGGCGCGCGCGCCCGGATCAGCTCGATCACGCTGTCCTTCCCGACCCCGGAGGGGCCGGACAGGACTGCGAGCCGAGCCGCCGGGCGCGCGTCGTCATTGTCCACTGCTTGTTTGTACCCTGTCCGGCTCACTTACCGGCAGCGAACTCTCCGAGCAGTGCCTTGCGCTGCTGGTCGCCGAGGCCGCGCAGGCGGCGGCTGTCCGCGATCTTCAGCTTCTCCATGATCTGGGTCGCCCGGATCTTGCCGATCCCGGGCAGCGCCTGGAGCACGGCCGAGACCTTGAGCTTGCCGACGACGTCATCCGCCTCGGCCCGTTCAAGGACCGCCGAGAGCGTGGTCTTACCCGACTTGAGCTGCTCCTTCAGCTCAGCGCGGGCCTTGCGGATCTCCGCAGCCTTTTCCAGCGCGGCGGCGCGCTGTTCGGGGCTCAGTGTGGGGAGCGGCACCAGTTCTCCTCAGGTCCCTCGCCTGGCCGCGGTGACCAGGCTTGTGGTTCGTGGTGTACGTGTGATTCCCAGCGCCGGGGAAACTAGCGGTCAACGCCGGTTTCAGCAACGCCGGGGTCCACCATAGGGCGTACCTGATCGGCCGCGGTGCCCCCGAGCACGTCCTGACAGGCGGAAAGGACTTTTCCGGCGGCCGCGCGCAGGTCGGCCGGGTCGGGGCCGGCGGAGAGGATCTCCCGGGAGGCCGCGGGGAGCACGGCGGGCAGTGCGGTACCGAACACGCGGCGGAGGTCGGCGGCCGTCGCGCCCTGTGCCCCGAGGCCCGGCGCGAGGATCGGCCCATTGATCAACGTCAGGTCGTGGCCGGTCTCGCCGACCGTCGCGCCGACCACCGCGCCGATGCTTCCCAGGGGGTACGCACCCGCGTTGACCTGCGCAATCTCGTCGATTATGAGCTGGGCGACGGTACGCCCGTCCGGGGTACGGGCGTGCTGGACGGTCGGTCCCTCGGGGTTCGAGGTGAGGGCCAGGACGAACACTCCGCCGCCGTTCGCGAGCGCCATGTCGATCATCGGACGGAGCGCGCCGAAGCCCGGGTAGGGGCTCGCGGTGACCGCGTCGACGTACATCGGGCTCGATGGGTTGAGGTACGCGTCGGCGTACGCCTGGACCGTCGAACCCACGTCGCCGCGCTTCACATCGAGGAGAACCAGCGCTCCGGCGGCCCGTAACTGTCGGATAGTTGACTCAAGAACCAGAATTCCCTGGGCGCCGAAACGCTCATAAAACGCCGACTGCGGCTTGAACACGGCAGCGAAGTCACCCAGCGTGTCGACCACGGTACGGCTGAACCGCGCCAGGCCGGCGACATCGTCGCCGTACCCCCAGCGGGTGAGCAGGCTCGCGTGTGGATCGATCCCGACGCACAGCGGCCCCCGCTTCGCCACGGCCTCCTGCAACCGGGCCCCGAACGGCTCCATCTCAGGTGTCCTCTCCGGTCACGGCGGCCACGGCCGCGGCAACCGCCTCGGTGATCGTCTTCAGGTCGCCGTCGCCGGTGACGTAAGGCGGCATCGCGTAGATCAGGTCCCGGAACGGCCGCAGCCAGGCCCCAGCGGCGACCGCCGCCGCCGTCGCGGCGCCGATGTCGACGTCCCGGTCCAGCTGGACCACCCCGATCGCGCCGAGTACCCGGACATCGTGTACCCCCGGGCGGGCGCGCAACGGCGCCAGGCCCGCCGTCAGCCCCGCCTCGATCCTGGCCACGTCATCGCGCCAGCCGCCCCCGTCGAGGAGGTCCAGCGAGGCGTTCGCGGCCGCGCAGGCGAGCGGGTTGCCCATGAACGTCGGCCCGTGCGCCAGTACCGGCAGCTCCCCCTCCGAGATGCCGGCAGCCACGGCGGCGGTGCACAGGGCAGCCGCCATGGACAGGTACCCGCCGGTCAGCGCCTTGCCGACGCACATCACGTCAGGCCGGACCCCGGCGTGCTCCATCGCGAAGAACGTCCCGCTCCGCCCGAATCCGGTGGCGATCTCGTCGAAGATCAGGAGCACCCCGTACCGGTCGCAGAGATCGCGCAGCACGGTCAGATAGGCCGGATCATGGAAGCGCATCCCGCCGGCCCCCTGTACGACCGGCTCGACGATGACGGCCGCCAGCTCGTCGTGATGACGATCGAGCGCGTCGGCCAGCACCTCGACGTAGGTGGGATCGAAGGAAGCCGGCGGGGCCGGGACGAAGACCTGCGCCGGCAGGATTCCGGACCAGATCCGGTGCATCCCGCCGTCGGGGTCGCAGACGCTCATCGGGTGGAACGTGTCGCCGTGGTACCCGCCGCGCCAGGTGAGCAGCCGTCGTTTGGCCGGCCGGCTCCGGGACCGCCAGTACTGCAGGCACATCTTGATCGCGACCTCGACGCTGACCGAGCCGGAGTCGCACAGGAACACGTGCTCCAGCCCGCTCAGCGCGACGAGGCGGGCACAGAGGCGGACGGCGGGCTCATGGGTCAGGCCGCCGAACATCACGTGGCTCATGCGCCCCAACTGGTCGCGGACGGCGGCGTCGAGTACCGGGTGCCGGTACCCGTGGATCGCCGCCCACCAGGAGCTCATCCCGTCGACCAGCTCGCGCCCGTCGGCGAGCGTCAGCCGCACGCCGCTCGCCGACGACACGACGTACGGCTCGCGCACGCCGGGCATCGGCGCGTACGGGTGCCAGACGTGCGCCCGGTCCAGGGCCAGCAGTTCATCGCGGACCGGCACCTGGGCCGGACCGGCAAGGCGGCGCTTACCCGAGTCCATGCACGATCCTCCGGACCAGGGCCGGGCCGGCGTAGACCAGGCCGGTGTACAGCTGGACCAGGCTGGCGCCGGCGTCGAAGAGGCGCAGCGCGTCCTCGGGCGCGAGGATCCCGCCCACCCCGATCACCGGCAGCTCGCTGCGCTTGGCGATGAACGTGACCACCTCCCGGGCGCGCTCGGCCAGAGGCCGGCCGGACAGCCCGCCCGCCTCGGCACCGAGCCGCGCCTCGCCGGGCGCGATGCCCTCCCGGGACAGCGTCGTGTTGGTCGCCACCACCCCGGCGACCTCGTGCTCGGCGCAGACCTCCAGCAGTTCGCCGAGCGCGTGGTCGGTCAGGTCGGGCGCCACCTTGACCAGTACCGGCGTTTGGTCCGCTTCGGCACGCAGAGCCGCGAGAAGCGACGCCAGCGCCGCCCGGTCCTGCAGCGAGCGCAGGCCGGGCGTGTTCGGCGAGCTGACGTTGACCGCGACGTAGTCGGCGTACCGGCGCACCGCGCGCAGCGAGACCAGGTAGTCCTCGACCGCCTCGTCCAGCGGGGTGACCTTGGACTTGCCGAGCGAGATGCCGAGCGGCACGGGCAACGGGCCCAGCGCGGCCAGCCGTTCCGCAAGGGCGGCGGCGCCGGCGTTGTTGAAGCCCATCCGGTTGATCAACGCGCCACTCGCGGGGAGCCGGAACACCCGCGGGGTCGGGTTGCCCGGCTGGGCATGGCGGGTCACGGTACCCACCTCGATGAAACCGAAGCCCAGCGCGGGCCAGGCGGGCAGCGCGCGGCCGTCCTTGTCCAGGCCCGCCGCCAGGCCGACCGGATTGGGGAACCGCACCCCGAACACCGTGCGCGGCGCGGACCGCGCGTAGAGCCGCCGCAGCGCCGCCAGCGCCGCCGGAGGCAGCGCGGCGAGGCGGCGCAGCGTCCACTCGTGCGCCGCCTCCGCGTCGCGCCGGAACAGAACCGGGCGGACCAGCCGGTAGCTCACCCGGTCGCCTCCCGCAGCGCGGCATGCAACTCCTGCAGGGGGCGTACCCGCATCTCGCCGCGGATCAGCGCCTCGATGCCCATGACCGCCGCGGCCGCGCCCGGCACCGTGGTGATGCACGGGGTGTCGGTCGCCACGGCCGCGGACCGGATCTCGTACCCGTCCATCCGCGCGGCCGGTCCCTGCGGCGTGTTGATGACCAGCGCCACCTCGCCGTCCTCGATCAGCCCGACCGCGTGCCGGCCGCCCTCCTCCGACTCGTAGTGCTTCGGCACGATCTGGCAGGCGATGCCGTGGCGGCGCAGGACCGACCCGGTACCGGCGGTGGCGACGATCTCGAACCCGAGGTCGGCGAGGCGCTTGATCGGGAAGATCATGCCGCGCTTGTCCCGGTTGGCCACGGTCACCAGGATCCGGCCGGAGGTGGGCAGCGAGCCGTAGGCGGCCGCCTGCGACTTGGCGAAGGCGTGCCCGAAGTTCACGTCGATGCCCATCACCTCGCCGGTGGACTTCATCTCCGGCCCGAGCAGGTTGTCCACGCCCTTGCCGGCCGGGGTGCGGAACCGCTTGAACGGCAGTACCGCCTCCTTGACCGCGATCGGCGCGTCGTCCGGGAGGGTGCCGCCGTCGCCGTGCGGGACGAGTACCCCCTCGGCGCGCAGCTCGGCGATCGTGGCGCCGAGCATGACCCGGGCGGCGGCCTTCGCCAGGGGTACCGCGGTCGCCTTGGACACGAACGGCACGGTCCGGGACGCGCGCGGGTTGGCCTCCAGCACGTACAGCGCGTCGTCCTTCAGCGCGTACTGGACGTTGAGCAGCCCGCGTACCCCGACCCTCCGCGCGATCGCCTCCGTGTACCCCCGGACCAGCGCGATGTGCGCGTCGCCGAGCGTCATCGGCGGCAACGCGCAGGCGGAGTCGCCGGAGTGGATGCCAGCCTCCTCGATGTGCTCCATGATGCCGCCGAGATACACCTCGCCGGTCGCGTCGCACAGCGCATCGACGTCGATCTCCACCGCGTCGTCGAGGAACCGGTCGACCAGGACCGGATGCGACGGCGAGATGTCGGTGGCCCGGGCGATGTACGCGCGCAGCGTCGCGTCGTCGTACACGATCTCCATGCCCCGCCCGCCGAGCACGTAACTGGGCCGGACCAGGACCGGGTACCCGATCCCGTCGGCGATCGCCTTGGCCTCCGCGAACGAGGTCGCCGTCCCGTACGCCGGCGCGCGCAGGCCGGCCGCCTCCAGCAGGGCCGCGAAGGCCCCCCGGTCCTCCGCCAGGTGGATGGATTCCGGGCTGGTACCCACGATGGGCACCCCGGCGTCCTTGAGCCGCTGAGCGAGCCCCAAGGGGGTCTGACCGCCCAGCGCGACGATGACCCCGACCACGCCGGGTCCGCCGGCCGCCTTGCCCGAGGTGTCCTCGGCGTGCCAGACCTCCAGCACGTCCTCGAAGGTCAGCGGCTCGAAGTAGAGCCGGTCAGCGGTGTCGTAGTCGGTGGACACCGTCTCCGGGTTGCAGTTGACCATGACCGTCTCGTAACCGGCTCCGCGCAGCGCCATGACCGCGTGCACGCACGAGTAGTCGAACTCGATGCCCTGGCCGATCCGGTTCGGTCCGGACCCGAGGATCAGTACCTTCGGCCGGTCCGACGGCGCGACCTCGGTCTCCTCGTCGTAGGTCGAGTAGTGGTACGGGGTCCGTGCGGCGAACTCGGCGGCGCAGGTGTCCACGGTCTTGTACACCGGCCGGACGCCGAGCCGGTGCCGCAGCGTGCGTACCCCGTCCTCGCCGGCCAGTTCCGGCCGCAGCGTGGCGAGCTGGCGGTCGGACAGCCCGGCCCGCTTTGCCATGCGCAGCAACGCCTCGTCGACCACCGGCGCGGCCGCCAGCGCGGCGCGCAGATCGACCAGCCCGGCGATCTGGTCGATGAACCACGGGTCGATCCCGCTCGCCTCGTGGACCTGCTCGACCGTGGCGCCGGCCCGCAGCGCCGCCTCCACTGTGTAGAGCCGGCCGTCGTGCGGCGTCCGCAGCGCTTCGAGCAGATCCCCGGGCCGGTCCGCGACCGTCCAGAAACCGGCGCCGCGAGTCTCGACCGAGCGCATCGCCTTGCCCAGCGCCTCGGTGAAGTTGCGGCCCAGGCTCATCGCCTCGCCGACCGACTTCATCGTCGTGGTCAGTACCGGGTCGGCGCCGGGGAACTTCTCGAACGCGAACCGCGGGATCTTCACCACCACGTAGTCCAGCGACGGCTCGAACGCGGCCGGCGTCTCCCGGGTGATGTCGTTGGGGATCTCGTCGAGGGTGTACCCGATCGCCAGCTTCGCGGCGATCTTCGCGATCGGGAAGCCGGTCGCCTTGGACGCGAGCGCCGACGAGCGGGACACCCGCGGGTTCATCTCGATGACGACCAGCCGGCCGTCGGCCGGGTTGACCGCGAACTGGATGTTGCAGCCGCCGGTGTCCACGCCGACCTCCCGGAGTACCGCGATGCCCAGGTCGCGCAGGCGCTGGTACTCCACGTCGGTCAGGGTCATCGCCGGGGCCACGGTCACCGAGTCGCCGGTGTGCACCCCCATCGGGTCCACATTCTCGATGGAGCACACGACCACCACGTTGTCGTGCCGGTCGCGCATCAGCTCCAGCTCGTACTCCTTCCAGCCGAGCACGCTCTCCTCGACGAGTACCTCGTGGATCGGGCTCGCCGCGAGCCCGGTACCGGCCAGCCGCTCCAGGTCGTCGGGCGTGTGCGCCATGCCGGACCCGAGGCCGCCCATCGTGAACGACGGCCGGATCACCACCGGCAGGCCGAGTTCGTCCACTGTGGACCGGACCGCGTTCATCGAGTGGCACACCCGCGACCGCGGTACCTCGCCGCCGGCCCGCGCCACGATCTCCTTGAACAGCTGGCGGTCCTCGCCCCGCCGGATCGCGTCGATGTTCGCGCCGATCAGCTCGACCCGGTGCTTCTCCAGGACGCCCGAGTCGTGCAGCGCGACCGCGGTGTTCAGCGCGGTCTGCCCGCCGAGCGTCGGCAGCAGCGCGTCGGGCTTCTCCCGCGCGATGACCGCCTCGACGAACTCCGGCGTGATCGGCTCGACGTAGGTGGCGTCGGCGAACTCCGGGTCGGTCATGATGGTCGCCGGGTTCGAGTTGACCAGCGACACCCGCAGCCCTTCGGCCCGCAGGACCCGGCAGGCCTGGGTACCGGAGTAGTCGAACTCGCAGGCCTGCCCGATGACAATTGGCCCGGACCCGATGACGAGCACGTGCGACAGGTCGGTGCGCCTAGGCATCGGGATCAACTCCACGCTGAGCCAGCCGGTTCGTCTCGACAAGTTCGACGAAGCGATCGAAGAGGTAGTCGGCGTCGTGCGGGCCGGCGGCGGCCTCCGGGTGGTACTGGACGGTGAACGCCGGTACCTCCCGGCAGCGCAGCCCTTCCACCACGTTGTCGTTGAGGCACACATGGCTGACGTCGACGGCGCCAAACTCCGTCTCGACGGTTTCATCGAGCGGCGCACGCACCGCGAAGCCGTGGTTGTGCGAGGTCACCTCCACCTTCCCCGTCGCCTTGTCCAGTACCGGCTGGTTGATGCCGCGGTGCCCGTACCCGAGCTTGTACGTGTCGAAGCCGAGCGCCCGGCCGAGGATCTGGCTGCCGAAGCAGATCCCGAACAGCGGGGTCCGTCGGGTCAGGACCGCCCGCGCCAAAGACACCGCGTGGTCGGCCGTCGCCGGGTCGCCCGGCCCCGGCGAGAAGAACACCGCATCGGGGTTCACCGCGTAGACTTCGTCCACAGTGGACGTTGCCGGGACCACGTGTGTGCTGACCCCGCGCGCCGCCAACCGCCGGGCGACGTTGCGCTTGATGCCGAAGTCCAGCGCGGCGACGGTGAGCCGGTGCTCCCCCTGTGCCCGCGCGACGTACGGGGCGGTCGTGGTGACCTCCGCCGACAGGTCGGCGCCGAGCATCTGCGGCGCCGCGAGCACCCGCTTGCGCAGAGCCGCGGCGTCATCGTCCACACTGGACACTCCGACCCGCATCGCGCCCCGCTCCCGCAGGTGCCGGGTCAGCGCGCGGGTGTCGATCCCGCAGATGCCGACCACGCCCTCGGTGGCGAGCCGGTTCTCCAGCGCTCCGGTGGCCCGCCAGTTGGACGCGAGGCGGGCCGGGTCGCGCACGACGTACCCGGCGACCCAGATCCGCGCCGACTCGTCGTCCTCGTCGTTGACGCCGGTGTTGCCGATGTGCGGTGCGGTCTGCACCACGACCTGACGGTGGTACGACGGGTCGGTCAGCGTCTCCTGGTACCCGGTCATCGCGGTGGAGAACACCGCCTCGCCGAACGCCTCCCCCACGCTGCCGTACGCCTCGCCGCGGAACGTCCGCCCGTCTTCGAGCACGAGAATGGCCTTGCGCCTCACCGCACAGCCTTCCCGTCGAGAACCGTCGGCGAGCCGCGCAGGAACGTGGCCACCACGCGGGCCGGCAGCGTCATCCCGGCGTAGGGCGTGTTGCGGCTGCGCGAGGCCAGCGCGCCGGGGTCCACCGTCCATTTCGCCGCCGGGTCGACCAGGGTCAGGTTCGCCGGTACCCCCGGTGCGGGGTCGAGTCCGTGCCCGGACAGCCCCGCGATCCGGGCCGGCGTCCGGGACAGTCGCCTGGCGATGCCGTCCCAGTCGAGCACGCCGGTCGACCACACCACCGACAGCGCGGTCTCCAGGCCGAGCATGCCCGGCCGGGCGTACCCCCACTCGCACTCCTTGTCCTCCACCGCATGCGGCGCGTGGTCCGTGGCCACCACGTCGATCACGCCCTCGGCCAGCGCCGCCCGCAGGGCGGCCACGTCGCCGGATGGCCGCAGCGGTGGGTTCACCTTGAACACCGGGTCGTACGACTGCGCCCGCGTGTCGGTCAGCAGCAGGTGGTGCGGGGTGACCTCGGCGGTGATGCGGATCCCGCGCTGCTTGGCCCAGCGCAGGATCTCCACGCTGCCGGCCGTGGAGACGTGGCAGACGTGCAGCCGGGAGCCGACGTGCTCGGCGAGCAGCGCGTCGCGCGCGATGATCGCCTCCTCGGCGACAGCCGGCCAGCCGGTCAGCCCGAGCCGGGCGGACACGTCGCCCTCGTGCATCTGCGCCCCGATGGTGAGGCGGGGTTCCTCGGCGTGCTGCGCGACGATGCCGTCGAACGCCTTGACGTACTCCAGCGCCCGGCGCATCAGCCGCGGGTCCGCCACGCAGTGCCCGTCGTCGGAGAAGATCCGTACCTGCGCCGCAGACGTGGCCATCGCGCCCAGCTCGGCGAGGCGCTCCCCGGCCAGGCCCACGGTCACCGCACCGATCGGCTGCACGTCGACCAGCCCGGCCGCCCGGCCCAGCCGGAAGACCTGCTCGACCACACCGGCCGTGTCGGCCACCGGGTCGGTGTTGGCCATCGCGCACACCGCCGTGTACCCGCCCAGCGCCGCCGCCCGAGATCCGGTTTCGACGGTCTCGGCATCCTCCCGGCCCGGCTCGCGCAGGTGCGTGTGCAGGTCGACGAGGCCGGGCAGGGCGACGAGGCCGTCCGCGTCGACGACCTCGGCACCGGGCGCCGCCGCCTCGCGGCCCACCGCGGTGACGATGCCGTCGCGGATCAGCAGGTCGGTGGCCGGCCCGCCGGCGATCGAGGCGCTCTTGATGAGGTACGTGGTCACTTGTGTTGTCCCCCCAGCAGCAGGTACAGGACGGCCATCCGGACGCTGACCCCGTTTGCGACCTGCTCGACGATCGTCGAGCGGGGCGAGTCGGCGACGTCCGGGCTGATCTCCATGCCCCGGTTCATCGGGCCGGGGTGCATCACGATCGCGTGCTCGGGCAGCCGGCGCACCCGTACCGTGTCCAGCCCGTACCGGCGCGCGTACTCGCGGACGGACGGGAAGTACGCGTCGTCCATCCGTTCCCGCTGCACCCGCAGCATCATCACCACGTCGGCGTCGGGCAGTACCGCGTCCAGGTCGTAGCTGGTCTTCGCCGGCCACGCGTCCACCCCGACCGGCAGCAGGGTCGGCGGCCCGACCAGGGTCACCCGGGCGCCCAGCGTGTGCAGCAGCAGCACGTTGGAGCGGGCCACCCGGCTGTGCAGCACGTCGCCCACGATCGCCACCGACAGCCGGTCCAGCCGGCCCAGCCGGGAGCGCATCGTGTACGCGTCCAGCAGCGCCTGGGTCGGGTGCTCGTGGGTACCGTCGCCGGCGTTGACCACGCTCCCGTCGACCCAGGCGGCGAGGCGGTGCGGGGCGCCGGAGGCGGAGTGCCGGATGACCACCGCGTCGGCGCCCATCGCCTGCAGGGTCAGCGCGGTGTCCTTGAGGCTCTCCCCCTTGGAGACGCTGGACCCCTTCGCGGAGAAGTTGATCACGTCGGCGGAGAGGCGCTTGGCCGCCGCCTCGAACGAGATCCGGGTGCGGGTGGAGTCCTCGTAGAAGAGGTTGACGACGGTACGCCCGCGCAGCGTGGGCAGCTTCTTGACCTCCCGACCGGCGAGATTGGCCAGCTCGGCGGCGGTGTCGAGCACCAGGGTCGCGGTATCGGCGTCCAGGTCGGCGGCCGACAGCAGATGAGTGATCAACGCTTCTCCTCCAGCCGTACCTCGTCGAGCCCGTCCACCTCGGTCAACAGGACGTGCACCTTCTCGGTCAGTGCGGTGGGGATGTTCTTGCCGACGTAGTCGGCCCGGATCGGCAGCTCCCGGTGCCCCCGGTCGACCAGCACGGCGAGCTGCACCACACGGGGCCGGCCGAGGTCCTTGAGGGCGTCCATGGCGGCCCGGACGGTACGCCCGGAGAAGAGCACGTCGTCGACCAGGATGATCCGGCGGGTGTCGATGCCGTCGGCCGGCAGGCTGGTCGGCCTGAGTGCCCGGGTACCGCGCAGCCGCAGGTCGTCGCGGTACAGCGTGATGTCCAGCGCGCCGGCCGGTACCTCGATGCCCTCGAAGGCCTGGATCCGGGCGGCGAGCCGGCGGGCCAGCGGTACCCCCCGGGTGGGGATGCCGAGCAGCGCGCAGTCGCGGGCGCCCTCGGTCTTCTCCAGGATCTGGTGGGCGATGCGATCGACCACGCGGACAAGTTCCGCGCTGGTCAGGATGGTCTTGCCAGCGGCCGGATCGGCCGCTCGTGGGTGCGCCACGGTGGACCTCCTTCCCCGCCTCACGGGACGGGTCGTTAAAGGATGTCTAGTACCTTTCGGGGTTTTTGGCAGGCCCCGATCGGCCGTGCTGACCCTACCAGGCGCCCATTTCGCGAAACGGCTGGGTAACAACACTTGACCCGGTGTCGCATCCCGGTTACGGTCACGCTCCGTAGCGATCGCCGGGGAGAACCCCTGGGTCAGTGACTGGGAGTGTCCACATGCCCTCTGAGTACGCCAAGTCGCTTGGCGCCCGCCTACGCTCGATCCGCCAGCAGCAGGGCCTTTCCCTGCAGGGTGTGGAGGAGAAGTCCGCCGGGCGCTGGAAGGCCGTCGTGGTCGGCTCCTACGAGCGGGGCGACCGCGCCGTGACCGTGTCCCGCCTGGCCGAGCTGGCCGATTTCTACCGGGTACCGGTAGCCGAGTTGCTGCCCGAGGGCAGTGGTGTTCGTCACGAGGCAGCCGGCAAGATCGTCTTGGACCTGGAGAAGCTCTACGACCAGAACGCCGAGGACCTCGCCTACGTGGCGAAGTACGCCCGGGCCATCCAGCAGCAGCGCGGCGACTACAACGGCCGGGTGCTGTCCATCCGCGCCGACGACCTGCGCGCGCTGGCCATCGTCTACGACGCGTCGCCCTCCGGCCTGGTGGAGCGGCTGACCGAGGCCGGCGTACTGGTCACCGACCCCCGGGCGATGTTCCAGTAAGCCGCGCGTACGAAGGGGCCCCGGCGAGCCGGGGCCCCTTCGGCTATCTGGTGGCGTACTCGGCGATCCGGCCCAGGACGCCGTTGAGGAACCGGGGCGAGTCGTCGGTGGACAGCTGCTTGGCCAGCTCCATCGCCTCGCTGATCGCCACCGGATCGTCGATGTCGTCGGCGTACAGCAGCTCGTAGACCGCGATCCGGGCGAGGTTGCGGTCGACCGGAGGCATCCGCTCCAGTGTCCAGCCCTCGGCGTAGCTGCCGATCAGCTCGTCGATCCGGTCCTGGTGGGCCGCGACGCCCTCGACCAGCCGGACGGTGTAGTCCAGGTACGGCGGCCGGGGCGGCCCGGTGCGGGCGACCGCTGCGATGAGCACCTCCGGGATCGGGGCGCTGCGCAGGTCGGCCTCGTAGAGCACGTCCAGCGCCCGCTTGCGCGCCTTGCGGCGCGCCGTCATCGGCGTCTTCGGACCTTCAGCCATGAGGGTTACGCGCGGCCGAGGTAGCGGCCGTCGCGGGTATCCACCTTGATCTTCTCGCCGGTGGAGATGAACAGCGGGACCTGTACGGTCGCCCCGGTCTCCACGGTCGCCGGCTTGTTGCCGCCGGTGGAGCGGTCGCCCTGCAGGCCCGGCTCGGTGTAGGTGACCTCCAGTACCACGCTGGTCGGCAGCTCGACGTACAGCGGTACCCCCTCGTGGGTGGCCACCGTGACCTCGGCCTCGGACAGCAGGTACTTGGCAGCGTCGCCGACGGTACCCGCGGGCACGTGGATCTGGTCGAAGGACTGGAGGTCCATGAACACGTACTCGTCGCCGTCCGCGTACAGGTACTGCATCGTGCGCTTGTCGACGGTGGCCGTATCCACCTTGGTACCGGCGTTGAAGGTCTTGTCGACCACCTTGCCGGACAGCACGTTCTTCAGGGTGGTCCGCACGAACGCCCCGCCCTTGCCCGGCTTGACGTGCTGGAACTCCACGACGGACCACAGCTCGCCGTCAAGGTTGAGAACCAAACCGTTCTTCAGGTCGTTCGTGGTGGCCATAACCCGCCCTGCTTATGGATACGTCAAAGGACCCGGCAAGTCTACCGGTTCACCGAAGGGACACTCGCGGTACGCGGGGGCGCCACCAATGGCCGGGCTCACTGTCCTGATCGGGGCCTGGCTGCGGGTGCGGCCGCAGGTCGCCGGGCGGCCCCGCATGGCGCTGGCCGTCCTGGGCTGGTGGACCGTGCCGCTGGTGCTCGCGCCGCCGCTGTTCAAGGCGCCCGCCGCTCTGGCGCCGTGCTTCCTGGCGCCGATGTGGGCCGCGCGGATCGGCGGCACCCCGGCCATCGTCCACAATGGACTGTAGATCAGCACCGGCCTCGGGCACCTGTTCGGCGCGGTGACCGCCGCGCGTCTCGCGGGCGGCCTGCTCGGCGGCGGCGTGTGCGTGGCAGCGTGGCTGCGCCGGGACCGGCTCGGCCTGCCGGCCGCCGTCGGTATCGCGCTCGGTGCCGTCGTGCTGCTCGGTCCGGTGGTGCACCCGTGGTACCTGCTGTGGGCGGTGGTACCCCTCGCGGCCGGTAGCCGCCTGATCCGCGGCGCTGTCGGCCTGTCGCAGTTGCTGCTCTTGGTAGTCGGTCGCATTGTCACTCGTATTGCTGCCGCACGGGGTGTCGTTCACCCCGCGCGGGGTGGTGGCGGCGCTCGCCGGCCTCGGGCTCGGGTCAGCCGTCCTTGCGTTGAGCCAGGTGCGCAAGCGCCAGCCGGTACCCGTCGACGCCGAGCCCGCAGATGACCCCGGTCGCGACGGCGGAGACGACCGAGTGGTGCCGGAACTCCTCCCGCGCGTGGATGTTGGAGATGTGCACCTCGACGAGCGGCCCGCGCAGCAGGGCGCACGCGTCCCGGATCGCGTATGAGTAGTGCGACCACGCGCCGGGGTTCAACACGACCGCGGCGCGCTCGTCGGCGGCGGCGTGCAGCCAGCCCAGCATCTCGTGCTCGGCGTCGGTCTGCCGTACCGTCACCGTCAGGCCCAGCTCCTTGCCCACCCGCTCGCACATCGCGGCGAGGTCGGCGTACGAGGTCAGCCCGTACACGTCGACCTGGCGGGTACCGAGCCGGCCCAGGTTCGGGCCGTTCAGCACATAGACGTTCACGCAGCCTCCTCGCGTTCCGCTCGGACGCTGCGTTCACGCAAGCTCCTGAGCCCATGGTTCGCTCGCTGACGCTCGCTCACGCAAGCCTCCTCGCGTTCCGCTCGGACGCTGCGTTCACGCAAGCTCCTGAATGCCGCCCGAGCGCGGCGGCGAACACGAGCCCGACGGAGATGGCGTGGCCGTGCCGCCACCGGTACCCCTCGTGCTTCTCGATCGCGTGCCCCAGCGTGTGGCCGTAGTTGAGGATCTCCCGCAGTCCGGACTCGCGCAGGTCCTGCGCGACGACGCGGGCCTTGACCCGGACCGACCGCTCGACCAGCTCGCGCAGGCTGGCCGCCGGGCCCGCCCCCTCGATCAGGTCGAGGATCGCCGGGTCGGCGATGAAGCCGCACTTGACCACCTCGGCCAGCCCGGCGACCAGGTCGACCGGCGGCAGCGTGTCCAATGTGGACAGATCGCAGAGCACGCCGGCCGGCGGGTGGAACGCACCGACCAGGTTCTTGCCGGCCGTGGTGTTCACGCCGGTCTTGCCGCCGACCGCCGCGTCGACCATGCCGAGCAGGCTGGTCGGCACCTGCACCACCCGCACGCCGCGCAGCCAGCAGGCCGCGACGAAGCCGGCCAGGTCGGTCACCGCACCGCCGCCGACGCCGACCACCGCATCGGTACGGGTGAAGCCCGCGGCTCCCAGCGCTTCCCAGCACCGGGCGGCCACCTCGATGGTCTTGCCGGCCTCGGCGTCGGGCAGCTCGATCGGCAGCGTGTAACCGAGGGCGTCGGCGACCCGGGTCGCGTACTCCTTGAGCGGCGGCGCGTACAGCACCGCGACCCGGGCGGCGCCGGGCAGCATTCCGGGGAGTGCGCCGAGCAGGTCGCGCCCGACGAGCACGTCGTAGGGCCGCTCGCCGCCGACCCGGATGGTTGTGATGTCGGTCATCGCGCGCCAGCGTAGTTGGCCAGCCGGGCGGCGTGGGCGGCCAGGGCGGCGCGCAGCTCGTCCGGCTCCTGGACGGCGAACGCCCACGGCAGGCTGGCCAGCATCCGCGCCATGCCGTCGAGATCCTCGGCGCGGCAGGCCAGCCTCGTCCCGTCGCCGGTCCGGGTGAGCGTGCCGACGGACCGCGGGACGGCCTGGCGTACGGCGTCGAGCGGCGCCTCGATCCGCACGGCGATCTCCCAGCGGTAGGGGACCTTGGCGAGCCCGCTCACCACATGGTCCACGGCGTCGAAGTCCGGCGGCACCTCGAAGTTCGGATCTCTTGTGGCTACCGCCTCGATGCGGTCCAACCGGAACGTCCGGATGTCCCCGCGCGAGTGGTCCCGCCCGGTCACGTACCAGCGGCCGCCGTGGAACACGACGCCGAACGGGTCCAGCTCGCGCTCGGACCGGCCACCGCTCCAGTTGCGGTAGGTGAGCGCGACGCTGCGCCGCCCGGACACCGCCTCGCCCAGCGCCAGCAGTACCGGCGTGGGCGCGCCGGCGGCCGCGCGCGGCTCGCGCAGCGTGAACCCGAGCGACTCCTCCAGGGCGGCGACGCGCGCCGACAGGCCGGCCGGCAGCACGCGACGCAGCTTGGCCAGCGCGCTGGCGCCGGCGTGCCGCTCGGTCGCCAGGCCCAGCCGGTCGGCGGCGAGCAGCCCGAGTACCACCGCCACGCCCTCGTCCTCGGTGAACATCAGCGGCGGCAGCTTGTAGCCGGGCTGCAGCCGGTACCCGCCGTACCGGCCACGGGTCGCGCTCACCGGTACCCCGAGCTGGGCCAGGGTGTCCGCGTACCGCCGGACGGTCCGCACGTCCACGCCCAGCCGCCGGGCCAGCTCCGGACCGGGCAGCGCGTGGTGGGCCTGGAGCAGCTCCAGCAGCGCCAGGACCCGTCCCGCTGGATGTGACACGGATCACCTCCATAATCCGGACGGGATCGGCCCGGATTAGGGCCTAGCGTAGCGGGCATGACGACCTTCGTACTCGTTCCCGGCATGTGGCTCGGCGCCTGGGCCTGGCACGACGTCACGGTCCGGTTGCGCGCGGCCGGCCACGACGTGTACCCGCTGACCCTCACCGGCGTCGCCGACCGGCACCACGTCGGCGGGCCGCAGACCGACCTGGACACGCACACCACGGACATCACCGCGCTGATCGAGGCGGAGGAGCTGTCCGACGTGGTGCTCGCCGGGCACAGCTACGGCGGCTTCCCGGTCACCGCGGCCGCGGACCGGATGCCCGACCGGATCCGGCACGTGGTGTACGTGGACAGTGGCCCGCTGCCCAGCGGCACCTCCCAGCTCGACACCGAGGACCCTACGGACCCGACCCCGCCGCCGGCCGACGGCTGGCGGGTACCGCCGCCGGTGTGGGCCGACCGCGACCCGGCGCTGATCGCCGGGCTGTCCCCGGCGACGCTGGAGATGCTGCAACGGCGGGCCACACCGCACCCGTACGGGTCGGTCCGGCAGCCGCTCGCGCTGACCGGGGCGTGGGAGAAGGTACGGCGCACGCTGATCGCCTCGACGTTCCCGCTCGACGTGGTCCGCTCGATGATCGCATCAGGGCACCCGTACTTCGGCGGGCTCGCCGACGCCACGCTCGTCGCGGTACCGACCGGCCACTGGCCGATGTTCAGCGAGCCGGCCAAACTCGCGGAAGCGCTGGCCGCAGTCTGACGGTCAGGCAGACAGCGCGTCGAGGACCGCGGCGGCGACCTCGTCGGGGGTGATCCCATCGGTCTTCACGGTCACCGTCGCGACCTCCTCGTACAGCGGCCGCCGCTGCTCCAGCAGGACCCGCATGGTCGCCCGGGGGTTCACCGCGAGCAGCGGCCGGCCGATGCCCATCCCCACCCGGTGCATGACGTCGGCCAGCTCGACCGACAGGAACACCACGGTGTGCCCACGCAGCACCGCCCGGGTCTCCTCGGCGAGGATCGCCCCACCGCCGAGCGCCAGGACCCCGTGGTGGCTGGCCAGCGCATCCGCGACGGCGGCCCGTTCGAGCGCGCGGAAGTGCGGTTCGCCGTCGTCGACGAAGATGTCCGGGATCGGCTTGCCGGCGCGCGCCTCGATGATCGCGTCGGCGTCCACGAACGGTACCCCGAGCCGGGCGGCCACCAGCCCGCCGACGGTGGTCTTCCCAGCGCCCATGACGCCCACGAGGATGCAAACTGGTCTGATCATCGGATCACCAACGTCTCCAGGTACCCGGCGAGGTTGCGGCGCAGCTCAGCGACGGAGTCCCCGCCGAACTTCTCGACCGCCGCCTGGGCCAGGACCAGCGCGACCATCGCCTCGGCGACGACCGCTGCGGCCGGTACCGCGCAGACGTCGGACCGCTGGTTGATCGCCGTGGCCGGCTCGCCGGTCGCGACGTCCACTGTGGACAGTGCGCGGTTGAGCGACGAGATCGGCTTCATCGCCGCCCGTACCCGCAGCGGCTCGCCGGTCGTGATCCCGCCCTCCAGGCCGCCGGCCCGGTCGGTCAGCCGCCGTACCCCGGTCGCGCCGGGCACGATCTCGTCATGCGCCCGGGAGCCGCGGGAACGGGCCTGGGTGAAGGCGTCGCCGATCTCGACGCCCTTGATCGCCTGGATCGACATCAGCGCGGCGGCCAGCCGGGCGTCGAGCTTGCGGTCCCACTGGACATGGCTGCCCAGCCCTGGGGGTACCCCGTAAGCGAGCACCTCGACGATGCCGCCGAGCGTGTCGGCGTCCCGCTTCGCCGCGTCGACCTCCTCGACCATCCGCGCGCTGGCTTCCGGGTCCAGGCAACGCAGCGGGTCGGCGTCGATCCGCTCGGCGTCCTCCGGCCGCGGTACCAGGCCGGGCTTGATCGCCACGGTACCCAGCTCCACGACGTGCGAGACGATCTCGACGTCGAGCGCCTGCTCCAGCAGCGCCTTGGCGACGGTACCGACGGCGACCCGGGCGGCGGTCTCCCGGGCACTGGCCCGCTCCAGGATCGGCCGGGCGTCGGTGTACCCGTACTTCTGCATGCCCGCGAGGTCCGCGTGGCCCGGCCGGGGCCGGGTCAGCGGAGCGTTGCGCGCCTGGTCGGCGAGGGCGTCGGGGTCGACCGGGTCGGCCGACATCACGGTCTCCCACTTCGGCCACTCGCTGTTGCCCACCCGGACGGCCACCGGGCTGCCGAGCGTCACCCCGTGCCGAAGGCCGCCGATGATCTCCACCTGGTCCTGCTCGAAGGACATCCGGGCGCCCCGGCCGTACCCGAGCCGGCGGCGGGCCAGCTCATGAACGATCTCCGCGCTGGTCACCCGTACCCCGGCCGGTACCCCTTCCAGCAGCGCGACGAGGGCGGGGCCATGCGACTCCCCAGCGGTCAACCAGCGCAGCACGGCGTCAGTCTGTCACGCCGGGGCCATCGGGCCGGGGGCCGCCCCAGTGGTCCCGCCCGTCGAGCAGGGAGGGATCCCGGCGGATCAGCTCGGCGAGCCGGGCGGCGGTCTCCTCGGAGGTCTCTCCCGGCCCGGTCGCGGTACCCGACGCCGGCTGCGGTTCGGACCGGGCCACCACCAGTTGCCCGTCCTGCCAGCGCAGCTCCGCCGTCGTCCGCGCCTCGACGCTCTGGACGGTGACCGTCACGGTGACCGGACCGTGCCGGTACAGTACGCTCGCGATCGCCTCGACCACCTCGTCGGCGACCGGCCCCAGGCGGCCGGCGGCCGTGTTGGCCAGCCGTTGGCGAAGCGCGTCCCACCGGTGCATCCGCACCAGCGGGTCGTCCAGTCCACCGTCCATCGTGGCCCCTTCCGACCGCCGTCAGGATGTGCGCTGCCGGGCCGCGCCGGTCGCGCGCGCGAGCGCCCGGTCGAGTACGGCCAGCAACGCGTCGCGTACCGACAGCCGGTCGCGCGCGTCGAATGCGACGACCGGGATGTCCTCGTGCACCGCCAGCGCCCAGCGGACCGAGCCGAGATCGTGCGGCAGCCGCCCGTCGAAGGCGTTCACCGCCACCACGAAGGGCAGCCCGGTCTGCTCGAAGTAGTCCACCGCCGGGTAGCAGTCGGAAAGCCGCGCGCTGTCCACGACGACCAGCGCGCCGAGCGCACCCCGGGCCAGGTCGTCCCACATGAACCCGAAGCGGGACTGGCCGGGCGTGCCGAACAGGTACAGCTTGAGGCTCTGTTCGATGGTCACGCAGCCGAAGTCCATGGCGACCGTTGTGGCGGTCTTGCCGGTACGCAGGTCCGGGGTGTCCACGCCGACCGACGCGGCGGTCATCTCGGCCTCGGTGGTCAGCGGGGAGATCTCGGAGATCGCCCCGACGGTCGTCGTCTTGCCCACGCCGAAGCCGCCGGCTACCACGATCTTGACGGGTACCGGTGGCTTCCGGACGGCGGTGCCGTTAGGTGAGGGCGCGTAGTCCACGGATCACTCGCAGGATGGTCTCGGGGTCATTGGGGTTGGCCGAATCGAGGGTGTGGACGTCCAGGTACCCGGCGGTACGCAGGTCGTTGACGAGGATGCGGGTCACGTCGAGGTGCAGGCGCAGCCGCGCGGAGATCTCCGCCACCGAGACCGGCTGCGCGCACAGCGCGACGATGGCCTGCAACTCCGGGTTCAGCCGGTGCAGCGGGGCGTGGTGCCAGCCGTAGCGGTCCACCCGGGCGGTCACCTGGGTCTCCAGCCCGATGTCGGAGTCGTTGCCGAGGACCCGGCCGGAGGTCAGAACGAACGGGCGCGGCGCGGGGGCGTCCGGGTCGGCGACCGGTTCCCGGGTGGCCCGGGGGTCGCCCGGCGCGGGCAGCGGCGCCTGAAGGAAGGGACGGATCCCCGCGGACCCGTCCTCCCTCGGGCGCTTCTCCCACGCTGAGAAGGTCATGACTGGACGGCGTTTTTCAGCTCAACGATCAGTCGAGGGGTCAGGGCGCCGCCGGCCCGGCTGGCGAACAGCGTCATCTCGTAGGCCACCGCGCCGAGGTTGGCCGACCGGTCCGCGATCACCCCGAGTACCGAGCCGGCGCTGATCGAGGTCACCAGCAGGTACCCGCTCGCCATGTCCACGATCACCCGGTTCAGCCCGCCCAGGGAGTACCAGTGCGCCGCCCCGCCGGCGAGGCTGGTGATACCGGACACCACGGCGGCCAGGCGCTCGGCGTTGGCCCGGTCGCGAGTCGCCGACATCGCCATCAGCAGGCCGTCGGACGACACGGCGACCGACTCCAGTACTCCGGCCGTACCCGACGTGAACGAGTCCAGTAGCCAGTTGAAGGTCTGCGCCTCGGGACTGAGCTGCATGGTCCGTCCCGGCTGGCTCTGTCGCTCGGCGCTGTCGTGGATGAACGGAGTTGTCATCGTGCCCCTTCTCACTGGTGCTCGGCGCGGGCGTCGTGCAGGGCACGCAGGACGCCGGCCTCGAACTGTTCGACGAGACCCCGCACCTCGTCGGGGTCGGGCGGGGTTTGGTCGGGAATGGCGTTGCCGAGCGGTACCGTGCCCTGGACCACGGCCAGGGTGGCCCCCGGTACCCGCCGGGTCAGCGGCGAGGTGTTCATGGCCGGCCGGCCGGCCGCGACCAGCTGCGGGGCGGGCATGTCGACAGCCTGGCGCTGCGCCCGCCGTACCCCCGCCTCGAACTCGTCGACCAGCGCCTGCGCGGCGACGGCGTCGTGCGCGGCCGGCGCGGGAGCCGGGCTCGTCGGCCGCGCCGCGGTCTCCACCGGAAGCTGTGCCCCCGGTACCCGCTGGCGCAGCGGCGGCGCGGCGACCGCCGGCCCGGCGGTGACCAGGCTGGGGTCGACCGGCTGCCGGCGTTGCGGCGGGACGAACGCGTTCCACCGCCCGCCGGTCTCGATCGAGCGGCTGGCCCGCTCCAGGGCCTCCACGTCGAACGGCACCGAGTTGAGCGCCGGTGGCAGCCCGGACGGCAGGGCCGGGCGGGGGTCCGGCCCGCCGACGGTGGCGGTCACCACGGTCGGCGCCGGCACCGAGGTCAGCAGCCGGTCGCTGATCGCGATCGTGGCGGTGAGCCCGCCGCCCGGGGTCGGCCAGAGCCCGACGCCGAGGCCGTGCCGGCGGGCCAGCCGGCCCACCACGAACAGCCCCAGTACCTCGGTCGGGGCGAGGTCGAGGCGTTCCCGCCGGGCGAGCCGGGCGTTCTCCTCGGCCAGCCGCTCGGGGGACAGCCCGAGGCCGTGGTCGATGACGGCGACCTGCGCGCCGTTCGTTGCGGGCTGGGCGGTGACGGTCGCCCGGGTGTGCGGCGAGGAGAAGACTGTCGCGTTCTCCATCAGCTCGGCGAGGATCAGGACGAAGTCGTTGACCACGGTCGGTACCAGCGCGAGGCCGGGCGGTACGTCGACGTCGACGCGGGGGTAGTCCTCGATCTCGCCCAGCGCCAAGCGCACGACATCGGCCAGCGACAGCGGGTTGATCTGCTCGTTGGTGCTGGTCGCGCCGGAGAGCACGACCAGGCTGCCGGCGTTGCGGGACAGCCGGCTGGACACGTGGTCGAGCCGGTACAGGTGCTGCAGCCGGTCCGGGTCGGACTCGTCGCGCTCCAGCCGGTCGATCAGCGCGATCTGCCGGCCGACGAGGTTCTGGGTACGGCGGCCGACGTGCCCGAACATCTGCGCCACGTTGCGCCGGCTGGCCACCTGCCGCTCGACCAGCCGGGCGGCGGTGCCCTGTACCCGTTCGAACGCCCGGGCCAGGTCGCCCACCTCGTCACGGGCGCTGACGTCCACGGGATCGAGCTGGATCGGTGCCGGTGACTCGGCCTCGTCGTCGGCGACCCGGACGAGTTCAGCCTCGGTCACCCGGGCCACCCGGTCGGCGGAGGTGGTGAGCCGGGTCAGCGGCCGGGCCACCGCGCGGCCCACCAGGATCACCAGCAGCATCACCACGAGCAGGACGAGGAAGGCCAGGCCGCTGATGAGGTACGCGGTGACCAGCGCCCGGTTCTCCCGCTGGGTCACCTGGGCGGTGACATCGCTGATGATCTTCTGTTCGACCACCCGCCCGATGCCGACCAGCGACTCCAGCGCCGGGAAGACGAGCGGCGGGGTCAGCTTCGCGAGGCTCGCCGCGGGGTCGGCGTCGGTCGCGCCGTTGAAGTCCTTGCCGAGCCGTGCGGTGGCCTCGTTCTGCACCTTCGTGTACAGCGCCGCCTGGTCGGCGGTGGCGAAGGCGGTGAGGCGGTTGGCCTGGGCCTGGACTACCGCCACGTCGGTGATGTACGGCACTAGCGCGCGGGGGTCCTTGGCGATCACGGCGAGCAGCAGATCGACCTCGGCGACACTGATGTCCTCGTCCGTACGCAGCGCCGCGTCCAGCCCGATGACCTGCCGCCCCTCCGAGGTCTTGACATCGACGGTGTACTCCAGCCGGAGCGCGTCGATCAGCCCCTTGATCACCCCGGCGTACCCGGCGAGCAGCTTGTCCGGCGCCGCCGCCCCCTGCGGGAGGGCCGCCCGGAGGGCGTTCAACCCCTGGATGGCGTCGAGCGCCTTGACGACCCCGGCGTCGGGATGTGCGCCGAGGCCGGCCTTCACGTCGGCGGCGTGGGCGGTCACCGTGCCGATCTGCGTCTGCAGCCGGCCCGGGTCGACCGCCCGGGCCAGCAGGCCGACCGACAGCAGGCGCTCCTGTTGCAGGTCCTGGACGAGGGCGCCGACCTGGCCGGCGACCCGTACGGTGCGCGCCGTGTCCGCGGCGCGCGCGGCCTGGTTGACCCGATCGAGCACGACCGGTACGGCGAGGCCGACGACGGCCAGGAGCGGGATGGTGACGAGGAGGGCGAGCTTGCCCCGGATACGCAACCTACCGAGCAGCACCGGAACTATGACCGCCTCTCCAGATCACGTCTGCCGTTGAGGGTGATCGCCGAGCACCCACGGCCGAACCTAACCGAGCCAGCGCCGCGATGCTCGGCAGCGAACAGCTATTTCTGCTTGTTAAGCGACGCCCGTCACTGGTTGAGATCACGCTTTCACATGCCGTCCCGCATGCGTGAGCGATTCACCGCCTTTGCGCCTTGCGTCGCAAGTCACGGCATCCGCACCGATGCCGGGGGCGGGTGTCGGATACCCGACAGGCACGCTACCGCCTGGCCGCCGCCTCGTACAGGGCGGTGCGCATCGTCTCGACGGGCGCCGGTACCCCGGTGAAGAGGGTGAACTGCCGGACGCCCTGGGCCAGGAGCAGATCGAGGCCGGACGCGATCTGGCAGCCGGCCGCCGCCGCCGACGCGGCGAGCGGGGTGGGCCACGGGTCGTAGATGGCGTCGAAGAGGACGGTACCGGGGCGCCAGGACACTGCCAGATCATCGGGTACGCCCTTGGGGACCGTGGAGATCACCAGCTCGGAACGCGCGCATTCGCCGGCCGTGTCGAAGCCGCCGTAGGCCAGCCGCAGCCCGAGGTGTTCGGCGACCGGCCGGAGCGCGTCGACGGCGTCCGGGCGGCGCGCGTACACGGTGACGTTGGCCGCGCCGAGGTGCTGGGCGGCCGCGAGCGCGGCCCGGGCGGTACCCCCGGCGCCGAGGATCGCGGCGTGGTCGACGGTGGCCAGGCCGGCCGCCCGGAGCACGTCGACCATCCCTGGCGCATCGGTGTTCTCGGCGTACCAGCCGTCCGGCCGCGGTACCAGCGTGTTCGCCGCGCCCAGCGCGGCGGCGACCGGGGCGACCTGGTCGGCCACCGTCAGCGCGACCTCCTTGAGCGGCATGGTGAGCGACAGACCGGCCCACTCCGGGCCCAGCGCGGTCACCAGGTCGCCCAGCTCCGCCTCGGCGCACTCGACCGCCGTGTACCGCCAGTTCGCCAGCCCCGCCGCGGCGTACCCGGCGTTGTGGATGACCGGGGACAGCGAGTGGGCGATCGGTTTGCCGAGCACCGCGGCCCGCCGGGACGCCACAGTGTGTCGTGGGTCCACCTAGAGCACCCCGTTCTTCTTGGCCAGCGCGATGTTGTTCGCGTGTTCCTGTTCGGTGGTGGCGAACGCGGTGTGGCCCTCCTTGTCGACGGCTACGAAGTACAGGTAGCCGGTCTTCGGCGGGTTCATCGCGCCCTTGAGAGCGTCGGCGCCCGGGTTGCTGATCGGACCGATCGGCAGGCCCGGCTTGTCGTGCGTGTTGTACGGGTCCTTCGGGTTGTGCAGGTCGGTCACGGTGAGGTCCTTGGACGACTTCGGGGTCTGCCCGGAGATCCGCAACCAGTAGTTGACCGTGCTGTCCAGCTGGAGGCAGGCGCACGGGAACTTGCCGCCGTACGCGCGGTTGTAGAGCACCCGGGCGATCCCGGCCATGTCGTCGGGGAACCGGCCCTCGACCTGGGCGATGGACGCCGCGACCAGCGCCTCGAACGGCGAGATGTGCAGGGTGCTCTGGACCTGGTTGAGGAAGTCCAGCTTGGTCATCTCGGCGGTGAAGTTGGCGACGATCTTCTTGAGGATCGTGGTGGCGTCGAGCCCGGGGTCGAACTCGTACGTCGCCGGGTACAGGAAGCCCTCGATCGCTTTCTGTACCGGGTGCCCGTCCTGCCGGGTGAACCAGTCCGGCGAGATGCCGAGCGCCACCGGATCCTTGGCCGCGTTCTCGAAGTTCGCCACCGGGATGTTGGTCGCCTTGGCCAGCGCCGCGAACACGTCCAGGGAGATCTCCCCCTCGGTGATCGTGACCACGCTGGACACCCGGTTGGCCAGCGTGTGGTCGGGGTTGCGGGCCAGCAGCATGTCCAGGGCCCGCGACGCCTTCATGTGCTGGCGCAGCTTGTAGTACCCGACCTCGATGGTCTTGCTCTGCGGGTTGGCGTTGAAGGCGTTGACGAACGCCTTCTCGCTCTTGACCACGTTGGCCTGGAGGAGCTTGCTGGCCATGTCCTTGCCGCTGTCGTCCGGGGCGATCCGGACGGTCACCGCGGTGTCCCCGTCGCCCGGATAGTCCGGTACCGCGAACAAGCCGCGGATCTTGTCCACGCCGTACCAGCCGCCGACGGCCAGCCCGCCGAGCAGGATCAGCGTGACGAACAGCGCAAACAGCGAACGGCCCCGCCGCCGACGGGGCCGCCTGCCCCTGGCCTGCGGGGCGCCTCGCCCACCGCGCCGACGACGATGTCTGCCCCGTTCGTAGTCGTCCTCGAACGAGAGGTCCAGGTCGTCGATCATCACGTCCGCCTCCGCTGGGTGTCCAACCAGCTTTGCAGGATCTCCACCGCGGCGGCCTGATCGACCACCGAGCGTTGCCGCCTCCCCCGGACGCCACGTTCGGCCAGCTTACGGGAGGCGACGACGGTCGACATCCTCTCGTCCGAGAACCGTACGGGAACTGGCATGATCGCGCGCGCCAGTCGCTCTCCGTAGTCGCGGACGCCGCCGGCAGCGAGCCCCTCCCGGCCGGCAAGCGTCACCGGCAGACCCACCACCACCTCGACGACCTCGTGTTCCGCCACCAGATCGGCGATCGTCCGCACGCCGTCGTCGTCCGGGCTGCGCGGTACGGTCCGTAGCGGGGCGGCCAGGATGCCATCGGGATCGCTCACTGCGATGCCAACTCGGACCTTTCCGACATCGACCCCGAGCCGGGCACCTTGCTGCCAGTTTCCGCTACTCAGCGGTGATCAACTTCTCGTCGTGAGCCAGCACTTGGGCTGGATCAGCGAGGCGGCGCTCAATCGCGGTGAGGAGCTGCGGCGCCTCGGCCGCGGGTACCCCGCCGCCCTGGGCCAGCTCGGGGCTGCCCCCGCCGCGCCCGGACAGCGCGCCCTTGACCAGGTCGGTCGCTGACACGCCGCGGGTGCGCGCCGGGCCGTTGACCGCGACCACCAGCGACGCCTTGCCGCCCGACCGGGCCGCCACCGCGACCACCGCCGGCCGGTCCCCGGCCAGCTTGCCGCGGATCTCCTGCGCGAGAGTACGGACGTCGTTCGCGGTGGTACCTTCGGGCGCCTCGGTGCCGACGTAGGCGACCCCGCCGAGGTTCTTGGCCGCCGCCGCCAGCCCGGCCGCGTTGCCCAGCACCATCTGCGCGCGCAGCTTGTCCAGCTCCTTCTCCGCGTCGCGCAGCGCCGCGACGGTCTGCTCGACCCGCTCGGCGACCTGGTCGTTGGGTACCCGGTACAGCTCGGCCAGGCGGGAGACCAGCAGGTGCTCGCGCGCGAGGAACCCGAACGCGTCGAGGCCCACCAGCGCCTCGACCCGCCGGATGCCGGACCCGATCGACGACTCGTGCAGGATCTTGACCAGCCCGAGCTGGCCGGAGCGCGCGACGTGGGTACCGCCGCACAGCTCGCGGGCGTAGTCGCCGACCTCGACGACCCGGACCTCGTCGCCGTACTTCTCGCCGAACAGCGCCATCGCGCCGATCCGCCGCGCCTCCTCCTGCGAGGTGATGAACGCATGCACCTCCAGGTCGCTCACCAGCACCTCGTTGACCTGCTGCTCGACGTCGTGCAGCACGCTCGGCGGCACCGCGTGCGGGGTGTTGAAGTCGAAGCGCAGCCGGCCCGGCGCGTTGAGCGAACCGGCCTGGGTCGCCGACTCGCCGAGGAAGTTGCGCATGGTCTGGTGCACCAGGTGGGTCGCCGTGTGCGCGCGCGAGATCGCCCGGCGCCGGTCGACGTCGATCTGCGCGTACGCGTCGCGACCCGGTACCAGCTCGCCGCGCAGTATCCGGCCGCGGTGCACGATCAGCCCCGGTACCACCAGCTGTACGTCGTGGACCTCGACCTCGGCGTCGCCGACCTCGATCACCCCGGTGTCCGGCTGCTGGCCGCCACCCTCCGCGTAGAACGGCGTCGCGTCGAGGACCACCTCGACCTCGTCGCCCTCCCCCGCGCCGGGCAGCGGCGCGCCGCTGCGGTCGAGTACCGCGCGCAGGCGGGTCTCCCGGGCCACCTCGTGGTACCCGGTGAACTCCACCGCCCCGCCCTCGTCGAGCACGGACCGGTACCCGGACAGGTCGGCGTGGCCGGTCTTGCGCGCCTGCGCGTCCGCCTTCGCCCGCTGCCGTTGCTCGGTCATCAGCCGGCGGAAGCCCTCGGTGTCCACGTCGAGGCCCTGCTCCGCCGCGATCTCCAGGGTCAGGTCGATCGGGAATCCGTACGTGTCATGGAGCTGGAACGCCTTTTCCCCCGGGATGACCAGGCCGCCCGCCTTGCGGGTCTCGCCGATCGCGAGGTCGAGGATGGTCGTACCCTGCCGCAGCGTCGCGAGGAACGCCTCCTCCTCGCCGTACGCGTACTGCGAGATCCGCCCGTACTCCTTCGCGACCTCGGGGTACGACGGCGCCATGCAGTCCCGCGCGACCGGCAGCAGCTCCGGCAGCGCCGGGCCGTTCCAGCCGAGCAGGCGCATCGCCCGGATCGCCCGGCGCAGGATGCGGCGCAGCACGTACCCGCGACCCTCGTTGGACGGGGTCACCCCATCGCCGATCAGCATCAGGGAGGTACGGACGTGGTCCGCAATGACCCGCAGCCGCACGTCGTCGGGGTGCGACTCGCTGGCCGCGTGGCCGGAATGCGCGCCGTACACCTTGCCGGTCAGCTCCGCCGCCCGGTCCAGGATCGGCTTGACCTCGTCGATCTCGTACAGGTTGTCCACGCCCTGCAGGATCGACGCGATCCGCTCCAGCCCCATGCCGGTGTCGATGTTCTTGGCCGGCAGGTCGCCGAGGATCGGGAAGTCCTCCTTTACCCCGCCCGGTCCCCGCTCGTGCTGCATGAAGACGAGGTTCCAGTACTCCAGGTACCGGTCCTCGTCGACCTCCGGCCCGCCGTCGGAGCCGTAGTCGGGCCCGCGGTCGTAGTACAGCTCGGAGCACGGGCCGCTCGGGCCGGGGATGCCCATCGACCAGTAGTTGTCCTTCATCCCGCGGCGCACGATGCGCTCCAGCGGTACCCCGGTCTGCCGCCAGATCTCGATCGCCTCGTCGTCGTCGAGGTAGACGGTCACCCAGATCTTCTCCGGGTCCAGCCCGAAGCCGCCGTGCGCCGCCGGCTTCGTGGACAGGTCCCAGGCCAGCGGGATGGCCCGCTCCTTGAAGTAGTCGCCGAAGGAGAAGTTGCCGTTCATCTGGAAGAACGTGCCGTGCCGGCTGGTCTTGCCGACCTCGTCGATGTCCGGGGTACGCAGGCACTTCTGCACGCTCACCGCGCGCTTCCAGGGCGGGGTGAGCTGGCCGAGGAAGTACGGCACGAACTGCACCATGCCGGCGTTGATGAACAGCAGGTTGGGGTCCTCGATCGCGGGCAGCGGGGCGCTGGCGACGACACTGTGGCCGTTGGCCTCGAAGTGCGCCAGGAACCGTCGTTTGATCTCCGCGGTCCTCATCAGCGGTCGCTACCCTCTTCCCGGTCCAGGCCGCCGAACTCCTCCAGCACCACGCCGTCGGCGAACGCGGCGTGGATCTCCTCTTCCCGCTCGGCCATGCCCTCGCGGACGTCATCCACAAAGCTACGGACCGAGTCGAGCAGGCCGCCAGCGCTGTTGCGGGCCGAGGCCGCGAGGCCGCCCGGGGTGAACGCCGCGGCCTTCTTCGACAGGGCCCGGAACACCAGGGCACCGACCGCGAGGCCGACGCCGAGCCACAGGACGCGCTTCATTGGGTACCCCTGTTCCGGCGCGCGGAGCGCCGACGCTCCTTGAGCTCGTCGCGGACCTCGCGCTCCTCTTCGGCGTGCCGGCGCTTGGCCGCTGCCTTGCGCACGCCGTACGAGAACGCCGCGACCTTGACCAGCGGGTTGGCCGCCGCCGCGCTGACGATCGTGGAGAGGTTGGCCACGTTGGCCGTGACCGTCTGCGCGTGTGACGTGATCGTGTCCACCCGGGCCAGTTGCAGGTTCACGCCGTCCAGCGAGGTGTGCACCTGGGTCAGCGCGACGTTCACGTTGTCTATCGTGGTGTTCGCCTTGTCGAGCAGCGGGCCCATGTCGTCGGCGACGGCGTCCAGCGTCCGGGTCGCCGCGGCGACGGTCCGGCGGAGTCCGACGATGGGCACGGCGAGCACGAGTACGAGCACCGCGAACGCGATCGCGGCGATCAGCGCGGCGATCTCTCCACCGGACACGTGCGGTCTCCCCTCACTCCGACCCACCGGGTCACTTCCGCCAACGGGCAGACCCTACCGTGCGTGACGGCGATCCACATTGCGGGCAGGCGGACGACTCGCGGTCAGTCGTGCCAGTCGGGGTTGTACCGGTCCGTCGCCTTGACCGTGACGAGCGAGCCCTGGCATGTGGCGGGCGGACCGGACGCGCCCGGCGACGGTATCGCCGCGTTCGGGTCGGCGGGGGGACTGCCGTTCCCCTGCGCCGCAGCGATGTTGGACAGATCGCAGGGGGCGTCCCGGATCCACACGTCGAGCACGTACGCGTCGCGCTGCCAGCAGGTGGCGGCACCGGTGGGCTGCTTGGGGCAGCCCGGGCTCGGCCGCAGGCGCCAGCCGGCGGCGGTGAGCGCCTGCCGGTACACCGGGTCGGTGGCCTGAGCGGGTTTGGCCGAACGCCAGGTCCGCTCGCGCAGCCGGCAGTCGTGCAGGCACCACCGGTTACCGGTCGAGGCGTCCTGGTGGGCCTGCGTCGCCCAGGACGGCAGCTTCAGCTCGTCCAGGGCGGCGAACACCGGATCCCCGGAGATGTCCCGGATCAGGAAGGCGGCGGGCAGCGCGGCCAGGAGGACGAACGCGGCGAGCGCGAGCGCGACGACCGGTACCCGGCCGGCCTGGCGGCGCAGTTCCGCCGTACGGCGGCCGGGCGGGTCGACGACGGGCTGCTCACCAGTCGCGTGCCGGGGCGGTACCGCCGGCTGCTCACCGGTCGCGTGCCGGGGTTGTACCGGCGCCTGTTCGCCCGTGGCGTGCCGGGGCCCGGATCCGACCGGTGGCTGCTCGCCGGTACCCCGGCGGGGTGGCGGGCCGGCGACGCCGACCGATCGGCGCCCGGCGGCGTCGGGCGGACCGAAGCCGGCGTCGCGCGGACCCGAGCCGGCCTGGCGCGGACCGGCGCCCGCATCCCGCGGACCCGAGCCGGCCTCGCGCGGACCGGCGCCCGCATCCCGCGGACCCAAGCCCGCGTCCCGCGGCGGCGGGCCAGGGACGGAGGGAGTCCTCGGCGGGCCGGGAACGGACGGCGACCTCAACGGCGGCCCGGGAGGAAGCGGTGCCGCACCCTGCGCCGGGCGTGGGCCGCGGGGATCCGGGGCTCCCCCCGGTGCGCCGGGGAAGCGGGACGGCGGCCGCGGGCGCGCCTCGGATGGTGCCCCAGCCGGCAGACCGGCGGAGCGGACCGGCGGACCGGCGGGCCGGCCCGGTGGCCGTCGCCCGGGAGCCGGCGGTTCGTCCCGCGGTACCAGGGGAGGCTTCTCGCCGGTGGTGAGGTCGTGCCAGCCCGGCGCGGGTACCGGCCGGCTCGGCGCACCGCTGCGCCCCGGCTCGGGCCGGCCCGGCTCGACGCGGCCGCTCGATCCGACGCCGCCCGCTCCTCCGGCGCCGCCCGGTCCCCCGCCGCCCGGTCCCCCGCCGCCCGGTCCCCCGCCGCCCGGTCCGGCGCCGCTCGATCCAGCGCTGCTCAGTCCGCCGCTGCTCAGTCCGCCGCCGCCCGGTCCGGCGCCCCGGTCGGAGGGCGAGGTCCGCCCCGACGCGATCTGCGGCTCGTGGCGGCCGGGGACGTCGGGATCCCGGTGCGGGCGGCCCAGGTCGGGTACCGGGCGCTGGGGCGGCGGTGGCGGTGGCGGTGGCATCCGGCCCGGCGCCAGTACCTCCGGCGACAGCGGGCTGGTCGCGGGAGCGGGTACGACGGGCCGCGGCGGTCCCGCGCCCCGGCCGCGCAGCGACGCGAACCGGCTGCCGAGGCCGCGACGCGGCTGATCGGAGATCGGCGGCGCATCGGGCAACCGGGGCGGGGGCGGCTCGGCGGTCCAGGGTGAGCCGGCTGCCCGGGACGGCTCGGGGTACGGCTCGTCGCGCCGCCGGTCGTCCGCGTGGGGCTGGACCGGCCCGGGCTGGCGAGGCGGCTGATCCGCGGACGGTGCCGGGTCGGGACGGCGCAGCCCGGACCAGCGGAACCCGCGACGACCCTCGCGCGGGGGCGGCACGTCGCCGAGCCGCGGCTCCCCGTGCGACTGTTCATCAAGCGAGGCGCCCCGGTCATCAAGCGAGGCCCCCCGGAACGGCTCGTCACGAAGCGGTTCGTCGCCACTGTCCAGCGCGCTGAACAGGTTCGTCGGCGCGGTACCCGGCTCGTCCCCGGCACCGGGACCGGGGCCGAGGTCGCCGCCCGCCTCGCGGGCCTGGCGCAGATCGGCGAGCCAGCCCAGCTCCTCGTTCGGGACGGTGTCCCGGTCGGGGCGTCCGCGCCCTTTCCGGCGCCCCTTCTCGGGCAGGTCGCTCACGTGGCCTCCTCGCCTTCGGCTCCGAGGCCCCGTTCACGCTCCGCCCTGAGCCCATGGTTCGCTCGCTGACGCTCGCTCACGTGGCCTCCTCGCCTTCGGCTCCGAGGCCCCGTTCACGCTCCGCCCTGAGCCCATGGTTCGCTCGCTGACGCTCGCTCACGTGGCCTCCTCGCCGTCGTCCCTCCTCGCCGTCGTCCGTACCCCGCACCAGCTGGCGCAGCCTGGGCAGCCGCTCGGCGACCGCCCGCTCGGCGCCGTGCGTGGTGGGCACGTAGTAGTCGCGTCCCACCACGTCGTCCGGCGGGTACTGCTGGGGCACCACGCCGCGCGGGTCGTCGTGCGGGTACCGGTACCCGATGCCGTGGCCCAGCCCCTTCGAGCCGGGGTAGTGCGCGTCGCGCAGATGCCGGGGTACCGGACCCGCCATGCCGGCCCGCACGTCCTCGACGGCGGCGGAGATCCCCCGGGTCACCGCGTTCGACTTCGGCGCGGTCGCGAGGTGTACCACCGCCTGCGCCAGGTTCAGCTGCGCCTCGGGCAGCCCGATCAGCTGTACCGCCTGGGCGGCCGCGGTCGCGACGAGCAGCGCGGTCGGGTCGGCCATCCCGACGTCCTCGCTGGCGAAGATGACCAGCCGGCGGGTGATGAACCGGGGATCCTCCCCGGCGACCAGCATGCGGGCCAGCCAGTGCAGCGCGGCGTCGACGTCCGAGCCGCGCAGGCTCTTGATGAAGGCACTGATCACGTCGTAGTGCGCGTCGCCGTCCCGGTCGTACCGGACGGCGGCCACGTCGACGGCCTTCTCCGCCATGGCCACGTCGATCTCGGTGACGCCCTGCGCATCCGCCGAGCTGGCGGCCGCCTCCAGCGCGGTGAGCGCCTTGCGGACGTCGCCGGCGGCCAGCCGTACCAGATGGTCCTCGGCATCGGGCGCGAGGGTGACCGCCCCGGCGAGGCCGCGCTCGTCGGCGAGGGCGCGCCGGACCAGGCCCCGGACCGCCTCGTCGTCCAGCGGCTGCAGGGTCAGCAGTACGCAGCGGGACAGCAGCGGCGAGATGACGGAGAAGTACGGGTTCTCCGTGGTCGCCGCGAGCAGCGTCACCGTCCGGTCCTCGACCGCGGCGAGCAGCTAGTCCTGCTGGGTCTTGCTGAAGCGGTGCACCTCGTCGATGAACAGGACCGTCGGCCGGCCGCCGGTGCGGCGCTCGCGGCGGGCGGCGTCGATCACCGCCCGTACCTCCTTGACCCCGGACGAGAGGGCCGACATCGCCACGAACCGCCGGTCGCCGGCACCGGCGACCAGATGGGCGACGGTGGTCTTGCCGCTGCCGGGCGGCCCCCAGAGGATCACCGACATCGGCGCGGATCCGAGCACGAGCTGGCGCAGCGGCGCGCCGGGAGCGAGCAGGTGGTCCTGGCCGACCAGCTCATCGAGGGTACGTGGACGCATCCGTACGGCCAGCGGCGCGTCCGGGCCGGGCGCCGCGAAACCGGCCGGCGCCACCGCCCCGGCCGGCTCCAGCGTGAAGAGTCCTTCCGCGTCCATCCCCGACGACACTACCGGCCCGGTCCGACACACCGTGACGGTGCGTGGGACCGGGCCGGGTACGGCCGGGTGGGTCAGCGGCGCCAGCGCCCGGAACGCACCGTTCCCAGCGGCGCGAAGTGCAGGGCCAGGAAGACGAGCCCGAGGGTGGTGACGGTGGTGGCGTTGATGCTGCCCGAGCCCTTATTGACCAGCTCCAGGATGAACGCGATGGCGAACAGGACCGCCGCGATGATCGCGAACACGGATTCCTCCAGATGGGGTAGGGGACCCTAGCTGAATACCCAGTCGCCGCCGTCGTCAAGCGCTCAGCGGGAGTGCTCCACCCGCACCGCCACTCCGCTGGTACCCGGAGGTACGTCGACCGGCGTCTTCGGCTTGGCGTCCACCCCGGCCTCGGCCCGCTGCGCGGCGGTGATCGGCGTCGGCGCGCCGGTCAGCGGGTCGTACCCGCCCCGGGTCTTCGGGAACGCGATGACCTCGCGGATCGAGTCCGCCCCGGCGAGCAGCATGCACATCCGGTCCCAGCCGAACGCGATGCCGCCGTGCGGCGGCGGCCCGTACTTGAACGCCTCCAGCAGGAAGCCGAACTTCTCGTCGGCCTCCTCCGGGGTGATGCCGAGCGTGTCGAATACCCGCCGCTGCACGTCGGCGCGGTGGATACGGACCGAGCCGCCGCCGATCTCGTTGCCGTTGCACACGATGTCGTACGCGTAGGCCAGCGCCCGGTCGGGCGCCTCCGCGAACCGGTCGATCCACTCCGCGTTCGGCGAGGTGAACGGGTGGTGCACCGCGGTCCACCCGCCTTCGTCGTCCCGCTCGAACATCGGCGCGTCGACGATCCAGCAGAACGCCCACGCGTCCGGGTCCACGAGGTTCGCCCGGCGCGCGATCTCGATCCGTGCTGCACCAAGGAGTTCTCGGGCCTCGCGTGCCACGGAGCTTGCCCCGAAGAACACCGCGTCGCCGGGCTTGGCCCCGACCGCGTCGGCCAGCCCGGCCAGGTGCGCCTCCGAAAGGTTCCTCGCGACCGGGCCACGCGCCTCGCCGGTCTCGGCGTCCAGCACGACATAGGCCAGTCCCCGGGCGCCGCGGGCCTTCGCCCAGTCCTGCCAGCCGTCCAGCTCCTTGCGGGACTGGGTGGCGCCGCCGGGCATGACCACCGCGCCGACGTACCCGCCGGCCTCGATCGCCTGCGCGAACACGCGGAACGCGGTGCCGGCGAAGTACTCCGACAGGTCGGTCAGCTCGACGCCGTACCGCAGGTCGGGCTTGTCCGAGCCGTACCGGTTCATCGCGTCGTGCCAGGTGATCCGCGGGATCGGCGTCGGGATCCGGTACCCGGCCAGCTCCTCCCACAGCGCCGCGACGACCGCCTCGCCCAGCTCGATCACGTCGTCCTGGGTCACGAACGACATCTCGATGTCCAGCTGGGTGAACTCCGGCTGCCGGTCGGCCCGGAAGTCCTCGTCGCGGTAGCAGCGGGCGATCTGGTAGTACCGTTCCAGACCGGCCACCATCAACAGCTGCTTGAACAGCTGCGGGGACTGCGGCAGGGCGTACCAGGTGCCGGGCTGCAGCCGCACCGGTACCAGGAAGTCCCGGGCGCCCTCCGGCGTGGAGCGGGTCAGGGTCGGCGTCTCGATCTCGTGGAAGCCGCGCTCGTCCAGGACCCGCCGGGCGATCCGGTTGGCCCGGGCCCGCAGCCTGATGGCGCTGGCCGGTCCGGTCCGGCGCAGGTCCAGGTACCGGTACCTGAGCCGGACGTCGTCGCCGGCTTCCACGAGGTCGTCGACCGGCAGTGGCAGCGGCGCGGCCTCGGACAGGATGGTCAGCTCGTCGGCGGTCACCTCGACCTCGCCGGTGGGCAGCTCCTGGTTCTCGTTGCCGGGCGGGCGCCGCCCGACCCGGCCGGTTACCCGCACGCAGAACTCGTTGCGCAGGGCGTGCGCCTGCGCGGCCGGCGCGCCCTCCCGGAACACCGCCTGCACGATGCCCGAGGCGTCCCGGAGGTCCACGAAGATCACCCCGCCGTGGTCACGCCGGCGGGCCACCCAGCCGGCGAGGGTGACCGTGGTACCGGCGTCGGCGGCGCGCAGCCCACCGGCCTCATGCGTGCGGATCACGTCGAGCAGCTCCTTCGCATCCTCTGGTCCCGCTCTGCATTCTCGCAGGAGACCGTAGCCTGTCCCCCATGACCGGTAGGACCGCGGCGACCAAGCTGGGCATCAAGCCCGGCAACACCGTGTACCCGATCAACCCGCCCGGCGACTACGCCGCGCTCGTCGGCGGCCTGCCCGAGGGCGCGAAACTGGTCCCGAAGGGGCCGGCGGCCGATGTCGTGCACGCCTTCGCCAGTACCCTCGCCGAACTGACCACACACGGCCAGGCGGCGGTCGAGGCGGCCCGGCCCGGCGGCCTGGTCTGGATCTCCTACCCCAAGGGCGGCAAGTCGGAGCTCAAGCGCGACCTGCTGTGGGACGCGGTACCCGGCTGGCGGCCGGTGACCCAGATCGCGGTCGACGAGAAGTGGTCGGCGATGCGGTTGCGCCCGGCGGCCGACAAGCGCTGACTGGTGGCCGCTCCGACAAGCTACGCGGCCGACAAGCGCTGACCGGTGGCCGCTCCGACAAGCTACGCGGCCGAGATCGGCAAGGGTTAGTTAGGCGCCGAGTACCTGCGGGTGCAGGTCGGCATCCGGCGGCGTCCAGGTCGACGGGGACGCCGGCACCTGTTCGCCCGAGCGGATGTCCTTGACCTCCCCGCCATCGGGGAACCACACGTACGGGATGCCGCGCCGCTCGGCGAACCGGATCTGCCTGCCGTACTTGGCCGCCGCCGGGGCCACCTCAGTCGCAATGCCGCGCCGGCGCAGCTCGGCCGCGATCCGGTCGCACGCCGGCCGGGACTCCTCGTCCGGCAGCGCGACGAGCACGCACGTCGGTACCGGTCGCGACGCGGTCAGCGCACCGGCGCCGAAGAGCAGGCCGAGCAGCCGGGTGACCCCGATCGAGATGCCCACCCCGGGGAACCGGTCGGTACCCGAGCTCGCCAGGTTGTCGTACCGGCCGCCGGAGCAGATCGACCCGAACCGCTCGTACCCCGGCAGCTGCGTCTCGTAGACGGTACCGGTGTAGTAGTCGAGCCCGCGCGCGATCCGCAGGTCGGCCACCACCAGCCCGGGGCTGTGCGCCGCGGCGGCCTCGACGACCCGGACCAGCTCGGCCAGGCCCTCGTCGAGCAGCGGATCGCTGACCCCGAGCGCCGCGACGGCGTCGACGAACGACCCGTCCGGCGCGGAGATCTCGGCCAGCGCGAGGCACGCCTTCGCCTGCGCCTCGGTCGCGCCGGCCGTCTCGGTGAGCAGCTCTCCCACGGCGGCCGGCCCGATCTTGTCCAGCTTGTCGATCGCGCGCAGCGCCGCCTCCGGGTCGCCGACGCCCAGGCCGCGGTAGAAGCCCTCGCACAGCTTGCGGTTGTTGACCAGGATGCGGATCGGCGGGATCGGCAGGCCACCCAGCGCGTCGCCGACCACGAGCGGCATCTCGACCTCGTAGTGCAACGGCAGGGTGTCCCGGTCGACGACGTCGATGTCGGCCTGGGTGAACTCCCGGTACCGGCCCTCCTGCGGTCGCTCGCCGCGCCAGGCCCGCTGGATCTGGTACCGCCGGAACGGGAACTGCAGCCGCCCGGCGTTCTCCAGCACGTACCGCGCGAACGGCACTGTCAGGTCGAAATGCAAACCCAGGCCGACTTCGTCGTCCTGGGCGTGGTCACTCTGCAGCCGGCGCAGGACATACACCTCCTTGGACGTCTCGCCCTTGCGCAGCAACTGGTCCAGCGGCTCCACGGCGCGGGTCTCCAGCGAGGCGAAGCCGTACAGCTCGAAGGTCGTCCGGATCCGGTCAAGCACGGACAGCTCGACGATGCGCTGGCCGGGCAGCCACTCGGGAAACCCGGACAGCGGAGAGACCTTACTCATGAATCCTCCGTGGTCCGCTCGCGGGCCGCCTCGGTGCGCCGCCTTCCCTCGTCGCTGCGCTTCTCAGTCCAGGCGACGCCGCGCCCCGCTTCGCTCATGCCGTCTCCTGGAGCACGTCGAGCAGGAAAGGATTGCTGCCGCGCTCCCGGCCGATGGTGGTCAGGGGGCCGTGGCCGGGCAGGACAACGGTCTCGTCCGCCAGCGGGAGCACCTTGTCACGCAGGCTCGCCAGCATCGCCGCGTGGTCGCCGCCCGGCAGGTCGGTGCGCCCGATCGAGCCCGCGAAGAGCACGTCGCCGGAGAAGCACAGCGGGCCCTCGTCGCCGGGGATCCGGATCAGCACCGAACCGCGGGTGTGGCCGGGCGCGTGGTCGATGGTCAACTCCAGCCCGGCGAGCTGGATCGCCGCGCCGTCGGGCAGCAGGGCCACGTCATCGGGTTCGCTGTAGGGCAGCCGGCCACCGAAGAGCTGGGTCAGGTCGATGGACAGCGCCTTGGCCGGGTCGGCGAGCAGGTACCGGTCGTCGGGGTGGACATAGGCGGTGATCCCCCGCGCGCCGCAGACCGGGGCCGCCGAGAACGTGTGGTCCAGGTGCCCGTGGGTGAGCACGACCGCGGCCGGCTGCAGCCGGTGTTCGGCGAACACTTCCGCCAGGCGGTCGACCACGCCGATGCCCGGGTCGATCACCACGCACTGCTCACCGGCCGCGGTGGCGACCACGTAACAGTTGGTACCGAAAGCCTCGGCGGGAATGGCGGCAACGAGCACGCTCCGAGCGTAGCCGGGACCGCCGACCGGTCGCCTCACGGCCTTCAGCTACCGTTGTCGGACCTGGCGCACGCGGCGGCCGCACGCCTCTACACTCTGGCGGGCGTGTGGTGTGGCACACTTCGGCCGCTGACAACATAGACCGCCACCGTAATCGTTGGAGGGGAGCGCTCCGTGGCTTCCAGCAAGACCAGGCAGCGCAAGCTGGCGCGGGCCAAGATGGAACGCCAACTGGCCCGCCGGGCCGCGAAGATCCGCCAGCACCGGCAGCGCTTCGCGATCGGGATCGTGAGCGTCGTGGTGGTCCTGGGAGTCGCCGGTACGGTCTGGGCGCTGGGCGGCTTCGCGAAGTCCAAGAAGCCGAGCACCCCGGCGGCGGCGTGCACCTGGAACGACGCGGGTACCGCCAACACGAGCCTCAAGGACGTCGGCAAGCCGCCGACCTCCGGCGAACCGCGCACCGGTACCGAGACCATCACGATCACCACGAACCTCGGCGTGATCAGCGGATCGGTCGACCTCGCCAAGTCGCCGTGCACCGCGGCGAGCTTCGCCTACCTGGCCGGCAAGGGCTTCTTCGCCAACACCAGGTGCCACCGGCTGTCCACCGCGCAGCACCTGCTCCAGTGCGGCGACCCCACCGGTACCGGCCAGGGCGGGCCACGGTACACCTACGCCAACGAGTACGTGCCGACCACGCCGGCGCCGACCCAGTCCAGCCCGACCCCCGCGCCGAGCGCGAGCGACGACACCGGGGGCCCGACCGACGTGATCTACCCGGCCGGTTCGATCGCGACGGCCAACCAGGGCGCGGACACCAACGGCAGCCAGTTCTACATCGTCTACCAGGACAGCCCGCTGCCTCCTAACTACACCCTCTTCGGCCAGGTCACCGCTGGCCTGGACATCGTCAAGCAGGTCGCCGCGGCCGGCGACGACGGCGCGTTCGCCAATCAGGGCGGCGGCGGACACCCGAAGAAGGAGATCACCATCCAGGCGCTGGCCATGGGCAACCAGCCGTCGCCGACCGGGTCCGCCGCATCGCCGTCCGCGACACCCGCGCCGTCCGGCTCGCCGTCGGCGAAGTCCTGACCGTTCTCCGCACACCAAGATCTGGGAAGGTACAGCACCGTGAGTCCGACCAAAGACCGCCAGCGCGCCGCGGCGCGAGCCCGCCTCGAACGGGAGATGTCCGAGCGCGCAGCCGCCGCGGCGGCGCGCCGCAAGCGCACCGCGATCATCGGCGCGGTCGCCGCCGTGGTAGTCGTGCTGGGCCTGGTGATCTGGCTCGTCGCGGCGTCCGGTGGGAAGAAGAAGTCGCCCACGGCGGCGGCCAGCTCCGCCGCCCCGGCGGCACCGGCGAGCTGCCTGTGGAAGCCCAACCCGAACCCCAGCGCCTCGCCGTCCCAGGCGCCGAACAAGAACCTCAAGGACGTGGGTACGCCACCGGCCAGCGGCGAACCCCGCTCCGGTACCCGGGACATGACGATCGACACCAACCTGGGCACCATGGTCGTGCGGCTGGACCTGGCCAAGGCGCCGTGCACCGCGGCGAGCTTCACCTACCTGGCGAGCAAGCACTTCTTCGACAACACCTCGTGCCACCGGCTGGTCAACAGCTCCGGTGCCGACCCGCAGAGCGGCCAGGCCAAGGACTTCCACGTCCTGCAGTGCGGCGACCCGACCGGTACCGGCCAGGGCGGCCCGACGTACCAGTTCAACAACGAGTACGTACCGACCGACCAGCGCCCGGCCTACCCGGCCGGTGTGGTGGCGATGGCCAACAGTGGCCCGAACACCAACGGCAGCCAGTTCTTCATCGTCTTCGGCGACACCATCCTGCCGGCCGACTACACCCTCTTCGGCACGGTCGTGCAGGGCCTGGACGTCGCCAAGCAGGTCGGCGCGGCCGGCGACGACGGGGCGTTCGCCAACGACGCCGGTGGCGGCCACCCGAAGAAGAAGATCACCTTCACCTCGGTGACGGTCGGCGACGTCCAGGCCAGCGCCCCGCCGGTCGCCTCGGCGAGCCCGTCGCCGTCGCACTCCTGAACGCGCCGGAGCCCCGCCCGTACCGCCGTGCGGTCCGGCGGGGCTCCCAGTACCCTCAGGCCACATGAACGGTTGGCGCCTGGTCGCCGCGGTGGCTGGCGCCGTCCTGATGGCACCGCCCACGCCAACGGCCGCCGCACCGGCCCCCTCCCCTACCGGGACCGCACCGACCCCGCAGCTGACCCGCCCGGCTTACGTGCCCTGCCCGGTCGTCCGCCCGGCCAGCCCGGTCCCGCCGCGGCCCTCGCCACCCCCGCCGGACCCGAGCCGGCCCACCGTCGGCGGGGAGGGGCTCGCCACGGCGGGGCTGACCCTGCCGCCAGGCGCGCCGCCTCCGCCGGCCAACCTCTCCGCGACCTCCTGGCTGGTGGCCGATCTCGACACCGGCGCGGTACTCGGCGCCTGCGGGCCGCACGCGGCCAGCCCCCCGGCCAGCGTGCAGAAGCTGCTGCTTGCCGAGACCCTGCTGCCCAGGCTCGACCCGGCCCAGGTCGTCGAGGTGGTCCAGGCCGACCTGGACTTCGAGCGGGGAAGCTCAGCGGTCGGCCTGCTGGTCGGCGGCCACTACACGGTCGAGACGCTGTGGCTCGGGCTGCTGCTGGAGTCCGGGAACGACGCGGCGACCGTGCTGGCCCGGCTGGGCGGTGGCAACACCGGGCTACCGGGGACGATCGACGCGATGAACGGCGAAGCGCGCCGGCTGGGCGCCTCCGACACGCACGCGGTCACCCCGTCCGGGCTCGACGGCCCGGGGCAGTTCACCAGCGCGTACGACCTGGCGCTGATCGCCCGGGCGGACTTCGCGCGCGAGGACTTCCGGCGGTACGACACGGCACTGAAGGCGCAGATACCGGCGCAGCCGCCGAAGGACCCGCGCGGGTTCCAGATCCAGAACGAGAACCGCCTCCTGTACAACTACCCGGGCGCGCTCGGCGGCAAGACCGGCTTCACCGACCTCGCGCGGCACACCTACGTGGGGGCCGCCGAGCGCAACGGCCGCCGGCTCGTCGTCACGCTGCTCGACGCCGAAGCCCTGCCGGTGCCCGGGTGGCGCCAGGGCGCGGCGCTGCTCGACTGGGGCTTCGCGCTGCCGCCCGACGCGACGGTCGGGCATCTGGTCACGCCGGACGAGGTGGAGAAGCTGCTGCGGCCGCCGATGCCGAGCAGTGCGCCGAGCAAGGTCGCCGCCGCGGACCTGGTCCACCAGGTACGCGACAACTCGCCGATGACGCTGGCCGGCCTCGGCATCGCCGCCGTGGTACTCGCCGTGCCGTTGCTGATCGTCGCGGCCCGGGAGCGCCGGCGTACCGTTCGCCGGCGGGCCCGCCGCGCCGCTCGGTAAGGACCGGAACCCGCCGCCGCCGGGCGCGCTACCTGTCGCGGTCGTCGGGTCAGACGCCTGAGGTCACCCGGTAGGCGTCGTAGACGCCGTCCACCTTCCGTACGGCGGCCAGCAGGTGACCGAGGTGCTTCGGGTCGGCCATCTCGAAGCTGAACCGGCTCACCGCGACCCGGTCGCGGGTGGTGGTCACGGTCGCCGAGAGGATGTTGACCCGCTCGTCGGAGAGCACCTTGGTCACGTCGGCGAGCAGCTTGTGCCGGTCGAGGGCCTCGACCTGGATGGCGACCAGGAACGAGGAGGCGCTGGTCGGCTTCCAGGTCACCTCGACGATCCGCTCGGACTGCACGCGCAGGTCGCCGGCGTTCTCGCAGTCGTCGCGGTGCACGCTGACCCCGCCGGTGCGGGTCACGAACCCGAAGATCGCATCCGGGGGTACCGGCGTGCAGCAGCGCGCCAGCTTGATCCAGACGTCCTCGACGCCTTTGACCACCACACCCGGGTCGTGCGCGGCGCCCCGGGCCCGGGGCGGCCGGGTGGCGACCGCGGTCTCGGCGATGTCCTCGATCGCGCCTTCCTCGCCGCCGTACGCGGCGACCAGCCGGGTCACCACGTTCTGCGCGGAGACCTGGTTCTCCCCGACCGCTGCGTAGAGCGAGGCCACGTCGGCCAGGTGCAGCTCGCGGGCGATCGTCATCAGCGTGTCGGCGGTCAGCATCCGCTGCAGCGGCAGGCCCTGCTTGCGCATGGCCTTGGTGATCGCCTCCTTGCCGGCCTCGATCGCCTCCTCGCGGCGCTCCTTGTTGAAGTACTGGCGGATCTTCGTGCGGGCCCGCGGGCTCTTGACGAAGCCGAGCCAGTCCTGGGTCGGCCCGGCGTTCTCGGACTTCGACGTGAAGATCTCGATCACGTCGCCGTTGGACAGCGTGGACTCCAGCGGTACCAGCTTGCCGTTCACCCGGGCGCCGATGCACTTGTGCCCGACCTCGGTGTGCACCGCGTAGGCGAAGTCAACCGGCGTCGAGCCGGTGGGCAGCGCCACCACGTCGCCCTTGGGCGTGAAGACGTAGACCTCCTGGCTGGACAGGTCGAAGCGCAGCGCGTCGAGGAACTCGCTCGGGTCGCTGGCCTCCCGCTGCCAGTCCAGCAACTGGCGCAGCCAGGTCATCTCGTCGATGTGCGCCGGCGGCCCGACGATCGTGGCGCCCTTGGTCTCCTTGTACCGCCAGTGCGCCGCGATGCCGTACTCGGCGGTGCGGTGCATCGCCGTGGTCCGGATCTGCATCTCCACCGGCTTGCCGTTCGGGCCGATCACGGTGGTGTGCAGCGACTGGTACATGTTGAACTTGGGCATCGCGATGTAGTCCTTGAACCGGCCCGGTACCGGCTGCCAGTGCGCGTGGATCACGCCCAGCGCCGCGTAGCAGTCCCGTACCGTGTCGACCAGGATCCGTACCCCGACCAGGTCGTAGATCTCCGCGAACTCCCGGCTCCGGCTGATCATCTTCTGGTAGATCGAGTACAGGTGCTTGGGCCGCCCGGTCACATGTACCTTGATCTTCGAGGCACGCAGGTCGCGGTCGACCTTCTGGGTCACCTGGCGCAGCAGCGCGTCGCGTTGCGGCGCGTGCTCGTTGATCAGCCGGTTGATCTCCTCGAACTTCTTCGGGAACAGCGTGCCGAAGGCCAGGTCCTCCAGCTCCCACTTGATCGTGTTCATGCCGAGCCGGTGGGCCAGCGGAGCCAGGATCTCCAGCGTCTCGCGGGCCTTCTGCTCCTGCTTGGGCCGGGGCAGGAAGGTCAGCGTGCGCATGTTGTGCAGCCGGTCGGCCAGCTTGATGACCAGTACCCGCGGGTCCTTCGCCATCGCCACGACCATCTTGCGGATGGTCTCCGCCTTGGCCGCGTCGCCCAGCTTGACCTTGTCCAGCTTGGTCACCCCGTCGACCAGCAGCGCGACCTCGCCACCGAAGTCCACCCGCATCTGGTCGAGCGTGTACTCGGTGTCCTCGATCGTGTCGTGCAGCAGCGCGGCGACCAGCGTGGTGGTGTCCATGCCCAGCTCGGCGAGCAGGTTGGCCACGGCGAGCGGGTGGGTGATGTACGGATCGCCGGACTTGCGGTACTGCCCCTCGTGCCAGCGGTTGGCGGCGTCGTAGGCCTTCTGCAACAGCCGGACGTCCGCCTTCGGGTGGGTCGCCCGGTGCATCGCGATCAGCGGCTCCAGGACCTCGCTGATCTGCTGGGTCTGCCAGGGCGCGTTGAACCGTGCCAACCGGGCCCGGACCCGGCGGCCGGTGGGCGGACCGGCGAGGCCGAACGTGGACCCCGACGGTTCGGCGCCGGAGGGATCGTTGGTCGTACCGTTGCGGGTTGATCCCACGGTGGGGTAGAGGGGCACCACGTTGTCCGGGGTGCCGGCGGGTACGTCCGGCGGCCCGGTGCCTCCGTCGGTCGGGCCCCTACCCTCCCGCGAAGGCGCGACATCGCTCGACACCGGTCGCTCCCTCACTTCGTCAGCCTGGGAAACGCAATCCTACCTGTCAAGCCCCCGTGTCTTCGCTGATCATGCCCGGGCTCCCGCCGTTCAGCCGCGCAGCTTGTCGCCAGCGGCTTCCAGCCAGCGTTGTCAGACGGTCAGCAGGGCATGGACGGGACGGCCGGGCAGCCGCTGCCGTCCGGCCAGGAAGGCCAGTTCCAGCAGCACGCTGAAGCCGACCACGGTGCCGCCCGCGCGCTCCACCAACCCCAGGGTGGCCGCGGCGGTACCCCCGGTGGCCAGGACATCATCGACCACGAGTACCTTTGGCCTACTCATCACCCCGCCACCCCACCCAGGGCCGGCCGCGAAGGCGTCCTCGTGGACCTCCAGCACCGCCTCACCGTACTCCAGCGCATACGACGCGGACAGCACGGCGCGCGGTAGTTTGCCGGCTTTGCGGACCGGTACCACGCCGGCCCCGGCGGCGTACGCCACCCCGGCAGCGATCATGAATCCGCGCGCCTCGATGCCGGCGACCAGGTCGAAGCTGTCGGCGCCGTGGTACCCCACGATGGTGTCGATCACCTCGTGGAACCCGGCCGGGTCGGCGAACAGCGGGGTGAGGTCCTTGAAGACGATGCCGGGCTGCGGGAAGTCGGGTACGTCGGTGACCAGCTCAGCGACCCGCCGGGCGACGGCGGTACCGCTGTCCCCCCGCACCTCTCTCATACCTTCAGCGCCGGCGCTTGCCGCCGGACGAGCGGCTGCCGGACCGGCCACCCGTGGGCCGCTTGGCCGCCGCGGCCTTGGCCACCGACGGCTTCACCCCGACCCGCGGGGTGGTGTTCCCGGTCCCGGCCAGCGCGTCGATCCGCGACTGGATATCCTCTTCCTCGTCCACCGCGAGGTCGTCCTGGTCGGACTCCGCCTCGCTGACCTTGGCCGCCTTGGCCGCGGTCTTGACCGGCGCCGGCCGGGCCGCCGACCGCGCCGCATCCGCGGTCCGCTTGTTCAGTACCCGCTGGGCGTGGTTCTTGTACCGCGCGTCAAACAGCTTGAAGTCCACCAGCCACGGCGTCGCCAGGAACAGCGAGGAGTAGGCGCCGGTGAGCATACCGACGAACAGCACCAGGGCCAGGTCCTCCAGGGTACCGACGCCGAGCAGCCCGGCGCCGACGAACAGCAGGCCGGCGACCGGTAGCAGGCCGATCAGCGAGGTGTTGATCGAGCGCATCAGGGTCTGGTTCACCGCGAGGTTGGCCGCCTCGCCGTAGGTGTGCCGGGTGGTACCCAGGAGGCCCTTGGTGTTCTCGTCGACCTTGTCGAAGACCACCACGGTGTCGTACAGCGAATAACCGAGGATGGTCAGCAGACCGATCACCGTGCCCGGGGTGACCTCGAAGCCGACGATCGAGTAGACGCCGGCCGCGAGGATCAGGTCGTGGATCAGCGCGAGCAGGGCCGCCCCGGCCGCCTTCGCGTCCCGGAACCGGATGGCCATGAAGATCGACACGACGACGAGGAAGACGCCGAGCGCGAGCAGCGCCTGCCGGGTCACCTCGGCGCCCCAGGAGGAGCTGACCTCCTCGCCGTTGATCTTGTCAGCCGGTACGTGCGCCGCGCTGACCAGAGCGGCCTTGACCCGCGCGATCTGGGCGGAGTCGGCCTGCTGCTGGGACAGCTTCTCGGTCCGGATGACATAGGTCTGCGTGCCGCCCGAGCCGGCCGTCTGCGCGCTGGACACCTTGGCTCCGGTAGCTTCGACGGCGCTGCGCACGTGCGTCAGCGTCGTACCCGACTGGACCGGCACCTCGAACTGGTTGCCGCCGGAGAACTCGATGCCGAAGTTGAAGCCGCGGAAAATGATGCTGGCCAGGCAGATCAGCACCACGATCGCGGAGGCGAGGTACCACTTCTTGCGCTGTCCGACGAAGTCGAAGTTCGTTTCGCCGCGATAGAGGCGGCGCATCAGGCTACCGGTAGCTGCCGGCATCGTCAGGTCTCCTTCGTGCGTACGGCGCCGAAGCGGCCGGGCCTTGTCGCGGACTCGATGGCCTTGTCCGAGCGGGCGTTACCGAGCCCCGAGAAGCGCGGCGAGGTGAAGGCGCTCGACCGGGCCAGGAGCGCGACCAGCGGGTGGGTGAAGAGGAACACCACCAGCAGGTCGATGATCGTGGACATGCCGAGGGTGAAGGCGAAGCCCTTGACCGGGCCGGCCGCGAGAAGGTACAGGACGGCGGCGGCGATGAACGACACGGCGTCGGCGGACAGGATCGTCCGCCGCGCCCGGATCCACGCCCGGGGTACCGCGCTGCGTACTGTCCGGCCGTCCTTGACCTCGTCTTTCAGGCGTTCGAAGAACACCACGAACGAGTCCGCGGTGATACCGATCGCGACGATGAAACCGGCGATACCGGCGAGGCTGAGCGTGAAGCCGATGAACCGGCCGAGCATGATCAGCGACGCGAACACCAGCGCACCGGAGATGACCAGGCTGCTGATCACCACCAGACCCAGGCCGCGGTAGTAGAACAGGCAGTACACGATCACCAGGACCAGCCCGAGCGCGCCGGCCAGCAGGCCGTACTCCATCTGCTGAAGGCCCAGGGTCGGAGTGACCGACTGGATCGTCTCGATCTTGAAACTGAGCGGCAGGGCGCCGTACTTGAGCTGGTTGGCGAGCACCTTCGAGGTGTTCTGGTCGATGTCGCCGCCGTTGATGATCGCGTCACCGACGATGACGCTCTTGATCTGCGGCGCGGACACGACCTCGTTGTCCAGCACGATCGCGACCGCCGAGTTCTGCGCCTGCTGGCCGCTCTGGCTCTGCTGCGAGCCGTCGTTGACCGCCTCCTGGGTCAGCGCGGTCCACTTGCTCTGCCCCTTGCCGGTGAACGACAGCCCGACGTACCAGCCGCCCTGCTGCGGGTCGTAGTTGTTGGTCGCCGACTTGACGTCGGTGCCCAGCACCTTGGCCTTGTCCAGGTAGTACTTGCTGTGCACGTTCTCGCCCTGGTCGCAGGCCACGACGTTCTGGTTCGGGTCGTCGATCGAACCGGGGTCGCGGGCGTTGAGCGCCGCGCAGGAGAGTGTCGGTACCGACAGCTGCACCTCCGGCGGCAGTACCGCGATCTCGGCGCAGGTCAGCTTGGCGAACGGCGCCAGCGCGGCGAGCGCCTGCGGGTCGATCTGGGTCGGGTCCTGGATGCTCTGCGCCGCCGCCCAGGCCGGGCCCAGCTTCGCCTGTACCTGCGCGAGCAGCTTCGCCTTAGCCGCCGCCGAGGCGGACGCGGACGGGTTGACCGAGCCCGAAGGGCTGGCCGACGCGCTCGGCGTCGGGCTCGGGCTGGCCGACTTCGACGGGCTCGCGCTGGCGCTCGGCTTGGCCGAGCCGCTCGCGCTCGCGCTGGCACTGCCGGTCGGGCTGGCACTGCTCGCGTTCGCCTCCGTGACGGCGGCACCACAGGCGTCCGGTGGGAGCCCGTTGGTCACCGGCTGGTCCTGGAGCGGCTGCCCGCCGGCCGGTGGGTACAGCACCTTGCGGAAGGCCAGCCGCGCCGGCGCCACCAGCTTCTTGAGGTCCTCCGAGTTGGTACCGCCGGCGACGCTGACCACCAGCCGCTGGTTACCTTCGGTGACCACCTCGGGCTCGGAGACGCCGCTCGCGTTGACCCGGTTGGCGATGATCTGCCGGGCCTGGTCGAGGCTGGTACCGCTCGGCGCCTTCCCGTCCGGGGTCACTGCCGTCAGCGTCAGGCTGGTTCCACCGGCGAGGTCCATACCCAGCTTCGGGTGTGGCTTCTTGGTACCGGTGAAGAACACGAGCCCGTAGAGGATCGCGAGCACCGCGAGGAGCACGGCGAAGTATCGCGAAACCTTCAGTTGTCCAGCGGCTGCGGCCACGGTCGTCCCGTCTTCCCTGTCTGTCGTCGTTGTCGAGCGGCTGCGCTGCCCGCTGGGTCAGTCCTTGCGCTTGATGATCTCGTCGGCCTGGGTGTCCGTGTCGGTCGGGTAGTCGACCTCGCGGGCGTCGCCGGGCTCGGCGTCGTCCGCTGCTCCGGCGCCGTCGTCGGGAGCCGCGGACAGTATCCGGGCGATCGCTGCCCGGGCGAAGCGGACCTGCACCTCGGACGAGATCTCGAGGACCACCGTGTCGTCTTCCGGGTCGATCTCGGTAACCGTGCCGTAGATCCCGCTGCCGGTCATGACCTCAGCACCCGGCGCCAGCGCAGACTGCATCTGCTTGAGCTCCCGGGCCCGCCGCTGCTGCGGCCGGATCATGAGAAAATACATGCCGAGCGGGATCAGGATGAAGAGCAACAGCGTTAATGGACTGCCGCCAGAGCCTGACGCTGCGAGGAACACCTCATTGACCTTCCGAAGGAGGCCGCCGACACCCGAGCGGGCGCGGCGGACCGGCTGTACGTCCTGTCCGGACCGCGGGCGAGTCTAATCGGTCACGCTCGGAACGCCGAACCCGGCATCGATCACGGTCCGGTCACGGCGCGTTCTCAGGCTGTCTACGGTTCTTTGCTGAACAGGTCGGGCGCCGAGGTAGCACCACCGCCAAAACTACCATTCGGCGGGGTACGGCCGAGGTGCCGCCATCCGCCGGCGGTGGCGATCCGGCCTCGGGGGGTACGCGCGAGCAGCCCGGCCCGGACCAGGAAGGGCTCGCAGACCTCCGCCACGGTGTCCTGTTCCTCCCCCACTGCGACGGCGAGCGTGGACAGCCCGACCGGGCCGCCGCTGAAGCTGTCGACCAGCGCGGACAGTACCGCCCGGTCCAGCCGGTCCAGGCCGAGGTCGTCCACGTCGTACACGGCCAGCGCGGCTCGCGCCACCTCCTCGGTGACCACCCCGTCCGCCCGTACCTCGGCGTAGTCGCGGACCCGCCGCAGCAGCCGGTTGGCGATCCGCGGGGTACCCCTGGACCGCCCGGCGATCTCCGCCGCGCCCGCCGGCTTCACCGGTACCCCCATGATCCGCGCCGACCGCGCGATCAGTTGCTCGAGTTCTTCCGGCTCGTAGAAGTTCAGCTGCCCGACGAAGCCGAAGCGGTCGCGCATCGGCCCGGTCAGCAGCCCGGCCCGGGTCGTCGCGCCGACCAGCGTGAACGGCTCGACGTCGAGCGGGATGGCCGTGGCGCCCGGCCCCTTGCCGACCATCACGTCGACCCGGAAGTCCTCCATCGCGCTGTAGAGCAGTTCCTCGGCCGGCCGGGCGATGCGGTGTACCTCGTCGATGAACAGCACGTCGCCCCGGGCGAGGCTGGTCAGGACCGCGGCCAGGTCGCCGGAGCGCTCGATGGCCGGGCCGCTGGTGACCCGCAGTCCGGCGCCCAGCTCGGCGGCCACGATCATGGCGAGGGTGGTCTTGCCGAGCCCCGGCGGCCCGGACAGCAGGATGTGGTCCGGCGGCCGGCCCCGCCGTACCGCGCCCTGCAGGAGCAGCTCCAGCTGCTCGCGGACGCGGTGCTGGGCGATGAACTCGTCGAGCCGTTTCGGCCGGACGCTCGCCTCCGCCTCCCGCTCCTCCGGGACGGCGAACGCCGACACAAGTTCGGTCATCGCGCCCGGCCCAGCAGCCGGATGGCCTGCTTGAGCAGGACCGGTACCGGCGGTACCGCGCCGTCGACCGTCTCCGCGACGGCGGCGACCGCCTGGTCGGCCTGTCCGACCGTCCAGCCCAGCCCGACCAGCGCCTGCCGTACCTGGTCCGGCCAGGTACCGGCGACCGGCCCGGCCCCGCCCTCGCCGGCGACGAGGACCGGCCCGATCCGGTCGCGCAGCTCGAGGACCAGGCGTTCGGCGCCCTTCCTGCCGATCCCGGGTACCCGGGTCAGCGTGGCCGTGTCGCCGTTGGCCAGCGCCTTGCGGACCGCGTCCGGACTGAGTACCGCAAGCACTGCCTGGGCCAGGCGCGGCCCGACCCCGCTGGCCGTCTGCAGCAACTCGAACAGGTGCTTCTCGTCCTCGTCGGCGAACCCGTACAGGGTCAGCGAGTCCTCCCGCACGACCAGGCTGGTGACCAGCCGGGCCTCGGCGCCGACCCGCAGGCCGGCCAGGGTACCGGGCGTGCACTGCACCGCCAGCCCCACGCCGCCGACCTCCACCACGGCGCCCTCCGGCGCCACCGACGCGACCCGACCACGGACGCTGGCGATCATCTCGGTCCTCCAAGTGCCGCGGCCAGCCGGGCCCGGGTACCGCCGCGCCAGATGTGGCAGATGGCGAGCGCGAGCGCGTCGGCGGCGTCCGCCGGCCGGGGCGGGGACGGCATCCGCAGCAGCCGGGTGACCATTGCGGTCACCTGCGCCTTGTCGGCCTGACCCGAACCGGTCACGGCGGCCTTGACCTCGCTGGGTGTGTACATCTGGACCGGCAGCCCGGCCTTGGCCGCACCGAGCACCGCGACGGCGCCGGCCTGCGCGGTACCCATGACCGTGCGCACGTTGTGCTGGCTGAACACGCGCTCGACCGCCACGCTGTCCGGCCGGTGCTCGGCGACCAGGTCGGCCAGGGACCGGTCCAGGTGCAGCAGCCGGGTGGGCAGGTCGTCCCCGGGATCGCTGTGGATCACGTAGTAGGCGACCGGCGTGCAGAGCCGGCCGGGGGTGCCGTCGACGACACCGACCCCGCACCGGGTCAGGCCCGGGTCGACCCCGAGTACCCGCACGCCGCACCCCCTCCCCACCAGGACAGCTGTTCGAGAGGCTAGCGGCTGCGCGGGCGGCCCGGCCGCGCGACACGCGGACCTTGGGAGGCCCACCGCCAGAGGCGGGCGTTCGGCGGGCCGGCGGGCGGCGCCGGGTCCGATGCCCGGCCGTACCAGACCAGTCGCGCGCGGTGCGCGGCGGCGGCGGCTTGCGGCGATGACCAGACGCCGACGGTACCCGGGCGGCCGGCGCGCCAGTCGACGGTCAGCGCGCCGCCGTCGGGGAGCGTCATGCCGACCGCGAGTAGCCGGTGTCCCGGCCGGCCGCAGGGTTCCGGAGCGCGAAGGTGACGGGAAGCTGCGGCACGGCCCGGTCCTCTCGATAGCTCGGATCCCTGGCGGCTCCCGGGGGACCGCCCCGCCGGGTACCCGACGGGGCGGTCCCGGTCACCCGGCGGCGCGGCCCTGGCGGCGGCGCGTCGACGGGGATTCGGGGAGCGGCGGCGTGGCCCATCCGTGTGCGAGAATCTACGGAGAGTCACCGTCGCTTCCCATCGAGCATGGCACGCGGCCAGGACCCCGTGCAACGTGCACAGGCCAAGGTCGCACAGGGTGTGCGACACCGTGCATGCGGACCGTTGCCAAGCACAGTCCGTGCACCGAGAGTGGACAGCATGTCGGTACGGACCAGTCCCACAGTGCGCCGCCGGCGGCTCGGTAGCGAGCTACGCCGGCTGCGGGAGGCCGCCGGCCTCACCTGCGAGCAGGCGGGGGACCATCTCGACTGCTCCGCCTCCAAGATCAGCCGGATGGAGACGGCGCGGGTACCCGCCCGCGCCATCGACGTCCAGGCGCTGTGCCACCTCTACGGGGCGGGCGACGAGCAGATGACGGTACTCGTCGCGCTGGCCCGCGAGTCCAAGACCGAGGGTTGGTGGCAGCGGTTCGACGGGGTACTGCCGGACTGGTTCGGCACCTACGTCGGGCTGGAGGCGGAGGCCGCCACGATCCGCACGTACGAGATCGAGCTGATCCCCGGCCTGCTGCAGACCGCCGCGTACGCCCGGGTGCTGTTCGAGTCCGCCGAAGTCAGCGCGCCCGACGAGGTCGAGCAGGCGGTCTCGATCCGGAGGTCGCGGCAGGAGGTCCTGCGCGGTGACAACCCGCCGCAGTACTGGGCGGTGTTCAGCGAGGCCGCCCTCCACCGGCTGATCGGTGGTCCGGCGATCATGCGGGACCAGCTCCTGCACGTCGCCGAGATAAGTGAGTTACGGCACGTGACCGTCCAGGTCATCCGGGCCGACGCCGGCGCACATCCGGGCATGTGCACGCCGTTCGTGATCCTCAGCTTCCCCGAGCGTTCCGATCCTCAGGTCACGTTCGTTGAGTACTTGACCGGCGCTCTCTACCTGGAGAAGCGGGAGGAGGTTGACCAGCACAACCTCGTCTTCAACCACCTCGTGGCCGCAGCCATCTCCCCGCAGCAGTCGGTAGACCTCATCCGCTCGACGGCGAAACAGCTCGTCTAGTCACGAAAGGAAGCGCGGGATGACGCCCAACCTGTCTCGTGCCATCTGGCACAAGAGCTCTCGCAGTGGGAGCACCGGCGGCAACTGCGTCGAGGTGGCCAACCTCGACGCGGCTGTCGCCGTCCGGGACTCCAAAGCCCCGGACAACGGCACGTTAGTCTTCGACCGATCGGAATGGGCGACGTTCCTCAACGCCGCCAGGAACGGCGAGTTCGACCGCTGACTCGCAGCGATTCGGCGCCGGCCCCCGCGAGGGTCCGGCGCCGTTTGCGTCGGTACCGGCGTCAGCGCCGCCGGTTCATGGCCTGGCTATCGCCGGCCACAGCATGTCGACGAGGCGCTCGGGCAGCGTGGCCCGATCCAGGTTCGGGTTCCAGCCGGTCATGGTCTGCGAGATCAGTGGACCCATCAGCATCACCAGGACGAGGTCGAGGTCGAGATCCGCGCGCAGTTCCCCGCTGCCGATGCCGCGCCGCAGGACCTCCCGCATCAGCTCCCGCCGGGGCTCGCTGATCTTCTGGACACAGCGGTGCAGCTCGGGGCTGCGGTGGATCTCGCTCCACAGGCACGGCATGATCTTCGCGGCCCGGCTGTGCGCCGGTACCGCGATCGGGCGCAGCAGCGCCACGAGGTCGTCCCGGACCGACTCACCCTTGATCCGGGGCGGCTCCCCCTTGACCGAGGCGACCGCGTCGACGAGCAACGCCTCCTTGTTGGACCAGCGCCGGTAGATCGTCGCCTTGCCCACCCCGGCGCGCGCCGCCACCGACTCGATCGAGATCGACTCGGCCGGATTGCCCTCGGTCAGCAGGTCGAGGACCGCCTCGATGATCGCCTCGTCAGCGCGGGGACTGCGCGGCCGACCGGGAGCCTTCCGCTCCTGGTCGACCGGCGCAGCATCCGGTGTAGTTGCCGTCACACCCCACATTGTCACTGGCCGCTCACGCCTCGGCCAACTCCAGCTCGTCGGTCAGCGTGGCGACCGGAGCTTCGACCGCCGGCTGGACGACCGCCCGGCGCGGCAGCCAGGCGAGGACGACCACCATGCCGGCCAGGGCCATGACGACCGAGCCCAGCGCCGCGGCGTGCATGGCATCGACGAACGCGGCGTTCGCCGTGCCGATCAGTCCCCGTCCAGCTCCCCCGAGGTGCTGGGCGGTGGCGTACGCCCCGGAGACCGACTCGGTGGCCGCCGACCGCGCGGCCGGCGGCAGTTCGCTCACGTTGTCGTGGATACCGGAGCGGTAGACCGCGGCGAGCACCGAGCCGAGGACGGCGATCCCGAGGGCCCCGCCCACCTGGCGGATCGTGTTGCCGACAGCGGAGCCCACGCCCGCCTTCTCCCGCGGTAGCGAGGACATGATCGACTCGGTGGCCGGCGGCATGACGTTCGCCATCCCGGCGCCCTGCAGGAAGAAGAGCAGACCGAGCAGCCAGACCGGGGTCGTCGCGTCGACCAGGAAGAACCCGCCGAGACCCAGGGTCACCAGGCCGAGCCCGACCGCACAGACCGCCTTCGGCCCGTACCGGCGCACCATGGCCGCGCTACGCGGGGCGAAGACCAGCTGGGCCACCGCGAACGGCGTGGTCAGCAGGCCGGCCTTCAACGGGCTGTACCCGCGCACCAGCTGCAGGTAGAACGCCATGAAGAAGAACGTGCCCATGGCCGCGAAGAAGACCAGGCCGATCGAGGCCACCGCCGCGGAGAAGCGCGGGTTGCGGAAGAGCGCCACGTCCAGGGACGGGTACCGCACCCGGCGCTCGACCAGCACGAAGACGACCAGCAGGGCGAGACCGCCAGCGAGGGTACCCCAGGAGCGCGGACGCCCGAAGCCGTGCTCGCCGCCGTCGATGATCCCGTACACGAGCAGGCCAAGGCCGGCGATCGACAGCAGCACCCCGGCGACGTCCACCCGGCCGGGCTGCGGATCGCGGGAGTCCGGTACCAGCGACAGGACCGCCAGAAGACCGATCAGCACGACCGGTACGTTGATCAGGAAGACCGAGCCCCACCAGAAGTGCTCGAGCAGCAGGCCGCCGACCACCGGCCCGACGGCCACACCGAGCCCGACGGCGCCCGCCCAGGTACCGATTGCCCGGGCCCGTTCCCGGGGTTCGAAGACGTTCGAGATGATCGCCAGCGTGGCCGGCAGTACCGCCGCGCCGCCGATGCCCATCAGCGCGCGGGCGGCGACCAGCTGGCCGGGGGTCTGCGCGTAGGCCGAGGCCGCGGACGCGATCCCGAACAGCAGCAGGCCGAGCAGCAGGACCTTCTTGCGACCCAGCCGGTCACCGAGTACTCCCCAGGTGAACAGCAGGCCGGCGAAGACCAGCGTGTACGAGTTGGTGGCCCACTCCAGCTCGCTCTGCGTCGCGCCGAGGCCGCGCTGGGGATCGGCGATCACCCGCAGGGCGACGTTGAGCACGGTGGTGTCGAGGATGACGACCAGCAGGCTGACCACCAGCACGCCGAGGATCAACCAGCGGCGCGGGTGGCCGGTGGCAGTAGCGTTGTCCATGAGTCTCCCCGTGGATTCGATACGGATCTGTTCCGTATCGCAGCCTATCGAGGCACGCAGTGATACGGAACCGTCTCGTAACGAAAAAAGATGTGACGAGGTTCGCACCGCTCGCGGGAATAGCAGGCCGGAGGATCAGGCGAAGCCGACTCGTAGTCCAGGTTGGCCGTCTGCAGGCCATCCCGGATCCCGACCAGGTCGCCCGGTTCGCTGACCACCTCGTACGCCTCGCCGAGATCGTTGACCTCCTCGGCGCCGGCGTCCAGTACCGCGCCGAGCACGTCGTCCTCGGTCAGCCCGCCGGCCTTGGGCACGATCGCCACGCCCTTGCGGTTGAACAGGTACGACACGCTGCCGGCGTCGGCCAGGTTGCCGCCGTTGCGGGTCAGCGCGACCCGTACCTCGGTGGCGGCCCGGTTGCGGTTGTCGGTCAGGCACTCGATGAGGATCGCGACGCCGTTCGGGCCGTACCCCTCGTACGTCACCGTCTGGTAGTCGGCGCCGCCAGCCTCCTGGCCGGAGCCGCGCTTGACCGCACGGTCGATGTTGTCGTTGGGTACCGAGTTCTTCTTGGCCTTCTGGATCGCGTCGTACAGGGTCGGGTTGCCGGCCGGGTCGCCACCGCCGGTGCGGGCGGCCACCTCGACGTTCTTGATCAGGCGGGCGAAGAGCTTGCCGCGCTTGGCGTCGATGACCGCCTTCTTGTGCTTGGTAGTCGCCCACTTCGAGTGGCCGGACATTGCCCCTCCGCTACTGAGTCTGTGCCTCGCGCACCAGCTCCACGAAGCGGCGATGCACGCGCAGGTCACCGGCGAGCTCCGGGTGGAAGGCGGTCGCGAGCAGATTGCCCTGCCGAACCGCGACAATCCTACCTTCCGGAACGGCAGCCTCCGCTGCGGCCACCGGTACCCTGCCGAGCACCTCGACGGCGGGACCGACCCGCTCCACCCAGGGGGCCCGGATGAACACGGCGTGGAACGGCCCCCCGGGTACCCCGTCGAGGGCCAGGTCGGCCTCGAACGAGTCGACCTGCCGGCCGAACGCGTTGCGCCGTACCGTCATGTCGATCCCGCCGAAGGACTGCTGGTCGGGGCGGCCGTCGAGGACCTCGGCGGCCAGCATGATCATGCCGGCGCAGGAGCCGTACGCGGGCATCCCGTCGGCGATCCGTTTGCGGATGGGGTCAGCGAGCCCGAAGTCGACCGACAGCTTGCTGATCGTGGTGGACTCCCCGCCGGGTATCACCAGCGCGTCGACGTCGTCCAGCTCGCCCGGCCGGCGCACCGGCCGCGCGACCGCCCCGCACACCTCGAGCCCGCGCAGGTGCTCCCGAACGTCGCCCTGCAGGGCGAGCACTCCAATATTCACCAGCCGCGCTCGGCTAGTCGATGGGACACGGGTACGTCGTCGACGTTGATCCCGACCATGGCCTCGCCCAGCCCGCGGGACACCTTCGCCAGCACGTCGGGGTCGTCGAAGAACGTGGTCGCCTTGACGATCGCGGCGGCCCGCTGGGCCGGGTTGCCGGACTTGAAGATGCCCGACCCGACGAACACGCCCTCCGCGCCGAGCTGCATCATCATCGCGGCGTCGGCAGGGGTGGCGATGCCGCCGGCGGTGAACAGGACGACCGGCAGCTTGCCCGCGCTGGCGACCTCGGCGACAAGCTCATACGGCGCCTGCAGCTCCTTCGCCGCGCCGTACAGCTCCTCGGCCGGCAGCGCGGCCAGCCGCCGCATCCCGGCCCTGATGCCGCGCATGTGCCGGGTTGCCTCGACCACGTTCCCGGTGCCTGCCTCACCCTTCGACCTGATCATCGCCGCGCCCTCGGCGATCCGGCGCAGCGCCTCGCCCAGGGAGGTCGCGCCGCACACGAACGGGACGGTGAAGTTCCACTTGACGACGTGATGCGCCTCGTCCGCCGGGCTCAGCACCTCGGACTCGTCGATGTAATCCACCCCGATCGCCTGCAGCACCTGGGCCTCGGCGAAGTGCCCGATCCGGCACTTGGCCATGACCGGCACGGAGACCGCTGCGATGATCCCGTCGATCATGTCGGGGTCGCTCATCCTGGCCACGCCGCCCTGCGCGCGGATGTCGGCGGGCACCCGCTCCAGCGCCATCACCGCGACGGCGCCGGCGTCCTCGGCGATCTTGGCCTGATCCGGCGTGACCACGTCCATGATGACGCCGCCCTTGAGCATGTCGGCCATGCCGCGCTTGACCCGCTGCGTCCCGGTCGCGGGCCCCGTCCCCGGAGCCGCGCCGCTGGCGGCACTGGCGGTACTGGCGGGAGCACTGTGGACTGACACGGAGACCTCACTTGATCGCTGCTAATGGCTGTGTCCATGGTAAGCGCGGCACGGCCGCGGCGCGGCGGGGGTTATCAGCCGGTCAGGTGCGGCATGTCCGTGCCCTGGCCGGCGGCGACCAGGGAATCGTCGATCTCGAAGAAAACCGGCAACTCGGCGCCGCCGGCCAGGCTGAGCAGCCGGACCAGCCAGCGGCGGCGAGCCGACAGCGTCGCCGCGACCGCGTCGTTGTAGAACTTGCGGGCCAGGAACACCTTGTGGGATGCCGCCTCGACCTCGGCGAGCAGCTCCTCGGCCCCGGCCCGGCCAGTCAGCGAGGCCAGGAAGTCCGGCTGGCCGAAGGCAGCGCGCAGCGCCCGGGTGAGGTCGCTCTCCCGCAGTTCCCTGAGCTCGTCGGCGGTCCGCGCGTCGTGCGCCGCGCCGGCCAGCAGCAGGCTGGTCGCCGGGTCGAGCAGGCAGGAGGAGGCCAGCTCAAGGGCGACCGAGCTGCGCCGGACGAGCGCCGCGTCGAGCGCGGCGCGGGCCGCCTCCTGGCGGGCGTGCAGCCGGTCGAGCCTGCCCGCCCGCCAGGAGATGTAGACACCGAGCAGCAGCGCGAGCCCGACGATTATGATCACGTCGGTCATGCCGCCACCACCCCGGGCCGCGGGCCGCCGATCCGGCCGGACCTTGCCGGTGCCGTCATCACGCCACCACCCCGACCCCGGTGCCGCCGAGCGTCACCGTCTCGTAGACCTGCACCACGTCACGCGCGATCACCGGCCAGTCGTAGCTGCGCACCGCAGCGGCGGCGGCTGCCGACAGGGCCGCCCGCCGTTCCGGGTCATCGAGCA
>WNGM01000166.1_pt1 | contig 71126 bp, 53 predicted proteins | sample 5400571 | NCBI WGS metagenome assembly WNGM01 (sample SAMN13153378, study PRJNA577476) | soil metagenome | isolation source: 100 cm soil or saprolite under Garry oak tree replicate 2 | place: USA:California | collected 2016-06-15
AAGATCAGGAAGGTGATCAGGGTGATGATCAGCACGACGACCGCCACCCACAGCAGCCGCCGGACGATGTAGCGCCACATAGGTCACGCGCCCTTGGTCGTTGGGGAGGCGCGGACCGCGGTGCGGTTCCGCGCCTCCCGCGGTTCAGCTCACTACAGGGTCGACGCGTTGATCTTGTTGTTCACTGCGATCTCGGTGAACGAGATGTAGCCCGAGAACTGGTCGAACTCGTAGTGGGTGAGGCTCGCGTTGTTGATGGTCGGGTTGTTGGCCCACAGGTACGGGATCCACGGAACCGCCTGCTCCATGACCGTCTTGTCGAAGTTCGCCCAGCAGGTCGTCCGCGCCGGGTCGGTGGCCTGGACCTTCTCGCAGTCGGTGATGTTGCTGTCGACGTTGGGGATGGTCACCCCGGCGGGGATCTTGGTCCCGATCGAACTGGCCTCGCTGGGCGTCAGCCCGACCAGCGCGTAGTTGGTGTTGCCGGTCGCGATGATGCTGGTGCCGGCGAACAGCGGCGCGGCGAAGGTGTAGGCGTCGGCGTAGTCCTTGCCCCAGCCGGCGTTGAGCGCGATCGGGATGTTGTTCTTGACGGTCTGGATGGTGGTGTAGGCGGCGCTGGTCGCCAGCTCCCGCGGCTTCACCACGATGCCGATCTTGCCAAGGCTGCTGACGACCACCGGCTCCAGGTCGGTCCACGGGGTGACGTTGCGGTTGATCATCACCATGTTCTTGCACGCCGCGGCGTCGCAGAGCCCGTCCTTGTTGGTGTCGTACTTGGACTGCTTCATCTCCCGCCCCACGCCTGCAGCATCGCGGCCTTGTCCATGATGAGGTTGGCCGCCTTGCGGACGTGGACGTCGTCGAACGGCGGCGTCGTCCAGTTCATCGTGAGGTACCAGGTGCGGTCGCCCGAGTCGAAGTGGATCAGGCTCTTCTTGGCGGGCTGCGTCAGGTACTGCTGCAGGATCGGCTTGGGCGGCTGGTTGGTGAACGAGGCGTCCAGGCTGCCGGACTGCACCTTGTTGAAGATGTCGTTGATGTTGGTGTCGATGGTGACCTGGATGCCGTCGACGTTGTTGGTCCGCAGGTCGTCGGTGGCCTGGTCGTAGTTGGGGTTGCGGACCATGGTGATCTGCTTGCTCGGGTCGAAGCCGGCGATCGGCTTCATCGCCGAGCACGAGGTGGTCGTGAGCGCCTCGGAGCCCTTGAGCATGTAGGGGCCGGAGGAGATCAGGTAGCGGCCGTAGTCGCCGGCCTTGGTGAAGCACTTGGCGACCTCTTGGGGGACCGGCGCGGTCGCCGCCATCGACAGGCGGTACAGGAAGTCACCCTGCGGCTTGTCGAGGTGGAAGACGATCGTGGAGTCGTCCGGCGTCTCGATCCCGGAGATGGGCGCCGGGCTCTTGGCCTTGCCGTCCATGCCCTTGATGGTGCCGAAGTAGTACTGGCCGTACTGGGCCACCAGCGGCGCGGTGTTGATGCGCTCGAAGGCGTACTCGACGTCCTTGGAGGTGATCGCGCGGTTGACCGGCGGGCCGAACTTGAGGCCGGACTTGAGCTTGAAGGTATACGTCAAGCCATCACTGGAGATCGTCGGCAGCGCCGTCGCCAGGTCCGGGTGCAGCTCGTTGCCCTTCGCGCCGGCGGTGTGGTTGGTGGCGACCAGCGTGCGCAGTAGCGCGTTGTACATCGTGAACGCGCTCGCCAGATACTCACCGGTCGGGTCGAAGGCGTTGGTGAACCCGAAGTCGTCCTGTGCGGTGCGCAGCACGCCGCCCTTCTGGACGCCGCCCGTCGAGGTCCCACCACCACCGCCGCCCCCACCGCCGCAGGCCGCGGCGATCAGGGCAATAGCGAGGGCAAGTCCCACCATGCCGATCCAACGTCGTCTCTTGCCCATCATTCCTCGCCTTTCAACAGAGGGGATCGTCACCGTCGTTGGTGTCGCTACGATTGGGTTCTGCAACCTCCCTTCACGGTCGCGAGATCGTCAGCTCCGCTCGCTCGGTCCGAGGGCGTCGCGGAGCCCGTCGCCGACCAGGTTGAACGAGAGGGTGGTGAGCACCAGGAACGCTCCGGGGAAGACCATCATCCACCACGCGTAGGTGAAGAGCTGACCATTGGTGGCGTCCGAGAGCATGCGACCCCACGACGGGGTGGACTGCGGGACGCCGACGCCCAGGAACGACAGGCCGGCCTCGAACAGGATGTTGCTCGGGATGATCAGCGAGGTGTAGACGACGATCGGCGCGACGAGGTTCGGCAGCAGCTCGCGGAACATGATCCAGTAGTTGCGCGCGCCGAGCGATCGCGCCGCCTCGATGAACTCGCGCTCCCGCAACGAAAGGACCTGGCCGCGAACGATACGGGCGATGTTGGGCCAGGTGAAGAGCGCGATGATGCCGATCACCAGGCTGAGCCCCGGCTGCAGCAGACCGCCCAGGCAACCGTTCGGCGAGATCGAGCAGACCGTGGAGAGGCCGATCGCGAACAGCAGCAGGGGCATGGAGAGAACGATGTCCACCAGCCGCGAGACGGTCGTGTCGTAGGGGCCGCCCACGAAGCCGGCGCTCAAACCGAGCACCACGCCGATGATGCTGGCGAGCCCGGTGGCGACGAAGGCGATCACCAGCGACGTTCGGATGCCGTAGATGGTGCGGAGGAAGACGTCCCGCCCGACCTGGTCGGCGCCGAACCAGAAGGTGCCGTTGGGTCCTTTGGGCAGGCCCACATCGGGGGTCAGCATGGTGGTCCCGAACAGGTCGTTGGGACCATGGTGGACGATCACCTTGAACAGCGGGGCGGCCAGGGCCAGCACGATCAGCACGATGATGATGACCGCTCCGGCAACGGCGGCCCGGTCCTTCATGAACCGGATACGGAACAGCGCCCACGAGGAACGAGCGACCGCACCCTCACCGCCTGGCGATGGTTGAGGCTCGATCTGCTCCTCGGTCAAGATTGGTTGGCTCACGTCGCCCTCCGCGGCCAGATACGGAGCCCCAGCCCCGGCACACGGGGACAGGAGCCGGCTCCGACCAGCTTGTCGAGCCGGATCATAGCCCGTGGCGACAGCCCCAAACATGAGAATGAGCTATGAGTTCACGCTGGTCAGAGCAGCTATTGAGGAGTCACCCCAGGATGTTTGGTGGCGTTCCACTGTATCAGGGATAAAGCGTGCGAGTCAGTCTGATACGGTCCTTCCGCCTTGCGGACGTCCGGCACACTCAGCAGACCATGAGGAGCAACCAGTCACAGTGATTCCCTCGAACCAGCCGGTGTGGCCTGGCCGGCCGCGACCGCTCGGTGCCACCTGGGACGGTGAGGGCACCAACTTCGCGGTGTTCGCCGAGGAGGCGGAGGCGGTCGAGCTGTGCCTCTTCGACGAGCGCGGGGCCGAGCGCCGGCTCGAGCTGCCCGAGGTCACGGCGCACACCTGGCACGGCTACGTGCCGGGGATCGGGCCGGACCAGCGCTACGCGTTCCGCGTCCACGGCCCCTTCGACCCGCGGCGCGGCCTGCGCTTCAACCCCGCCAAGCTGCTCCTGGACCCCTATGCCCGCGCCATCGAGGGGATGGTCGACTGGGACGAGTCGGTCTTCGGCTACCGGGTCGGCGCCGACGACCTGGTGGCGGACGACCGCGACTCGGCGCCGCACGTGCCGAAGTCGGTGGTCGTGCACGAGGGCTTCCCCTGGGGCGACGACCGCCGCCCGGCGGTGCCCTGGGCCGACACGGTGATCTACGAGGCGCACGTCCGGGGCTTCACCATCCGCCATCCCGGCATCGCCGAGCACGAGCGCGGCACCTACGCCGGCATGGGCTCGCCCCCGGTGGTCGAGCACCTGCGCCGGCTGGGGGTGACCACGGTCGAGCTGCAGCCGGTGCACCACTTCATCTCCGAGCACGAGGTGGTGCGGCGGGGGCAGACGAACTACTGGGGCTACAACTCGATCGGCTACTTCGCCCCGGAGGCGCGCTACTCCTCGTCCGGCCGGCGCGGCCAGCAGGTGCGGGAGTTCAAGGCGATGGTCCGCAACCTGCACGCCGCCGGGATCGAGGTGATCCTCGACGTGGTCTACAACCACACCGCCGAGGGCGGCGCGCTCGGCCCGACGCTGTCGTTCCGCGGGATCGACAACCGCTCCTACTACCGGCTCGACGACGCCAACCCGCGCGCCTATGTGGACTTCAGCGGCACCGGGAACACCCTCAACGTGCGCCACCCGCAGGTGCTCGCACTGATCATGGACAGCCTGCGGTACTGGGTGCTGGAGATGCACGTCGACGGGTTCCGCTTCGACCTGGCCAGCGCGCTGGCCCGCGGCTTCCACGAGGTCGACCGGCTGTCGGCGTTCTTCGACCTGATCCACCAGGACCCGGTGATCTCGCAGGTGAAGCTCATCGCCGAGCCGTGGGACGTGGGCGAGGGCGGCTACCAGGTCGGCAACTTCCCGGTCCTGTGGACCGAGTGGAACGGCCGCTACCGCGACACCATCCGCGACTTCTGGCGTGGCGCCCGCACCGGCGTGGCCGACCTCGCCTACCGGCTCACGGGCTCCTCGGACCTGTACCAGTCGGACGGGCGGCGGCCCTACGCCAGCATCAACTTCGTCACCGCCCACGATGGCTTCACCCTCCACGACCTGGTCTCCTACGACCACAAGCACAACCAGGCCAACGGCGAGGGCAACCGCGACGGGAGCGACGACAACCGGTCCTGGAACTGCGGGGTGGAGGGGCCCACCGACGACCCCGAGGTCCTCGCCCTGCGCGAGCGCCAGAAGCGCAACCTGCTGGCGACCCTGCTGCTGTCGTCGGGGGTGCCGATGCTGCTGGCAGGCGACGAGATGGGACGCACGCAGCGCGGCAACAACAACGCCTACTGCCAGGACAACGAGATCTCCTGGCTGGACTGGCACCTGGACGAGGGCGGGCGGGCGCTGCTGGAGCACACCAGGGCGCTGCTCGCGCTGCGCGGCGCGCACCCGGTGTTCCGGCGCCGCAGGTTCTTCCAGGGGCAGGCCTTGCACGGCTCGGGGGTCAAGGACATCGGCTGGTTCACCAGCGACGGCGCCGAGATGGACGAGGCCCGCTGGCGCGCCCCGGACATCGTCACCCTGGGCGTGTTCCTCAACGGCGAGGAGATCCACGACCTCGGGCCGCGCGGCGAGCGCATCGTCGACGACTCGTTCCTGCTGCTCATCCATGGCGGCGCCGAGCCGGAGCAGTTCACGCTCCCCGGCTCGCCCTGGGCCAAGGAGTACGAGTTGGTGCTCGACACCGCCACCGACCCCGCCCCGCCCGACACTGACGCCCGCCACCTGCCCGCCGGCGAGCAGTTCCTCCTGCCGCCCCGCTCCTACGCCGTCCTCCGCAAGCGCTCCTGACGGATACTGCTCCTCGGGGGTGATCGCGGACTGAAGGGGTGGGTTGGCGGGGGGCAACGTTGGTCGGTGCGGTGCTGGCGTGCGTCCTGGCGGCGGGCTGCTCCCCGGGGGCCCGGCGGCAGGGCGCGGAGGCGCCCGCGCAGGCCGGGTCGGCGGGCGGGGCGCGCGCCGGCGAGGCCGGGGCCCGCGAGGGGGGCGGCGCGGCTCGTGGGGCAGGCGCGCCTCGATCACGCTCTACAAGGTGCGCGAGCCCGACCCGGCCGCCTCCAGGGCCGAGCTGCTGGCGACCTACCGGCTCCGCTACCCCGACCCCGACGCGGGCTGCCGCGGCTGGGACGCGGAGTCGCTGTTCCTGGTCGGCGGCCTCCCCTACGTCATCACCAAGACCGGCTTCCCGGTCGTCTACCGGGCGGCCACCCTGGACCCACGGCGCACGACCGTGCTGCGGCGCGTCGGCGGCCTGGCATCGGGCGTGACCGAGCCGGTGGTCTTCCCGACCGGCGCCGACCTGGACGTCGCCCACAGCCGCCTGGCGGTCGCCACCTACGCCACCTTGGCGATCTACCAGGCCAGCAAGCCCTCACTGAGCGGCGAGGCGCTGGTCGCCGAGCTGATCGGGCACCCAGCGCGCTGGACCGTCCAGCTGGGCTGCCTGATCTGCCCGGTCTCCCAGCTCAGCATGGTCGAGGGTGTGGCGTTCACCGGGCGCGCCGAGGACCTGACCCTGCTGTCCGAGCGCCACGACGTCTGGTACGTCCCGACCGCCGCCTACGAGCGCTGAACTCCCTCGAGGGAGGCGTGGCGCGGCCACGGCTGGGCGGTCTCGAGCTGGAGCGCGACCGACAGCAGCAGCGCCTCCGTGCCCCTTGGCGCCGTGAGCTGGACGCCGATCGGCAGGCCCTCCGAGGAGCGCCCAGCTGGCACCGAGATCGCCGGGACGCCGAGCAGGTTCTGGACCGGCGGGTAGGGCATGAACCTCGTGAGGCCGAGGATCGTCGGCCACAGGCCCTTGCCCTGGTAGGCGCCGATGCGCAGCGGAGGGGTCGCCAGCGTCGGGGTCAGCAGCAGGTCGTAGCCGCCCTGGTCGAACCAGTCCTGGAAGCGGGAGCGCAGCGCCTCGGCGGTGCCGGGTCTCGGCGGCCGGTTGCGCCGCAGCCAGCGCCCGGTGCGTACCCAGCTCTGGGTACGGCGTTCCAGCGCCTCGAAACGCAGCGAGTCGGCCTCCTCCGCGCCACCGACGAACGCGCGGTGCAGGAACGGCAGCGAGTCGGTCGGGCGGTAGGGCGGGTCGGCGGGGATCACCGCGTGGCCGCTGGAGCGCAGCGCCTCGGCCGTGGCCTGGACGGCGCGCTCCACCTCGGGGTGGACCTTGACGCCGATGGCCGGCGAGGCCGACGAGGCGGCGATCCGCAGCGATCCGGAGGGCGGCGCGACCGCTCGGTAGGTCTGCATGCCCGCCAGCACGTCAAGCATCAGCGCCACGTCCGCCACGGTGGTGCCGAGCGGGCCGTACTCGGACATGCCGACCCAGGTGGAGTGGCCGGCGGCCGCCGGCACGACCTCCGACCCCGGCTTGATGCCGACCAGCCCGCAGCAGGACGCGGGGATGCGGATCGAGCCGCCGCCGTCGGAGCCGAGCGCCAGCGGCGCCATCGCCGCGGCCACCGCGGCGCCGCCACCGCCGCTGGAGCCTCCGGGCGTGTGGTCGAGGTTCCAGGGGTTGCGGGTGGCGCCGAATGCCGCCGTCTCGGTGAACGGCCACAGGCACAGCTCCGGCACGGTGGTCTTGCCGAGCGGTATCGCGCCGGCCTGCCGCAGCCGCCGGACCAGCTCGTCGTCGGAGGCGGCCGGCTCCTCGGGGCTGGCCAGGGTGCCGCTGCGCGTCGCGTAGCCGGCCATCTCCAGGTTGTCCTTGATGGCCACGGGCACGCCCGCCAGCGGCAGCTCGCGCAGGTCGGCCCGGGACGCCAGCGCGCGCGCCTCCTCGCGGACCCCGTCCGGCCGCACGACCTGGAAGGCGTGGATGCTGCGGTCCAGCGATTCGATCCACTCCAGGTGCGCCTCCACCACGTCCTGTGGGCTCGCGCGGCCCTCGCGGACGGCGGCGGCCAGTTCGATCGCGGTGCGGCCGACGAGCGGCTCGGTGGCGGTGCCGGCCATGGCGTCTCCTCAGGGCTCGCTCGTGGGGGCGACGGTCAGCGGTGGCGCCATGCTCGCCTCCGGCCGGCCGGCGGTCAAGAGCCGCCGGACGTGGGGCGAGGCGAGCGCCCAGCACCGGCGCCCGCCCTCGCCTCACGCGGCCGCGATGCGGCCGACCGGCCGCTCAGAGAAGCGACAAGATGCTGCTCAACAGGCTTCCGGCGACTCCGACGAGCTGGGTGAGAAGATTCGTGATCATGGCAGCGACCATCCTCCTGTGATGGGGGCCAAACGGCCCGTCATTGGCGTGTCACGATACGTTCGGCACGAACACTTCGAGACTTTCGCGTCACTAGAAAGAAAAGTCGGATATCCTCGCGCACCCGGGCGGCCAGGCCCGCCGTGTCCCGGCCGGCGGAGCCAGGCGGCGTCAGCCGGAGGCCCAGGCGACCAGGCCGAGCTCGGCGGGGCTGATCAGGCTCTGGTGGCGCGGCACGACCCGGACCGTGTAGCCGAAGGCGCCCGGTGTCAGCAGCGGGACCTCCCCCTCGAACACCCAACCGCCGTCCTCGCGGTGGCCGTCCTGTTTGAGCGGCAGGACGTCGACCTCGCGCAGCTCGTCGGCGTCGTCGACCCGACCGCAGGCGATCTGGACCTCGACCTCCTCCGGTTCGAGGTTGCCCAGCTCGACCACCGCCCGCACCGACAGCCGGGAGCCCAGCGCCGGCTCCTGCTGCCCGCCGGTGACCTTGCGGATCATCACCCCGGACCAGGCCGCCGTCACCCGCTCCTTCCAGGCCGCCAGCTCGCGCGCGCCGGCGAAGCCGTGTTCCTGCAGCCGCCAGGAGCTGTCGGCCGCCGGCAGGTAGTAGTCGTCGGTGTACTGCCTGACCATGCGGGAGGCAAGCACCACCGGCCCGAGCGTGACCAGGTTGTGCTTGACCATCCCGACCCAGCCGCTCGGCGGCCCCGCCGCCCGGTCGTAGAACAGCGGGACGATCTCGTGCTCGAGCAGGTCGAAGATGGCGGAGGCCTCCAGCTCGTCGCGGCGCTCCGCGGGGATGGTCGGGTCGTCGGCCGACGGGATCGCCCAGCCGTTGCGGCCGTCGTAGCACTCGTCCCACCAGCCGTCCCGGATCGACAGGTTCAGGCTGCCGTTCATCGCCGCCTTCATGCCGCTGGTGCCGCACGCCTCGTACGGGCGCAGCGGGTTGTTGAGCCACACGTCCGCGCCCGCGACCAGCGTCCTGGCCATGGCCATGTCGTAGTCGGGCAGGAAGGCGATGCGGTGGCGCACCCGGGGATCCGAGGCGAAGCGGGCGAACTCGGCGATCAGCTCCTTGCCGCCCTCGTCTGCGGGATGGGCCTTGCCGGCGATCACGAGCTGGATCGGCCGCTCGGGGTCCAGCAGCAGCCGCGTCAGGCGCTCGGAATCCTTGAGCAGCAGGGTGAGGCGCTTGTACGAGGGCACCCGCCTGGCGAAGCCGATGGTCAGCACGTCGGGGTCGAAGGCCCTGGTGATCCAGCCGAGCTGGCCCTCGCTGGCGCCTCTGGCGCGCCAGGCCACCGCCAGGCGGCGGCGGACGTCCTCGACCAGGCGGCGGCGGGCCCGCCGCCGCAGCTCCCAGATCTCGCCGTCGGGCACGCCCTGGAGTGGTGTCCACGGCTGGTCGGAGGTCTGGAAATCGGCCCCGAGGTAGCGCTCGAACAGCTCGGCCCAGTCCCGCTGCACCCAGGTCCCCGCGTGCACGCCGTTGGTGACGTGGCTGATCGGCGCCTCGGTGGAGCTGAAGCCCGCCCAAAGTCCGTGGAACAGCTCGCGCGAGACCTGCCCGTGCAGGCGGCTGACGCCGTTGGCACGCTGGGCCAGGCGCAGGCCCATCACGGCCATGTTGAACATCGAGCCGTCGCCGTCCGGCTCGGCGCCGAGGTCCATGATCCGGTCGACGTCCAGGCCCGTCTCGACCCCGCCGGCGCCGAAGTAGCGCTCGATGAAGGAGCGCGGGAACCGGTCGATGCCCGCCTCGACCGGGGTGTGGGTGGTGAAGATCGTGCCGGCGCGGGTCGCCTCGATGGCGCTGGCCGCGTCCAGGCCCTCGTCCTGGATCAGGCGGCGGATCCGCTCGAGCCCGAGGTAGCCGGCGTGGCCCTCGTTGGTGTGGAAGACCTCGGCCCGGAGACCGAGCGCGTCCAGCGCCCGCACCCCGCCGATGCCGAGGAGGATCTCCTGCCGGAGGCGGTGCTCGCCGCCGCCGCCGTAGAGGCGGTCGGTGACCGCGCGCTCCACCGGTGCGTTGCCGTCGACGTCCGAGTCGAGCAGGAACAGCGGCACGCGGCCCACGTCCGCCCGCCAGAGCTGCGCGAACAACGGAGCGCCGTCGGGCAGCCGCACGTTGATGCGCAGCGGCCCGCCCTCGCCGTCGGTGACCAGCTCCAGCGGCAGCTCCTGCGGGTTGAAGGCGGGGTACGACTCGACCTGCCGGCCGTCGGCGGTCAGGGCCTGCCGGAAGTACCCCGACCGGTAGAACAGCCCCACGCCGACCAGTGGCACGCCGAGGTCGCTGGCCGCCTTGAGGTGGTCGCCGGCCAGCACGCCGAGCCCGCCGGAGTACTGCGGCAGGACCTCGCTGACGCCGAACTCGGGGGAGAAGTAGGCGATCCGGCTGGGCGCGCCGCTCAGCGTCTGGTACCAGCGAGGCTCGCGCAGGTACGTGGCGAGGTCGTCGGCGGCGGCCGCCTGGGCCGCCAGGAAGGCCGGGTCGGCCGCGGCGCGCTCCAGCACGGCGGCGTCCGCCTCGTTCAGCATCCGCAGCGGGTTGTGGCCCGAGGCCTCCCAGCCGGCCGGGTCCATGGCGGCGAACAGCTCCTGCACCGGAGGATGCCAGGTCCAGCGCAGGTTGCGAGCCAGGACGGACAGGGGCACCAGTGGCTTCGGCACGGTGGGCAGCACCGTGAAGCGTTGTAGCGGTTTCATGATTGGTCGACTATACAAGCGCTCGCCGAATCGGCCGCGGGCCTGTCCACAGCCTCTGAGCAGCATGGACGCCGTTGTCCTGCGCGTGTTCACAGCGAAGTCTCCGGATCGGGCTGATAGACGCCGGTCACGCATCCGCGGTGCGCGCCGCCTCGCCAGTCTGTCCTGATACGTGATGAGGCGCGGCACCGGTACATGTCCGGCGTCTAGCTCCCCCTCCAGGTGGTAGCGTGCAAGTGTGATCGGGCGCGTCGTCATCGAGGGGATCCGACCGCAGGTTGACTGCGGGCAATGGCCTGCCCGCGCGGTCGCCGGTGAGTGCGTGCCCATCCAGGCGACCATCTTCCGCGACGGCCACACCGTGGAGGTCGCCGCGGCGGTCCGGGTCGTCGGCCCCGGTGAGCGCCAGGATCAGCGCATCCGCATGACCGAGGTCAACCACGGCCTGCACCGGTGGGAGGCCGAGGTCACCCTGCCAGGCATGGGCATGTGGTCCTTCACGGTCGAGGCGTGGACCGACGAGCTGGCCACCTGGCTGCGCGGCACGACCGCCAAGCTCGACGCCGGCCGCGACATCGACCTCGAGCTGGAGGAGGGCGCCCTGCTGCTGGAGCGCGAGGCGACCCGGCTGCCGGCCGCCCGTCGGGGCCCGCTGGTCGAGGCGATCGCCGGCCTCCGCGGCGAGGGCGATGCCGCCACCCGGCTGGCCGCGGCCACCGATCCCACCATCGCCGAGCTGCTGGAGGCGTACCCTCCGCGCTCCCGCACCCGCTCCCGCCGCCTGCGGACCTGGGTCGACCGGCCGCGCGCGCTCTACGGCGCGTGGTACGAGTTCTTCCCGCGCTCGGAGGGCGCCACCGAGACCTCCAGCGGCACGCTACGGCAGGCTGCCGAGCGCCTGCCCGCGGTCGCCGGCATGGGGTTCGACGTCGTGTACCTGCCCCCGATCCACCCGATCGGCTCCACCAATCGCAAGGGACGCAACAACACGGTGCACGCGCGCCGGGACGATCCGGGCAGCCCCTGGGCGATCGGCGGCGACGCCGGTGGCCACGACGCGATCCACCCCGACCTCGGCACCATCGAGGACTTCGATGCCTTCGTGGCCAGGGCGCGCGAGCTCGGCATCGAGGTCGCCCTCGACTACGCGCTGCAGTGCTCGCCCGACCACCCGTGGATCAAGGAGCACCCCGAGTGGTTCCGCATCCGTCCCGACGGCTCCATCGCCCACGCGGAGAACCCACCCAAGGTCTACGAGGACATCGTCCCGTTCGACTTCGACAGCCCCGAGGCGCCGGCGCTCTACGGAGCCTGCAAGGGCATCCTCGATCACTGGATCAGCCACGGTGTCCGCGTATTCCGCGTGGACAACCCGCACACCAAGCCGGTGCGCTTCTGGGAGTGGCTGCTTGACGCCGTCAAGACCGAGCACCCCGAGGTGGTGTTCCTCTCCGAGGCGTTCAGCACCCCGCCGATGATGCACGTGCTCGCCAAGGTCGGCTTCAGCCAGTCCTACACCTACTACACCTGGCGGAACACCAAGGCCGAGCTGGAGGAGTACCTGACCGAGCTGACCACCTCGGAGTCCGCGGACTACTTCCGGCCGAACTTCTTCGTGAACACCCAGGACATCCTCACCGCCTACCTGCAGCAGGGGGGCCCGCCGGCGTTCAGGGTCCGCGCCACCCTGGCCGTTACGATGTCGCCGTCCTGGGGCATGTACTCGGGCTTCGAGCTCTACGAGCGCGAGCCGCGCTCGCCCGGCAGCGAGGAGTACCTGAACTCCGAGAAGTACCAGTACCGGCCGAGGGACTGGTCCCAGCCGTCGCTGGCACCCTACGTGGCGCGGCTCAATCAGGTCAGGCGCGCCCATCCCGCCCTACACTGGCTCCGCAATCTCCGTTTCCACCTGGTCGACTCGACCGACATCATCGCGTTCTCCAAGCGGTACCGGGACGATACCGTCCTGGTGGTGTGCAACCTCGACCCGCACCAGGCCCACGACAGCATGGTGCATCTCTGGCTGCCGGCCCTCGGGCTGGACTGGGACGTCGGCTCGTTCGAGGTCCATGACGAGCTGACCGGCCAGAGCTGGACCTGGCAGGGACCGTCCAACTACGTCCGCCTCGATCCCGCATCCGAGGTGGCCCACGTGCTCCACGTCCGATCTCGATAAGCCCATCGAGGCGTCGCCATGACCGAGCTGGAGTCCGCTCTCGCCGCATTCCTTCCCAGCCAGCGCTGGTTCTCGGGCAAGGGACGGCAGATCGGCGAGGTCCGAATCGAAGCGAACGTGCCCCTGCGCGCCGCCAGGCCGACGCTGCACCTGGTGGTCGCCGCGGTGGCGTACGCCGACGGCGGCGTGGACCGCTACCACCTTCCGATCGGGCACGACTTCGGCTTCGAGGCCCGCTCGCTGCTCAGCCGCCGCCCCGGCGCGCTGATCCTGGAGACCAAGCCGCCACGCGAGGGCGTCTACTACGACGCGGTCGTCGATGAGCGCCTCGGCGCGATCTTCCTGGAGATGCTGTCGCGCGGGGCGACGCTGGACCAGCTCCGCTTCCACCGCGCTCCGGAGTGGAACGAGACACTGCGCGGGCCGGGCAAGCTGCTGAACGCCGAGCAGACCAACTCCTCGCTGGTGTTCTCGAACCGGCTGATCCTCAAGCTGTTCCGCCTGCTCCAGCCGGGCGAGAACCCGGAGCTGGAGGTCACCAGGGCGCTGGCGGCCAAGGGGTTCGACGCCTGCGCGGAGCTGCTCGGCTGGATCGAGGGCCTCGGCTCCACGCTGGGAGTGCTCCAGCGCTACTACGCCGGCAGCGTGGAGGGCTGGAAGCTCGCCGTCGAGCGAGTCGCCGACCACTACGAGTCCGAGGACCCTGGCAACTTCGCCGGAGAGGCCAGGGAGCTGGGGCGGCTCACGGCCGAGCTGCACGCCGCCCTGGCGACCGCCCTTCCCAAGGTCAGCGAGGGCCAGCCCGACCTCGGCCGCCTGAGCGCCCGCCTGATGGGCCAGCTCACCCAGGTCGCCGCGCTCGTGCCCGAGCTGGCGCCCTACCGGCGCGCGATCGAGGAGGTCTACGCCGAGGCGGTGCGCGGGGTCGGCGGCGCCGTCCACCTCCAGCGCATCCACGGCGACTACCACCTCGGGCAGGTGCTGCGCGTGGGGCAGCGGTGGCTGGTGATCGACTTCGAGGGAGAGCCGGCGCGCAGCCTGGAGGAGCGCCGCCGCATGACCAGCCCGCTGCAGGACGTGGCCGGCATGCTGCGCTCGTTCGACTACGCCGCCCACTCGCCGCTGGTGCTCGGCGAGGACCCGGACACCCCCGGGCCGAGCAGGGCCGAGCTGGACCGGCTCGGGCAGGCGGCGCAGCGCTGGATCCAGGCCAACCGGACCGCGTTCCTGGACGCGTACATGTCCACGGCGTCCAGCGGCGGCTGGCTGCCCGACCACCCTGAGCTGCTACTGCGTGCCTACGAGCTGGACAAGGCCGTGTACGAGGTGATGTACGAGGCGCGGCACCGCCCGCCGTGGCTCACCATCCCGATCGGAGGCATCCAGCGCCTGCTGGGCGCCAGGACAGCTACCCTGGAGGCCCCCCGCAACACCGGTTCCTGACCGCCATCACACTCGCCAGCCATTCCCGCCGACGAAAGAGCGATGCCGATGCCGTTCCAAGAGGAGATCGAGCGCCTGGTGCGTGGGGAGCATCACGAGCCCCACCGCCTGCTCGGCGCCCATCCGGAGGCCGGCAAGGTGCGCGTCCGGGCCTGGCGCCCCGACGCGCGCCAGGTGAGCGTCCTGGCCAACGGCGGGCGCGAGGTCCTGGAGCGGATCCACCCGGCCGGCCTGTTCGAGGGCACCCTGCCCGGAGAGACCGGCGCGGCGGCGCGGGCGGGCGCCGGGCGGCTGCCCGCCTACCGGCTGGAGGTCTCCGACGGCGAGCACGTCGTGGAGGTCGACGACCCCTACCGGTTCCTGCCGACGCTCGGTGAGCTGGACCAGCACCTGATCGGCGAGGGCAGGCACGAGCGGCTGTGGGAGCGGCTCGGTGCCCACCCGACCGTGCTGGAGGGCGTGGCCGGTACCGCCTTCGCGGTGTGGGCGCCCAACGCCCGCGCGGTGCGGGTGGTCGGCGACTTCAACCGCTGGGACGGGCGCCTGAACCCGATGCGGGTGCTCGGCTCCTCGGGGGTCTGGGAGCTGTTCGTTCCCGGCGTCGGCGTGGGCGACAAATACAAGTACGAGGTGCTCGGGGCCGATGGCGGGCTGGTGCTCAAGGCCGATCCGCTGGCGTTCGCCACCGAGCGCCCGCCGGCCACCGCCAGCAGGGTGCACACCTCCAGCTACCGCTGGGGCGACGAGGCATGGATGGACACCCGCGGCGAGCGCCAGCGTGTCGACGCGCGGGTCTCGATCTACGAGCTCCATCTCGGCTCATGGCGCAAGGGCCTGTCCTACCGGCAGCTCGCCGACGAGCTGCCGGACTACGTCGCCGACCTCGGCTTCACCCACGTCGAGCTGATGCCGCTGGCCGAGCACCCCTTCGCGGGCTCATGGGGTTACCAGGTCACCTCCTACTTCGCGCCGACCTCCCGCTTCGGCGACCCGGACGACCTGCGCTACCTGATCGACCGGCTGCACCAGCGCGGCATCGGCGTGCTGATGGACTGGGTCCCCGCCCATTTCCCCAAGGACGCCTGGGCACTTGCGCGCTTCGACGGCACCGCCCTGTACGAGCACGCCGATCCGCGGCGGGCCGAGCATCCCGACTGGGGCTCGCTGATCTTCAACTACGGCCGCAACGAGGTGCGCAACTTCCTGACCGCGAGCGCGTTGTACTGGCTCGAGGAATTCCACCTGGACGGGCTGCGGGTCGACGCCGTCGCCTCCATGCTCTACCTGGACTACTCGCGCAAGGCCGGGCAGTGGGTGCCGAACCGCTTCGGCGGCAACGAGGATCTCGAGGCGATCGAGTTCTTGAAGCAGCTCAACACCCTCGTCTACGGCAGGCATCCGACCGCCATCACCGTCGCCGAGGAGTCGACCGCCTGGCCGGGCGTCTCGCAGCCTGTCCACCTCGGCGGGCTCGGCTTTGGCTTCAAATGGAACATGGGGTGGATGCACGACACCCTCGAGTACATCTCGAAGGACCCCGTCTACCGGCGCTTCCACCACCATCAGCTCACCTTCTCGCTGATGTATGCATTCAGCGAGAACTTCATCCTGCCCATCAGCCACGACGAGGTGGTCCACGGCAAGGGCTCGCTGTACGGCAAGATGCCGGGCGACACCTGGCGGCGACTCGCAAACCTGCGCGCCTACCTGGGCTTCATGTGGGCGCACCCGGGCAAGCAGCTGCTGTTCATGGGCTGCGAGCTCGCCCAGGAGGCCGAGTGGTCGCATGAGCGGTCGATCGACTGGGAGGCGCTGGCCGATCCCGGCCACGCCGGCATCCAGCGCCTGGTCCGCGACCTGAACGACGTCGCCAGCCAGCGCCCGGCGCTCTGGCAGGTCGACAGCTCGCCCAGCGGCTTCGCCTGGATCGCCGCCAACGACGTCGACGACAACGCGCTCTCGTTCATCCGCTGGTCGGCCGATGGCCATCCGATCGTCTGCCTCTGCAACTTCTCGCCGGTGCCCCGCTACGACTATCGTGTCGGCTTTCCCCAGGCCGGCCACTGGGCGGAGGTCCTCAACACGGACTCGGAGCTGTACGGCGGCTCCAACGTCGGCAACCTGGGCATGATCGCCGCCGAGGAGATCACCTGGGACGGTCAGCCGGCTTCGGCAAGAGTCACCCTTCCCCCGCTCGCCACCGTCTGGCTCGCGCCAGCCTGATTCCCTCAAGCCCCCGTATGAGGCGGTTCCCATGGCACAGGCGCTCTTGGGGGGCCGTGGGGGGAGCGAGCTCCCCCCACATGGATAGATCTGCAGTTTGACGACGCCCTAGCAGGACGGGGTACAACTTGCCCTCGAGGGGGCGACGGAGAGGAGTGGGATGGCGGCCCGAATGGAAATGGAGCGGCTGGGCCTCGGCCGCCTCGAGCGGCTCGACCTGCGGTCGTTCTGGGGTGAGCAGCTTCCGGACTTGACCCCCTGGTTCGTCCAGAACGTCGACCTGCTTGGCCAGACGCTCGGCATCGACATCACGCCGATGCAGCGCGATCTCCAGGTCGACGGGTCCTTCAACGTGCTCGGGACCGATGCGCTCGGGCGCCCGATCGTCATCGAGAACCGGCTCGAAGAGGCCGATCACAACCAGCTCGGCGAATTGATCATGCATGCCTCGACGCTGGAGTCCGCGGTCATCGTTTGGGTCTCGCCGCGCTTCGACCTGGAGTCGCGCCGGACCCTGGAGTGGCTGAACGACCGCACGGATTCCAAGGTCGATTTCTTCGGAGTGGAGCTCGGCCTGGTGCGGATCGGCAGGTCGCTGCCGGCGCCGGTGCTGGACGTGGTGGTGCAGCCGCGGAACTGGCGCAAGGCGAGCAGGCGGCAGGGGTCGCTGGGCGGCGTGTCCACATCGCCCGGCCCGGTGCCGATGTCGCCGGCCAGCGTCCCGACCGCGCCGCCGCCCTCGCCCCCAGAGCCGGCGCAGGCACCGCCTCCGCCGCCCCCCGCGGCCGCGACCAGCCACATCCCGGCGGTACCACCGCCGTTGGCCTCCGAAAAGGACGGCGGGTTGCAGCCGGCCGAGTTGCGCCACAGCTTCTTCCAGGCCATGTTCGAGTCGGTGGCGAGGCGCCGGCCCGGCTTCAGGGTGCCGAAATTCGGCTACGAGAACTGGGTCGGCTTCGCCGCCGGGCCGTTCGGCTTCTACGACGTCGCCTTCACCGCCAACGGCGCCGTCCGCGCCGGCGTCTACCTCGACATGCAGGATCGGACCGCGACCAAGCGGCTGTTCGACGACCTCTTCTCGGAGCGTCTGGCCATCGAGACGGGTGTCGGCCGGATCCTCTCGTGGGAGCGGCTCGACGACCGGCGGGCGTCGAGGATCGTCGACTACCGCGAGGTCCGTGACCTCGCCAACATCGACGAGCAGTGCTCCGCGGCCGAGTGGGCGGCCGAGACCGTGGTCGCCCTGATGGACGCCCTCGACGGCCGGCTCCGCTCCACCGCGCAGATCCTGCTCTCGCGGGTCCAGGGCGGGGTCTAGCGTCGGCGCCCGCGGTAGGTGCGGCAGTGCTCGACCTGACGTTGCTCGAGCGCCAGGCGCGCGAGCGGCTGGACCGTGCCGCCTACGACTACTTCGCCGGCGGCGCCGAGGATGAGCTGACCCTGGCGGACAATCCGGCCGCGTGGGCGCGGCTGCGGCTGCGACCGCACGTGCTCCGCGACGTCGGGACGATCTCCACCTCCACGACCGTGCTCGGCGTGCCCGTCTCCCTCCCGGTCCTGGTCGGGCCGGTCGCCTACCAGCGCCTGGCGCACCCCGATGGCGAGCTGGCCACCGCCGCCGGCGCCGCGGCCGCGGAAACCCTGATGGTCGTCTCCACCCAGGCCACCGCATCGCTCGAGGAGATCGCCGCGGTCGCGCCCCGAGCGCCGCGCTGGTTCCAGCTCTACGTCTACCGCGACCGCCGGATCGCCGCCGATCTGGTCCGGCGGGCCGCCGCCAGCGGCTACCGGGCGGTGGTGCTGACCGCCGACGTGCCCGTCCCCGGCAATCGCGAGCGCGACAAGCGCAACCAGTTCCAGCTCCCGCCCGGCATGGGACTCGCGAACCTCGCCGTGCCCGAGGAGCGGGTCGACGTGGTCGGCGTCGCCAGGCACTTCGACCCCACCGTGACGCCGGAGGCGATCGCCTGGCTGCGCGAGCAGTCGCGCCTTCCCGTGGTCGTCAAGGGCGTCCTGCGCGGCGATGACGCGGTCGCCTGCCTGGACGCCGGCGCCGCCGCGATCGTCGTCTCCAACCACGGAGGCCGCCAGCTCGACGGCGCCGTCGCGACCGCGGAGGCGCTCCCCGAGGTCGTCGAGGCCGTGGCCGGCCGCGCCGAGGTGTACGTCGACGGCGGCATCCGCCGTGGCGTCGACGCCGTCAAGTCCCTGGCGCTGGGCGCCCGAGCCGTCCTGCTCGCGCGCCCCATCGTCTGGGGCCTGGCCACCGGCGGCGCCGGCGGAGTCCAAGCCGTCCTGGACGGCTACCGCGAGGAGCTGGAGCGGAGTCTCGCCCTCTGCGGCACCCCAACCCTCCGCGACATCACCCCCGACCTGCTCGCCCCGCCCGCCCGCGTCCCCTGACCCGCCCCCGCGCGGCGCGGCCCGGCCCGGAGGCCGGGCGCCTGCGCGGCCCGGCCCTGGAGCCTGGCCGCGGGGGCGTTGCGGAGCCTACGGTGGCATCGAACCGCTGGCGGTGGAGGGCCGAGCCGGAGGAGGGACGCCGCGATGCTCGAGGACAGTAACGTCGCGACCAGGATCCCCGCCAAGGACCTGGAACGGGCCAAGGCCTTCTACGCCGACAAGCTCGGGCTCATGCCCAGGCAACCGTCGCCGAGCTGCTGTGGATAACTGCCCGACGGCATGCACGCGGTGGTCATAAAAGTGGCGCTCATACCCTCTGGTCCACCGCCATCGTTTCTGGCGGGTCGCAGTCCCGCGGCTCGCCAGCGGGCGACGCGGTCGGCGGACCGGTCCACAATGTTGACCCGCGGGTCCGGACCGTCGGGGGGAGGAGCAGCCATGTGGAGCGCCACCCTGCCGGTGCGAGGGCTGGTCGGAGCATGCCGATGACGACCCGGGACGCGCCGGTGGCGATCGTCGGGGCTGGGCCTGTCGGGATGACGGCGGCGCTCTTCCTGGCCAGGCACGGGCTGCGCAGCCTCGTGCTCGAGTCGGAGGAGAACCTGCTCGGGCAGGGCTCGCGGTCCATCTGCGTGCAGCGCGACGTGCTCGACATCTTCGAACGGCTGGGCTGCGGCCAGAGCATGGCCGACCGGGGGGTGTCCTGGACACTGGGCCGCACGTACTACCGGGACGTCGAGCTGTTCCAGATCCGCTTTCCGGAGGTGGGCGGGGACGCGTTCCCACCGTTCGTGAACCTGCCGCAGGCGATGATGGAGGAGTACCTGCTCGACCTGGTCCGCGGTGAGCCCCTGATCGAGCTGCGCTGGGAGCATCGGGTGGAGTCGGTCTCGCAGGTTGCCGACGGCGTGCGGCTTGTGGCCGCGACGCCCGATGGCTCCGCGGAGGTGCGCGCGGAGTACGCGATCGGCTGCGATGGCGCGCGTTCGGCCATGCGGAAGCTGCTCGGGGTCGAGTTTCCCGGGCACTCGTTCGAGGACCGGTTCCTGATCGCGGACGTTCGCGCGAAGCTGCCGTTCCCGAACGAGCGGCGGTTCTTCTTCGATCCCTCGTTCAATCCGGGGCGCCAGGTGCTGGTGCACCCACAGCCGGACAGCGTCTGGCGGATCGACTGGCAGATCCCGGCCGACGTCGACGTCGAGGAGGAGCGCTCGAGTGGGCGGCTCGACCAGCGCATCCGCGCGGTCGTCGGCGACACGGACTATGAGCTCGTGTGGCTGTCAACCTACCGCTTCCACCAGCGGGTCGCCGCCAGCTTTCAGGTCGGCCGGGCGTTCCTGGCGGGGGACGCCGCCCATCTGATGAGCCCGTTCGGCGCGCGCGGCCTGAATTCCGGTGTGGCGGACGCGGAGAACCTGGCGTGGAAGCTGTGGCTGGTGCTCGAAGGTCGGGCGCCGGCGGAGCTGCTGGAGACCTACGACCTCGAGCGGCGCCCCGCGGCGCGCGAGAACCTCGCCATCACTGATGCCACGATGCGCTTCATGGTCCCGCCGACCAGCCTGCACCGCCTGTTCCGCACCGCTGTCCTCCGCGGCAGCCTGCGCATCCCGGCGCTACGCCGCTGGGTCAACTCCGGGAAGCTCTCCGCCCCGTTCGTCTACGCCTCCTCCCCGATCGTCGAACCCGAGGCGAAGGCGGCGGGGGGAGGGACGGCGCCCCGCGCCGGCGCGGTGGCCCCGGACGCCCCCTGCCGCCTCGCCCCGTCCGGTGGGGTGCGGAGGTTGCGGAAGATGCTGGGGGGCGGGTTCGTGGCACTGTACCTGCCGGTTGATCGCCCGGGGGCGGATGGGGCCGCCTTCGCGGAGCGGGCGCTGGAGCGGGCGCCGCTGGCCCCGGTAGAGCTGTTGGTGGTCGTCGGGCCCCACGACCGACCGCCCGGGCTTCCGGAGGGCGCACATGCGCTGATCGACACCGAGGGCGCGCTGGCGGCGACCTACGGCGGCCCGGGGTCGCTATGGCTGATCCGGCCGGACGGCCACGTGGCGGCGCGACGCGACGCCGGCATGGACCCCGCCGAGCTGCCCGATCTCGTCGACCTCGCCGCCGGCGCTCGCCTGCCATCGGCCCCGCGGGTCGCCGCCCACGATGGCTGAGCCCGGGCCGGGCCGGCCACCCACCCGGCCAGGCGACGAGCCGGGGTGGCCGGCGGGGCCGGGGCCGGTGAGGCCGCTGGCGGGCTTGCGGGTGCTCGACCTTTCACGGATCTTGGCTGGTCCGTTCGCGACCATCGGCGTGCTCGCGGCCCTCCGCGAGCGGGACGCGACCGGGCGCGGTCGGCGGGTCGAGGTGTCGCTGCTGGACGCGCAGGTCGGCATGCTCGGGAACCAGGCGATGAACTGGCTGGTCGGCGGGATCACACCAGGACGCATGGGCAACGCGCACCCCGATATCTCCCCGTCCCGGTCGACAGCGCACCGCCCGCGCTGGGTAGGGACAGCGACGCCGTGCTGCGCGGGCTCGGCCTCGACGACGCCGAGCAGATGGCGCTCCGGGAGGATCAGGCAATCTGACCGCTTGCCGAGCGCAGTGCCGAGATGTCAGGCTTTCTCGTTGTCACAAGGAGGGGGGGCTCCCCTATGACGGACGAGCAATCGGCCGACACCGAGGACCCGGCGAATCTGGTCGTCGAGGAGGTACGGATTTTCGACTTCGATGTGGCCACCGCGGTGGTCCCCGCCGGCGACGGCTTCACCGCCAGCGTCGATCCCGGCTGGACCATCGGCAGCCGGCCGAACGGCGGCTACCTGCTGGCGCTGGCCACCCGTGCCGCACTGGCGGTGACGGGCCAACCGCACCCGTTGGCGGTGAGCGCCCAGTTCGTGGCACCGCCGTCGCTTGGCCCGGCCGACCTGGAGGTGCACCTGCTGCGCGGCGGTCGTTCGGTCGCCAACGCACGTGTCACCCTGGTCCAGGAGGGCCAGCCGCGGCTGGAGGCGCTGGTCAGCGCTGGCCGGCTGGAGCGGGAGGACCGGCCCGACTGGATGGCCGACGCCGGGCCACCCGAGCTGGCACCCGTGGAGGAGTGCGTGCGCGGCCAGGCCGAGCTTCCGGGCGGCCTCCGGGTGGCCATCCTCGAGCATCTCGACATCCGGCTCGATCCCTCCACGGTCGGCTGGCTGAAGGGCGACCCCGCCGGGAAGCTGGAGATGCTCGGCTGGGTGCGCTTCAGCGACAACCGCCCGCCGGACCCGCTCGCGATGCTCCAGGTGGTCGACGCCCTGCCGCCCGCCAGTTTCGAGCTGGGGATCACGCGCTGGGCTCCGACCGTGGAGATGTCGGTGTACGTGCGCACCCTGCCGGCCGACGGTTGGTTGCGCTGCATCGTGCGGGGGAAGCTCCTTCAGGGAGGCTGGTTCGACGAGGAGGCCGAGGTGTGGGACGAGCACGGACGTCTGGTGGCGCAGTCCCGCCAGCTTGCCGGCGCCCGTCCGGATCGGCCGCCGCGATCCACCGACCGGAACTCCCAGAAGGCCGACCAGGGCCGTCAGACATCGGGCTGACCCGCGATGACCGAGCCGGGCACCGGGACGCTCAGCGCTGACCTCCAGGTTCTGGTCGACGCGTGGACCGGCGTCGCCGTCGACCTCTACGGACAGCTGGTGGCGGCCGGGGGGCGGCTGGACCAGTCGAACCTGGTCGTCTCCCCATCCAGCGTCGCGACCGTGCTGGCGATGATCCTGCCCGGCGCGCGGGCGCCGACCGCCGATGAGATCGCGGCGACGCTCCACACCCGGCTGGAGCCTGAGCGCGTGGCAGCGGCCGCCGGAGCCTTGGACCGCGCCCTGCTGGAGCTGGCCCGCACCGACGAGCTGGACCTGCGCATCTCCAACGCGGTCTGGACCCAGGACGGGCTGGCGCTCCGGCAGGAGTTCGAGCGTGCGCTGGTCGAGGCGTTCCGGGCCGGTCTCCACCGGGCGGACTTCCGCCACGACCCGGAGGGCACCAGGCGGGCGATCAACCAGCTCGTCTCCCAGCAGACGGCGGGCAAGATCCCCGAGCTGTTCGACCCCGGGGCGATCCGACCGGACATCTCGCTGGTCCTGACCAACGCGATCTACCTGGAGGCCCGGTGGCTCCAGGCGTTCGACCCGGACGAGACGCGGCCCGAGCCGTTCAACCTGCTGGGCCGCGGCACCACCGAGGTGGTCATGCTCCATCGCCACGGCAGCCTCGCTTACGCGGCGGGCGACGGCTGGCGGGCGGTGGAGCTGCCCTACCGGGGCGGGCGGCTGGTGATGGACGTGATCCTCCCCGACGAGGGCCGCTTCGATCGCTTCCGGGATGGCCTGGAGGTCGAGCGGCTCCGTGAGCTGCTGGGCGCGCTCGACTCGCGCGAGGTGCGGCTGGCCCTGCCGAAGTTCAACTTCGATTCGGATCTCGATCTGCGCGCGCCGCTCCAGGCGCTCGGCATGCGGATCGCGTTCACCGACGCCGCGGACTTCTCCGGGATCACCGACGAGGCGGCGCTCCGGGTCGACCGCGTCGTCCAGCGCGCCCACGTCGAGATCGACGAGCGCGGCACCACGGCGGCGGCCGCCACCGGAGCGACCATGCAACTGGTCAGCGTGGTGACGCCGAGCCGCCCGATCGAGCTGCGCGTCGACCGGCCCTTCCTGTTCGCGGTGCGCGACCGTAGGACCGGCGCCCTGCTGTTCATCGGCCAGGTCACCAACCCGGCGGCCTGAACCCTCGTCAGCGACGCAGGTTCTCGAAGATGCCGGCCGCGCCCATCCCGCCGCCGACGCACATGGTGACCAGGCCGTAGCGGGCCTTGCGCCGGGCCATCTCGGCCAGGAGCTGGATGGTGAGCTTGGCCCCTGTGGCGCCCATCGGGTGGCCGAGCGCGATCGCACCGCCGTTGACGTTCACCTTGTCCAGGTCGAAGCCCAGCTCGCGGATCACCGCCAGGCTCTGCGACGCGAACGCCTCGTTCAACTCGATCAACTCGATGTCGTCGAGTGTCAGGCCCGCCAGCGCGAGGGCCTTGGGGACGGCGACCGTCGGGCCCACGCCCATCACCTCGGGCGCGACCGCGCCAACGGCGAAGGCGACGAAGCGGGCCTGCGGCTCCAGGCCGAGCCCTTCGGCGCGCCCGCGCTCCATGACCACGACCGCCGCGGCGCCGTCGCTGCGCTGCGACGAGTTCCCGGCGGTGATGGTGCCGCCCTGCTTGAACGACGGCTTGAGCTTGGCGAGCGCCGCCGCCGACGTGTCCCGCCGGGGCCCCTCGTCGCGGGCGAAGGTGACGTCGCGGTCGCGCAGCTCGCCACCGTCGTCCAGCCACTCGAAGCGGACCTGGAGCGGGACGATCTCCGGGTCGAAGCGGCCAGAGTCCACCGCCTCGGCGGCGCGCTGGTGCGAGCGCAGCGCGAAGGCGTCCTGCTCCTCGCGGCTGATGCCGTAGCGCTCGGCCACCACCTCGCCGGTCAGGCCCATGGCCATGTAGTACTCGGGGTGGCCGCGGACCAGGTCGGGGTTGGGCGAGAAGTTGGCCGCCGGGGCCGGAGCGAGCGACATCGACTCGGTGCCGCCGGCAACCATGCTGGTCCCGAAGCCGGCCATGATCCGCTCGGAGGCCGACGCGATCGCCTGGAGGCCGGACGAGCAGAAGCGGTTCACGGTCTGGCCGGGAACGCTTTCGGGTAGGCCGGCCCGGAGCGCCGCCAGCCGGGCAACGTTCAGCCCCTGAGCTCCCTCTGGAACGGCGCAGCCGAGGATGACGTCCTCGACCTCGGCCGGGTCGAGCCCGTCGGTGCGCTTGACCGCCTCGGCGATCGCGGCCGCGGCCATGTCATCGGGCCTGGTGGCCCGCAGCGTCCCCTTCGGCGCCCTGCCCACCGCCGTGCGCGCGCCGGCAACGATGACTGCTTGGTTCATTATCGATCCCCTATCGTCTGGCCGGTAGGTCGGAGGTCACCGGCCTTCTCTGCTCATCGGGGGACTCCGCTTCGCTTCGCCCCCCGAACCCCCAGGCCCGGGACCGCTGGCGGTCCCGGGCGATCGCTCCTCGGCCGAGGTTGCAGACGTTCCCCTAGTTCCGCAATGGTTTGCCGGTGGTCAGCAGGTACTGGATCCGCTCCATGGTCTTCTGCTCGTGGAGCAGGTCGACGAACGCCTCGCGCTCGAGCTCGAGGATGCGCTCCTCGTCGACCCACTGCGGCTCGGACAGCTCGCCGCCGCACAGCACGCGGGCGAGCCTGGTGCCGATCAGCACGTCGTGCTCGCTGGCCATGCCGCTCCACTGGAGCGTGCGGACGCCCAGCTCCAGCGCCGCCAGGGTCGGCAGCCCCGCCGCGTAGATGGAACGGTCGCGCACGGGCGGGCTGTAGCCGCCGGCCAACGCCAGCACCTCGCGCTTGGCGTCGTGGAGCAGGTGGTCGGGGTGCAGGACGACACGGTCGTCCTCGCTCAAAAAGCCCAGCTCACGGGCTTCCAGCGCGCTGGTGGCGACCTTGGCGGTGCCGATCGTCTCCAGCACCCGCTGGACGAACGGCAGCGCCGGCACGTCGCCAGCCGCCCGCATGGCCGGGCTGACGATCCGGCGCAGCAGCTCCTTGCAGCCGCCACCGGCGGGGATCAGGCCGACGCCGACCTCGACCAGCCCGATGTAGGTCTCCAGCGAGGCCACCACCCGGTCCGCGTGCATGCAGACCTCGGCCCCGCCGCCGAGTGTCTGGCCGTGCGGCGCGGCGACCACCGGCCTCGGCGCGTAGCGGAAGCCCTGGAGGACCCGCTGGAGGGCCAGCGAGGCCTCGCGGACCTGGTCGAAGCCGCCCTGGTACGCGGTCATGCCGACCTCCGCGAGGTTGGCGCCGACGCAGAAGTTGCGCGCCTGGTTGGCGATCACCATGCCGCGCCAGCGGCCGCCGCGCAGCTCGTCGAGGGCGCGCCGGCCAAGCTCGATGACGCCGGCGTCCAGCACGCTGGCCTGCGAGTGGATCTCGAAGCAGAGCACCTGGTCGCCGAGGTCGACCAGGCTCGCGGAGTCGTTGGCCGCCAGCTCGCCGACCTCGGCCTTGCGAGCGTCCAGGTCCAGGACCTTCGGATCGGAGGGGACCGGCTCGTAGCTCTCGGTGACCGGGCTGTAGACGGCGCCGTCGCGGTAGAAGCGCTGGTTGCCGGCAGCGAGGAAGTCGCGGACCCAGCCGGCGACGGCGATGTCGAGCCGGTCCATCTCTGCGACGACGCGGGCGACACCGATCAGGTCCCAGGTGCGGAAGGGGCCGGCCTGGTGGCCGAAGCCCCATTCCATGGCGTGGTCCACCTCGACCAGGGAATCGGCGATCTCTGGCACGCGGCGCGCCGCGTAGCCGAGGCTCGGCAGCAGCGTGTCGCGCACGTAGCGGGCGCCGCGATCCTCGTCGGCGCGGTCCAGGATCAGGCGCAGGCGCTCGCCGAGGTCGTCGTGCTGCCGTGCGGCCGGCACGATCGGCAGGTCGGGCCGCTGGCTCGGCCGGTAGTCGAGGGTGTCGACGTCGACCACATCGAAGACCGTCTCGCCGTCGCGCCTGTCGCGACGGTAGAAGCCGGCGCCGGTCTTGAGGCCGAGCCGGCCCGCCTGGAGCATGCGGTCGAGCTGGGAGGGGACGCGCAGGTCCTCGCGCGACTCGTCGTCGGGGACGAGGTCGTAGAGGTTGCGCGCGACGCCGACGGCCACGTCCAGGCCGACCTGGTCCATGAGCCGGAAGGTGGCGGTCTTGGGCCGGCCGAGCAGCGGACCGGTGAGCGCGTCGACCTCTTCGATGGAGTAGCCGTGGTCGAAGGCGTAGCGCGGGTCGTACATGCCGGCGAAGCTGCCGAGCCGGTTGGCGATGAAGTTGGGGGTGTCCTTGGCCACCACGGGGCCCTTGCCGAGGACGTCCTCGAGGAGGGTGCGCATCCGCTCGAGCACCGCGGGATCGGTGTCGGCCAGCGGGATCAGCTCGACCAGCTTCAGGTAGCGGGGAGGGTTGAAGAAATGCGTGCCGAGAAATCTCCGGCGAAATTCGCCGGACCGCCCCTCCGCAATTGCGGACAGCGGGATCCCGGAGGTGTTGGAGCTGACGATCGCGTCCGGTCGAGCGGTTTTCTCGACCCGGGCCATCACGTCCTGCTTTGGCTCGAGGCGCTCGATGATCGCCTCGACGACCCAATCGGCGGCGGCTATCCGATCGAAATCGTCCTCGAAGTTGCCGAGCCGGATCCGCTCGGCCAGCGCGGGGCTCGCCAGCGCGGCGGGGCGCGCCTTGGTCATCCGCTCGAACCCCGCCCGCACGACGCGGTTGCGAACCTCGGGATGATCGAGCGCCAGGCCGCGCCCGCGCTCGTGCTCGGTCAGCTCGGTAGGGGCGATGTCCAGTAGGTCGACGTCCAGGCCGGCATTGGCAGCGTGGGCTGCGATGGCCGCACCCATGGTGCCGGCGCCGAGGACGGCGACGCGGCGGATCTCGGGCGTCCCGCCGTGGGTCGCGCTGGGCTCGCTCACTGGCCTCCAGTTCCTTTCGCGCGGGTGGTCCCGGTTCGGTGGTGGACGGTGTACTGAGAGTAACGGTACCGCAGACCGGCCTGGATGCGAACGCTTGGAGCCAGATTGTGGATAACCCGCCAGTCGACGTCGACGTCAGTGTCGGGTCGAAATCAATAGCACCTGACACCGACGTCGATGTCGAAATGCGATCAGAGAATGCTGTCGCTATCCTGGGTGGGAATCGAATAATCGTTTGGAAACGCTTGAGACCGGGAAGGTGATCCCATGGTTGAAAACGCTGACCTGCCACTTGATTTCTACCGGATCGACGATCTGCTCACCGAGCGGGAGCTCCAGGTCCGCGACCGTGTGCGCAGCTTCTGCGACAAGCAGGTCCTGCCGATCATCAACGACTACTGGGAGCGGGCCGAGTTCCCCTTCGAGCTGGTGCCCAAGCTGGCCGAGCTGGGTGTGGCCGGCGGGACCATCGAGGGATACGGCTGCCCCGGCCTCAGCGAGGTGGCGACCGGCCTGGTGGCGCAGGAGCTGGCCAGGGCCGACGGCAGCGTGTGCACCTTCTTCGGGGTCCACTCCGGCCTTGCCATGCAGTCGATCGCGCTGCTCGGCTCCGAGGAGCAGAAGCAGCGCTGGCTGCCCGCCATGGCGCGGCTCGACAAGATCGGAGCCTTCGCGCTCACCGAGCCCCAGCACGGCTCCGACGCGGTGGCGCTGGAGACCCGCGCCCGCCGTGACGGCGACCAGTACGTGCTCGACGGCGCCAAGCGCTGGATCGGCAACGCCTCCTTCGCGGACCTGGTGATCGTGTGGGCGCGCGACGACGACGGCAAGGTCGGCGGCTTCGTGGTCGAGAAGGGCACTCCGGGATTCCAGGCGAGCGTGATGCGCGGCAAGACCGCCAAGCGCGCGGTCTGGCAGGCCGAGATCACCCTGGAAGGCGTCCGCGTCCCCGTCGCCAACCGCCTGGCCAGGTCCAACGGCTTCAGCGCGACCGCCAAGGTGCTGGCCGCGACCCGCTACGGGGTCGCCTGGGAGGCGGTCGGCCACGCGATGGCGGCGTTCGAGTCCGCACTTGCCTACGCGGGCCAGCGCGAGCAGTTCGGCACGCCGATCGCTGGCTTCCAGCTCGTCCAGTCCAAGCTGGCCAAGATGCTCGCCGAGGTCACCGCCATGCAGTTGCTGACCCTGCGCCTGTCGCAGCTCGCGAAGTCGGGGCAGATGACCGACGGCATGGCCTCGCTGGCCAAGATGCACAACGCCGCCACCGCACGCCGGGTGGTCGCCGACGCCCGCGACATCCTCGGCGGCAACGGCATCCTGCTGGAGAACCACGTCGCCAGGCACCAGGCGGACATGGAGGCCGTGTTCACCTACGAGGGGACCGACTCGATCCAGTCGCTGATCGTCGGCCGGGAAATCACCGGCCTGAGCGCGTTCACCAAGGGATGATGCCGGTGTAGGCTGCCGGCGAGGCCGCATGGGAATTGGTCTATTTCGGGCGTAATCCGAATAGCCGGCCACGCGCCTACTTCGACCCGCGGGCAGGGACCGTCACCTACGCGGACCCCACTGGATAGCGGCGATCCGGAAGCATCCCCAGAGGCTGATTGGGGGAGGCGCGGAGGCCGCGCCAGATGTTAGGGTCACGCTGAAATTCGGTGCGGCGAGGGACACCGACCTATGAATACCGACCCATGAATGCGGACGGAAGGTTGGAACCCGAGGTCATTACGGGCAAAACCTTCAAGAAGGTCCGGCACGGATATCGTGTGAGCGAGGTCGACCACTTCCTGGCGAAGGTCGCCGAGGATCTCGCGCGCCTCCAGGAGCACGTGCGGCGGGGGACGATGCCAATCGAGCCGCTGCTGACCCCCGAACAGGTCGAGACGAAGACCTTCAACGGGACCTGGCGCGGCTACGCCATGCAACCGGTCGACGAATTCCTCGACGAGGTGGTCGCCGAGCTGCGACGGACGCACCGGGCGCTCGAAGACGCCGAGCAGTGGGGGTCGGCCCCGCGCGCTCCGCTGCAACCGCCGTTGCACTCGGCCATGCGCTCGCTGCCCGCGCCCGAACAGATCAGCCGGCCGCTGAGCGCGCGAGACGTCGCCTCCAAGGTGTTCGCCCGCGAGCCGCACGGCTACCGGGTCGAGGAGGTGGACCAGTTCCTCGGCTTCGTCGCCATCGAGCTGGCGCGCGTCAGCGGCGACCCGGCGACCCCGCCGCGCCTGACGGCGCGGGACATCTCGGCGAAGCGCTTCACCCTCGGGCCGCGCGGCTACGTCATGCACGAGGTCGACGACTTCCTGGCCCGGCTCGCCGCCCAGCTCGCCGAGCGCGAGAACGGCTGGAGCACCGCCGGCTGAAGCCGGCGCGGCCGGCGCCGCGAGCCGGACCGTCGCTTTCCTCGCCTCGCTTCCCGCATGTCCGGACTCGCATTGGTGCGGTAGGGTCACGGCATGCCAACGCCAACGACCTTCGGCGCCTGGATGGAGCTGCGGCCCGGTCTGGGCCGGCAGCCGGACCCGAGCTTCTACGCCGACTGCCTGGAGGAGGCCGCGCTCGTCGAGGAGCTGGGACTGGCGGCGGTCTGGGGGAGCGAGCACCACGCCGTCGAGGACGGGCATCTGAGCCAGCAGCTCCCGTTCCTGGCGGCGGTCGCCGCCAGGACCTCGCGGATCCAGCTCGGCACCGGCGTGCTGCTGCTGCCGCTGTACCGCCCGCGCGACGTGGCCGAGCAGGCGGGCGTGGTCGATCTGATCGCCGGCGGCCGGCTGGTGCTCGGGCTCGGCAACGGCTACGTCGAGCGGGAGTTCGACGCCTTCGACACCGAGCGGCCCCGCCGCGGCCAGCTCATGGAGGAGAAGCTGGCCTACCTGCGCCGCGCCTTCCGTGAGGGGGTTGCGGCGGACGGTCCCGACGGGACCGACCTGCCGGTCGGCCCGCGCTCGCCGCAGCCGTCCGGCCCACCGATCTACCTCGGCGGCATGGCCGACCGCGCGCTGGACCGGGTGGCACGCCTGGCCGACGGGTGGTTCGCGCTGGCGCACTTCCGCTACCAGCGCACCGCCGAGCGCTACGACGTACTCCGGTCGGCGCTGGAGCGCGCCCGCCGGCCGGCGGCGGGCTTCCCGATCGTGATCGGCGTGCACCTGCGGGTCAGCGACGACCCCGAGCGGACCTGGGCGACCGAGCTGGGGCCCGGCGTCGCCTACCAGCTCGATCGCTACAACGACTGGGCGACCGACCGCGATCAGCCGCGGCCGCAGCCGATCGAGGCGGCCCGGCTGAAGCGCTCTGCCGTGCTCTGCGACACCGCCGACGGGATCGTCGCCGCCCTGGCCGAGCTCCAGGAGCGGCTCCCGTTCACGCACGTCGCCCTGTGGACCCGCCCCGCCGGGACCAGCCACGAGGCCGCCTGCGCGAACCTCGAGCGGGTCGCCCGCGAGGTCGCCCCCGCCTTCTCCGGCGTCGAGCCCGCCTGGCGCGCGGGCTGACCACCCCTGGCGGCGCGGAGGCGGCCCGCCTGGCGAGCCCCGCGAGCGCGACGCCTCGCCAGGCCGGCTCCGGAACCGTTTGCCGCTCGGTCCGCCGCGGTGCCGCGAGGCGGGCGCTGGGTGCGTCCGTCACGCCGCCGAGCGAACGGTCGCCGGAATCGACCTGGCGAAAGGCAGGCGTCGTGTGTGTCGTGGGAGTCCGGGCCCGGGGGGGCGCCCGTGGGCGGAATTGTGGGACCAGTGCGCGCCTACGTCAAATCGACGGGATCCGTCAGAATAGTTCTGTAGCGTCCGCCGCCTTCCAGATCGTTTCGTCCTCTTCGAGCGGTCCGCTCACAACCTGATCCGAGCGCGCAAGGCCGTTCAGAGAGTGACACGGGACTGCGGTACGCTCGTTCGTTGAGCCGCCCCCCAACGAGAACGGCTCGACCGCAACCCCGCGAGGAGGTGTCCTGCGTGCCCGGCTATGCCGCCACACTGGCGGCGTTGGACGACGACGAGCTCGCCCGGCTGCTCGAGCGCCGGCGCGACCTGCTCGCCGCGTCGGCGCCGTCGTCGTTCGCCGAGCTGGCCAGCCGGGCCGGCAGCCCGGCGTCGCTGGCGGCGGCCGTCGGCATGCTCGATCGCGGCGTGCTCCAGCTCGCCGAGCTGGTCGCGGTCGTCGGCCTGCCCACCACCGTGGACGAGCTGGCGGCGGCCGCCGGGCCGGGACTGGACCGCGCGCGCCTCCACGAGGGCCTGGACCGCCTCGCCGAGCTGGGCCTGGCCGTGGCCACCGACGACGGGGTCGTCTCGGGCCCGCGCGGTCTCGGCGCCCCGTTCGGGGACCCCGGGCGGCTGGGTCCGTCCGTCGCCGAGCTGGCCAAGATCGCGGTGACGATGGAGCAGCTCGACCACATCGCCCGCCAGCTCGGTCTCCGGGTGCCCACCGGCGCCCGCAAGGCCGAGCTGGTGACGCTGGTGAGCGGCGGCCTCGCCGACCCCGCCGTCGTCGGCGGCGTGCTCGCCTCCGCCAGCGAGCCGGCCAGGCGCCTGCTCGACCAGGCGCTCGCCGCCCCAGGCCCGATCACCGTCATGGGCGTCGGCGACGGCCGCTTCGCCCGCCATCCTGACGCGGAGCCGGCGAGCTGGCTGCTCGCCCACGGCCTGCTGCTGCCGGCCACCTACAGCCAGTTCGTGGTGCCGAGGGAGGCGCGCATCGGCCTGCGCGGCGGCCTGGTCTTTCCCGACTGGCCGCCACCGCCGCGGCTCGAGCTGCTCGACCCCGTGAGTGACGCCGCCGACCGCTCCGGGGCCGCGGCGATGCGGGTGGTGCTTGCGGCCGAGGGGCTGCTCGGGCGGCTGGACCGCGACGCGCTCCCCCTCACCCAGGCGGGGACCGTGGCCGTGCGCGACCTCAGGCGCCTGGCCCGCGAGCTGGATTTCCTCGATGACGAGCTGGCGCTGCTGGTGGACCTGCTCATCGAGGCGGAGCTGCTGGCGGTCGGCGGCTCCTGGGACCACCGGACGCTCGGGCTGCGCCCGGAGGCGGACGCCTGGCTGGAGGGCGAGCGGGCGGCCAGATGGGCCGATCTCGCCGTCGCCTGGCGCGGCAGCGAGCTGGCCTTCGAGGACCACCTCGCCGGCAGGCGCGGCCTGGCCGCGGAGGGCGCCGAGCGGACCCGCGCGCTGGGCGGCAACCGCCGCTCGTCCGCGCTGGTCCGCCGGCGTGGTTTGCTCGCCGGCCTCGCCGACCTGCCGGAGGGCTCGGCCGTCGCCGGCGCCGGCCTGGCCGACCTGCTCGCCTGGCGGCAGCCGCTGGCCTGGCCGGCAGGCGAGCAGGACGGCCACCGAGGTGCCGCCATGCTGGTCGTCGATGCCGCCAGGCTGCTCGGGCTGGCGGTCGAGGCGGGCGGCAGGGTCGCGCCCGGCCCGGCGGCCCCCGCCTGGGCCGCCGGCGCGGGCCCGGCCGAGCTGGCGGATCGCATGCGGCCGGCCCTCCCCGACGGTTCGGACCGCCTGCTGATCGCCGGCGACCTGACCGTGGTGGCGCCCGACGGGCTGGCTCCGGCCGTGGCCGCCCGGCTCGGCCAGCTCGCCGACCGCGAGCGGGCCGGCGCTTGGCGCCTGCACGAGCCGAGCCTGCGGCGCGCCTTCGACGAGGGCGCCACCGCCGACGACGTGCTCGACTTCCTGCGCGGCCACACCTCCACGCCCCTGCCCCAGGCGCTCGAGTACCTGGTCAAGGACACCGCCCGCCGGCACGGTCGCCTGCGCGTCGGCGGCGCGGCCACCTACCTGCGCGGCGATCCCGCGCTGGTCGCCGCCGCGGTGCGCTCGGCCGCCGGCCGCCGGCTCGGGCTGCGCGAGCTGGCCCCGGGCGTGGCGGTGACCAGCAAGTCCCAGCGCGACCTGCTGGCCGCGCTGCGCAAGTCGGGAGAGTCGCCGCTGGCCGAGGAGCCCGACGGCACCCCGAGGCCGGAATCGCGCAGGCCGGTGCGGCACCCCGGCCGGGCCTATCCCGTCCACCTGGGGGCGGCCCGCTCGCCCGATGGCGACCGGGCGGCCATCGGCCCGGCCGAGCTGGTGGGCCGCCTGCGGGCCGGCGCCGGCGAGGACGCGACCGCCGACGGAGCGGGCAGGCTGTCGGGAGCCCGGCATGGCTGACGGCGCCCTGATCGTGCAGAGCGATCGCAGCATCCTGCTCGAGGTGGGTCACCCGGACGCCGACGCGGCCCGGGCCGCGATCGCGCCGTTCGCCGAGCTGGAGAAGAGCCCGGAGCACGTCCACACCTACCGGCTCACGCCGCTGGCGCTGTGGAACGCGCGCGCCGCCGGCATCGAGCCGGAGCAGGTCAGCGCCGCCCTGGTGGCGCACTCCCGGTACCCGGTGCCGCCCGGCCTGCTGGCCGACCTGGTCGAGACGATGCGCCGCTACGGACGCCTGGTGCTGCGCGCCGATCCCGCGCACCCGGAGCACCTGGTCCTGGAATCGGCCGAGCCCGCCGTGCTCGAGGAGGTCGCCCGCTCCAGGCAGGCCGGGCCGTTGCTGGCTGGGCGCCCGGCTCCGGGGCAGGCGCTGGTGCCGCTCGGTGAGCGTGGCCGCCTCAAGCAGGCGCTGCTGGCGCTCGGCTGGCCAGCCGACGACCGGGCGGGCTACGTCGAGGGCGCTCCACTGGCGATCACGCTGCGCTCCGCACACGCGCTCACCGGCGAGCCGTTCTCGCTGCGCCGCTACCAGGTCGAGGCCGCGGCCGCGTTCGCGCCGGCCGGCTCGGGGGTGATCGTGCTGCCGTGCGGCGCCGGCAAGACGCTGGTCGGGCTGGCCGGCATGGCGGCGGTGGGCGCGCGCACGCTGATCCTGGTGACCTCGACGCTGGCCGCGCGGCAGTGGCGGGACGAGCTGCTGGCGCGCACCACGCTGGAGCCTGGGCAGGTGGGGGAGTACTCGGGGACTCGCAAGGAGATCGCGCCGGTCACGGTCGCCACCTACCAGGTGCTCGCCACCCGCCGCAAGGGCGTCTACCCGCACCTCGACCTGCTCGGCCGCGGCGACTGGGGGCTGGTGGTCTACGACGAGGTGCACCTGCTGCCGGCGCCGGTCTTCCGCATGACCGCGGAGATCCAGGCGCGCCGGCGGCTCGGCCTGACCGCGACGCTAGTGCGCGAGGACGGCCGCGAGGCCGACGTGTTCAGCCTCATCGGCCCGAAGCGCTACGACGTCCCCTGGCGCGAGCTGGAGGCGCAGGGCTGGGTCGCCGCCGCCGACTGCGTCGAGGTCCGGGTCGACCTCACCCAGGACGAGCGCATGGACTACGCCATGGCCGAGCCGGAGGAGCGCTACCGGCGAGCGGCCACCGCGGCGTCCAAGCTGGCCGTGGTCCAGCGGCTCGCCGAGCGGCACCGCGACGACCGCGTGCTGGTCATCGGCCAGTACCTGGACCAGCTCCAGACGCTGGGCGAGTGGCTCGGCGCGCCGGTGATCACCGGGCAGACCCCGGTGCGCGACCGCGAGGAGCTGTTCGCCGCCTTCCGCGACGGCGAGCTCGAGCTGCTGGTGGTGTCCAAGGTGGCCAACTTCTCGCTCGACCTCCCGGAGGCGAACGTGGCCATCCAGGTCTCCGGGACGTTCGGGAGCCGGCAGGAGGAGGCGCAGCGGCTCGGTCGCATCCTGCGCCCCAAGGCCGACGGCGGGCGGGCGCGCTTCTACACGGTGGTCAGCCGCGACACCAACGACACCGAGTTCGCGCAGCGCCGCCAGCGCTTCCTCGCCGAGCAGGGGTATGCCTACCAGCTCGTCGACGCCGCCGACCTGCCGACCCCGGACGCGGGGGTCCTGGAGGTGCGCTAGCCGCCCGCCAGCGTCACCACCGCGCGGATCGCGCCGGGGTTGGCCAGCGCGCCCTCGCTCACGGCCTTCTCCAGCGGCACGCCGGCCAGCACCCGCTTCACCGGGACCTCCAGCTTCTTGCCACTCAGCGTGCGGGGCACCTCGGCGATCGCGTGGATCTCGTCGGGCACGTGCCGCGGCGACAGCTCGCGGCGAACCGCCTCGCGGACGAGCCTGCGCAGGTCGTCGTCCAGCTCGACCCCGGGACGCAGCACCAGGAACAGCAGCAGGCGGCCCTCGCCGCCGGGCTCGCTGACGTCCACCACCAGGCTGTCGGTGACCTGGTCGAGGCCCTCGACCACCCGGTAGAACTCGCTGGTGCCCATGCGGACGCCGCCGCGGTTGAGGGTCGAGTCCGAGCGGCCGGTGATCACCACGCTCCCGCGACTGGTGATCTCGACCCAGTCGCCGTGGCGCCACACGCCCGGCCAGGCGGAGAAGTAGCTGTCGTGATAGCGGCTGCCATCGGGGTCGTTCCAGAAGCGCAGCGGCATCGACGGCAGCGGCTCGGTGATCACCAGCTCGCCGACCTGGTCGAACACTGGCCGCCCCTGCTCGTCGAACGCCTCGACCTTGGCGCCGAGCGTGCGGCACTGGATCTCGCCGGCGTAGACGGGCAGCAGCGGGCACGATCCCACGAAGGCCGTGCACACGTCGGTGCCGCCGCTGACCGAGCCGACCAGGATGTCCCTGCCGACGTGCTGGTACAGCCAGGTGAAGCCCTCCGGCGGCAGCGGCGAGCCGGTCGAGCCGATGCTGCGCAGGGCGGCGAGCCGGGCGAGCCTCGCCGGCTCGACGCCGGCCTTCATGCAGGCCAGCACGTAGGCGGCGCTGGTCCCGAAGTAGGTCATGCCGGCGGCCTCGGCGAAGCGCCAGAGCGCGCCCATGTCGGGCTGGGCGGGATTGCCGTCGTACAGCAGCACGGTCGAGCCGACCAGCAGCCCGCCCACCAGGAAGTTCCACATCATCCAGCCGGTGGTGGTGAACCAGAAGAAGCGATCCTCGGGACCCAGGTCCAGGTGCAGCCCGAGCGACTTGAGGTGCTCCAGGACGATCCCGCCGTGGCCCTGGACGATCGGCTTGGGCAGCCCGGTGGTGCCGGAGGAGTAGAGGATCCACAGCGGGTGGTCGAACGGCACCGCCTCGAAGGTCAGCCGCGGCCGCGCGGGCCCGCCCGCGCCCGCGGCCTTCAGCAGCTCCGCCCAGGTCAGCCGCTCCACCCCCGCGGAGGCCTCCCCGCCCGCGGCGGTCGCACCGCCGGCGGCGGTCTCCTGCCCCGGGGCCGGCACCAGCACGGTCGACTGGAGGGTCGGGAGCTGGGAGCGGATGGCCGCGACCTCCTCGCGGCGGTCGTGCCAGCGCCCGCCGTAGCGGTACCCCTCGACGGCCAGCAGCACCTTGGGCTCGATCTGCTGGAACCGGTCCACGACGCTGGAGACGCCGAACTCCGGCGCGCAGCTCGACCAGATGGCGCCGATGCTGGCGGTGGCGAGGAAGGCCGCCACTGTCTCGGGGACGTTGGGCAGGTAGGCGACCACCCGGTCGCCACTGCCGACGCCCAGCCGCCGCAGTCCCTCCGCGGCCGCGGCCACCATCCCCGCCAGCTCCGCGCGGGTGATCGTCCGCAGGCTGCCGTCCTCGGACCCGGCCACGATCGCGGGGCGGCCGTCGCGGCGCCGCAGCGCCAGCTCGGCGTGGTTGAGCCGCGCGCCCGGGAACCAGCGCGAGCCGGGCATGCGCCGTTCCGCCAGCGCCGGCGAAGGGGCCTCGCCCGCACCGACCTCGAAGAACTCCCACATCGAGCTCCAGAACCCGTCCAGGTCGGTGACCGACCACTCCCACAGCTCCTGGTAGCTCGGGAAGCCGAGCCCTCTGGTCTCGGCGAGCCAGCGGCGGTAGGCGGTCAGGTTCGAGCGGGCGATCCGCGCCTCGGAGGGCCTCCACAGGAGCTCCGGCACCGGCTCCCGCGCCGGCTCGCCGGTCCGCGTCGACTGCCTGGTCACCGCCACCTCCAGCGATACCTCACGGGTCCAGCGGGAAGGGGATCTCCCGCCCACACCGCCATGACGCTACCAGCCCGGACCGTCCGGGGGCCCGGGGCTACCCGGCCGCTGCCGTCTGGAGGGGATCTCGTCGTGGTCCTTGGCCAGTGAGGACCCGACGGCCGCGCCGCGAAACGAGGCGGGCTGGTCAGGCCATGTCGGCGATGCGGCCGACCAGTCGGGCGCGGGGGGTGGCGGCGGCGACCAGCACCGAGGGCAGCTCCTGGCCGGGCTCGGCGAGCAGGAGCTGCCAGCCCGCGCCGGACTCCACCAGGGTCACGCCGTGCAGCGCGTCCTGGCCGACCAGGACGCGGCCTCCCGGAGCCAGGGTGCCGTGGAACCGTCGCCGCTCCACCCAGCTCAGCCTCCGCAGCCCGACGCACGCCGGGCAACGCGCCACGTAGTCCGGCTCGGGGCTGGACGAGCAGCGGCCGCAGATGAGGATCTGGCAGACCGCGCACGGCCTGGTCGGGGCGACGCACAGGCCGCAGGTGCCGGTCCGGCAGTACCGGCAGTTGGTGGTGGTCGCGACCAGGTGCCCCTCGCGGTCGCGGGAGACGGCGGTGACCATCGCGCCGGTGGCCTCGCACAGCACCAGGCCCTCCTGGTCGCCGGGCGCCAGCTCGTAGCGCAGCCGGACCAGCGAGCCGCTCAGCAGCCAGCGCTCCTCGACCTGCAGGCCGATGCCGACCAGCACGCGGCGGTCGCGGCTGTCCTGCCGCTCGTCGACCTTGGCGAGCAGCGCCGACGCCAGCTCGGCGGGGGGCGGCTCGCCCTGGTCGTCGGGAGGGCGGGACTGGTCGAAGCTGGGCGCGAAGCGGCGCAGGGCCGTCTGGAGGAGCCGATCGGTCGGGGCGCCCTGCTGCTCCTCCACCACCGGCGTGGTCAGCCGCTGGCGCATCGACCCGTCGACCAGGATCGGCCCGCGGACGGTGTCCGGGTCGCTCAGCGCGACCACCTCGTAGAGCGTGTCCTCCTCGTCCAGCGCGGCGGCCAGCGCCAGCCTGGCCAGCTCCAGCGGCCGGTCACGCAGCGTCGCCCAGCGCGTGCCCTCGCCGTCGCGCAGCCCCAGGGCGACGTGCGAGCCCGCGCGGACCAGCGCCGCGCCGACACCCTCCAGGCTGGACGCCAGCACCACCTCCGGTGCGGGGAACCACTCGTCGGCGACCCAGGCGGGATCGGCCTCGGGCGTCCAGGGCATGTCCGCCTGGCGGCTCTCGCGGCCGTCGAAGGCGGCGTGGTGCAGGCCGTCGCTGTCGAGCCAGGTCGTCTCCGCGGCCGGGCGGGGATCCAGCAGCAGCGTGGCCCTGGCGGCGCGGCCGCTGGCGAGGCCGTCCCCGAGCAGCTCGCCGAGCAGGTCGGCGACGTCGTCGTCGGCGGGCTCCGGGATCGCCACGTTCCCCCAGCCAGCCTCCTCGACCAGCCTGGCGACCACCGAGGTCGACTGATCGTCGCCGTCTGGCACGGCCGGCTCGTCGCTGCCGGCCAGCGCGCGCCCGTCGCGGTCGAGCACCGCCCAGCGGAGCGAGTCGCGCCTGGTCGAGCCGAGCAGCACGTGCTGCCCGGGCGGCGTCGGCGGCGGCACGGCCCGGCCCTGCCGGATGTCCAGGTCGTCGCCGGCGATCCTGGCCGCGCCGATCCGGGCGCGCAGCAGCACCGGAGCGTCCGGGTGCGCGGTCTCCCAGCGCACCAGCTCGCCCGAGCGCAGCACCGCCAGCTCCCTGCGGTGACGGCCTCGCAGGGCAGCTACGGTCCACTCGCCGTCGACCGCCAGGCGGACGTCCAGGCCGTCCGCCGCCAGGGTCGGGTCCAGCGCCACGACCTCGTCCCTGGTCGCCTCGCGCAGGTCGACGCAGGCGGGGCAGCGCCCGTCCGCGCCCTGCTCCAGGCAGCCGCGGCAGACCAGGCGCCGGCACAGCCGGCAGGGCCGCGCTCCCAGCGTCCGGCCGCAGCCGTCGCACGAGCGGGCGTGGCAGCGCTGGCACCACTCGTCGGCGACCTGCTGCGCCGGTTCCAGCCGGCAGTCCCCGCAGGCGGGCTCCCCGCATCGCGGGCAGGCGTCGAGCTCGCCGTCGGGCCCGCAGGCGCGGCAGCGGCTGCGCAGGCAGGCGGGGCAGCGCCAGCCGGCACCCGGCTCGTGCAGGTGCCCGAGGTCGTCCACGCCGAAGTCGGCAGCGGGCTCGCCGGTGTCGTCCAGCAGCGGCCAGGGCCTGCGGCCCGGCGTGACCAGGTAGGAGCGGCGGGCGCCGTCGTGCGGCGTTGCCGCGGCCTGCCCCGGCGGGTCGCTGTCGCGGGCCTTCCAGTGCTCCTCGACCAGCAGGCAGACGCCCAGGGTGACGTTTTCCGCGTCCGCCAGCGGATCGAGCCGCCTGGCCGTCTCCAGCAGGCCCGCCGGCGCGTCCGGAGGCTGTTCGACCTCGACCATCTGGTAGCCGACCAGCGCCAGCTCGTCCGGCCCGGCGACGCCGGCGTCCGGGACGCCGCGGACCATCCGCCACGCCTCCTCGACCTGGCGCGCGACCAGCGCGGCGCCGGTGGGCTGGGCGAAATCCTCCTCGCGGACATCCTCGATCGCCTTCGGCCGCCGGACCTGGGTGCCGTCGGCCAGCCCCGCCGCCAGCACGACGGCGCCCCAGGTGTGCTCGCTGCCCATGGTCAGGCCGGGTGCGGCCGGCACGAACCAGGAGCGGGGGCCCTCCGGCGTGGTCGCCGTCAGCCTGAAGGAGGCGTGGACGGCGTCGAGCGTGGCGAGGACCTCTCCGAGCTGGGCCATGGCCACCGGCCGCGCCGGCGCGGCCGCCTCGTGCTCGCTCGGCTCCAGCGGCGCCCGCTCGACCGCGAGCGTCTCGATCTCGCCGCCGGGGCGGTGGCGCTCGGCACGCCGCTCGAGCCCGCCGGCGGCGAGGCTGATCCGCGTCACCTCCAGCAGCGGTGTGACCGCCAGCGCGCCGACCGGCGGTGGGGGAGCCTGGGCGCGCAGCCTGGCCAGCAGGGCGGTCAACCCGCCGGCGCTCTCGGCGTCGACCGGCGGGCCCTCGGCTTCTGGGAGGGCCGCGGCCGCGTCGGGGTCGACCTGGCTTCCGCCGGCCGGGAGCCAGTCCCAGGCCGGGACCTCGCGAACCTGGAGGCTGGCCGTGAACTGGCCGGCGGCGGCCATCGCCGGCGCCGGTCCGGCCCAGCGCAGCCCGATCTCCGGAGGCACCCGCAGCGCCGCCGCCAGGGCGCGCAGCCGCCGCCGCACGGGATCGTCGAGGTCGGCATCGGGGACCATCACCAGTGGGCGGTCCGGGCCGCCGAGCAGCATCGCCGAGCGCTCGCCGACCAGCAGCCGGCACTCGCCTCCCAGCGCCCAGGCGCGGCAGTAGCGAAGGTCGGCCTCCGGTAGCCTCCGCGGCGCGGCGCAGTCGGCGCACAGGGCTCGGAGCCCGGCGCCCTCGCCCCGGCACTCGCGGCAGACCGTCCTCCCGCAGGCCAGGCAGGCCGCGGCGCCGACGTCCCGCTGGCAGGTATCGCAGCCGTGGGCCCCGCAGCGATCGCAGCCCGGGGGCACCGCCAGGCGTTCGGCGGCGTCGATCGCGAACGCGCTCGGGTACCGGCGAGGAAGCTCCAGCAGCCGGTCCACGGGGACCACCACTCCGCGCCTGGCGAGCAGACGCTCCAGGGCCCTGCCCGTCTGTGGGCCCTCGTCGCAGAGGACCTCGTAAACGACGTGCACGTTCGGCGGAAGCGGGGTGGAGGCGGGTTGCACTGCCATACCCTCTCAGCTCGCGCCACCACAACAGGGGCATCCGAGGCGGCGCAGCCCGAGATCCTAACGCGCTCCCCCTGACAGCGCGAAATCGTCCTGGACCGGCCAGCTCACCGATGGGACCGCTCTGAGATCGCGGTTATCCACAATTCGGCGGAGGCGGTTGTATCGGGCATGCGGCGGCATTAGGATGCGCCTCCCGTCTGGATTGAGGTGGACGATGCAGTCGTTCAAGTACCTTTCGCGCGCCCGCGCCGTTCTGGCCGGGCCCACTGGCAGCCGCGCCGGCCCGTGGGTGGCCGGGCTGCTGGCGATGGTGGCGGTCTCGTCCGCCGCGGTCCTTGCCGGCCTGGCGCTGGTTCCCGGCGTCAGCGTCGGTTCCGGTGCGCGGACCGCCGCGCCGGTCCGGCCCGTGCCGGGCGCGCAGAGGGTCCCGGCGGTGGCGGGCTCCCCGGCGGGGGCGAGCGCCCCTGGGGCCGCGGGAGGCGCGGGGCCGGGCGCCGGTGGCGAGGTGGGTGGGGGCGCCGGAGGGGTCGGGGGCGGCGCGGGGCAGGAGGGGGGCGCCGGGCCGGACGAGCTGGCGAGCCGCCTCGGCGAGATCCTGCGGCTCCGTGAGCGGGCGTACGCACGGCGGGACGCGACCGTGCTGGACACGATCTACACAGCCGATTGCGCCTGCCTGCGCAGCGGTCGGGCGGCGATCGCCAGGCTGCTCGCGGACCATGCGGTGTGGCGCGGGCGCTCGGTCACGGTGCGGGTCGAGCGGCTGTGGCGGGTCAACGACTCGCTGTGGATCGCGCTCGCGGTGCTGCGCCGCGGCGCCTTCCGGATCGAGGGCGAGGACGGCATGCTGCGCAGCGCCGAGCCCGCCGCCGGCCAGCGATACCGCTTCGCGCTCGTGCGGACCGGCACCGGGGCGTGGTTGCTCGGGCACGCCTCCCTGGTCGAGGAGCTCCCGCCATGAGACGGCGCTCTCGTCCGCTGGCCCGCTGCCTGGTCATCGTCCTGCTCGCGCTCGGACCGGCGGTCGCGCCGCCGCATCCGGCCGCGGCCGCCGCGCGGGACGGGTGCGCTGTGGGCGGCGTGGAGGTGGACCTGGCCGGGTCGGCCGACACCGCGGTCGTCTCGGGGCATGCGGCGGCGGCATGCCAGGCGGCGGGGTCGCGCCCGGCGGGAGGCGGCGGACCGCGGACCTACTGGACCTACGAGATCGCCTGCTCGCCCGACCGAGTCCGCGCCGGGGAGGGTCTCTGCTCCCACACGCCCTGCCCGAACGGGCGCTTCTTCGCCTTCCGGACGCTGCACCGCGCGGATGGGGGGACGGAGCCGGCCGGCTACTCGTGCGTGTCGCTGGAGCGCGCGCGGGTCCGCTCGACCCTGACGGCCGCGGACGTGTTCGCGGCGATCCGACGGGTCAGGCTCCCGACCGGCGCCATCCGGATCACACCGAGCGTCCGCGGACTCGCCAACCTCCCGTCCCGACTGTGGCTGGTGGGCGACGCGCGGCCGCCGGTGAACCTGTTGCTGGCCGGCTCGACCGTTCACGCCGAGTTCCAGCCCGTCCGGTACCGCTGGACCATCGGCCCCGACGGTGCAGGGCCGTGGACGGTACCGGCCGGAGCGGACTCCTCGGGGCGCGACGGTGAGGCGGCCATGGCCTTCCCCAGGGGCGGCGAGTTCGTCGTCTCGGTCGTCACCACCTGGTCGGCGACGGCGTTCCTGGACGGCCGCTACGTGGGCCAGGTCGTGGGCCTCGCGTCGACAGCCCGGATCGCCTATCCGGTCGCCGAGCTGCGCACGGCATTGAGCGGCTGAATGCCCCGTTTGGGCCTGGATGATGCCCTATCAGCGGGACGTATGGAACCGCCACCCTGAGTGGTGGGGAACCCGGCGAGCGGCGCTACTCCGGCGCGGACTGCTCCAATTCCATGCCGGCTGTCTCGGGGAGCGGCGCGAACAGCAGGCTGGCCACGACCACGGGAGCGCAGATCACGACGGCGGCGAGACCGAAGCTGTCCAGCGCGTCGGAGATCGTCCCGAAGGCGAGCAGCCCCGCCACGGCGCCGAGGACGCCGGAGGCGACCAGCCACCCGGCCACCCTGGCCCGCACGCTGGTCGGGAACAGCTCGGCGGCGAGCGCGGCCGTCGCCGGCCCGTACGCCCCCGAAGCGATGATGGCGAGCAGGTACCCGCTGACGGCACCGGTGGGCGAGCCGCTGTAGGTGATCATCCCGGCGAGCGCGACCAGCGCCTGGCCGACCGCGGCGGTGCGGCGCCTGCCGACGCTGTCGGCGGTCCAGCGTCCGACCAGCAGCCCGACCAGGCCGAGCGGGCCGGCCGCCAGCACCATGAGCGCGGTGGCCCTCCTGGACATGCCGAGCGCGTTCTCCGCGTAGACGAACAGGAAGGTGTTCACCGGCCCGATCACGAACGAGAACGAGAAGGTCAGCCCGGTCAGCAGCCAGAGCCGCGGCCGCTGCTGGACCCGCACCCGCCCGACGACCCACAGGCCCCGCAGGCCGCCCACCCTGGGAGGCGGCATCGGCGACGAGGCCGCGGGACCGGCACCGACGGACGCGCCGAGCGCGGCGCCGGTGCGCAGGCGCTGGTAGCGCTCGGGTTCCTTGAGCCGGCGAGCGATCAGCGGCGTCACCGCCAGCGGTACCACCGCCAGCGCGAACAGGCCGCGGAAGCCGAGCTGGTCGCCGAGCACCCCCCGTAGCAGGGCGGTGAGGCCGGCGCCGACGGCGTACCCGGCAGTGATCAGCGAGATCGCCTTCGCCCGGTCGCGGCTTGCGGTCTCCTCGGCCGCGACCACCCCGGCGACCGTGTTGGTGGCCGACAGCAGCGGACGGCCGAGCGCGAAGATGGCCACGAACCACCAGAAGGTGGGGCTGAGCGCGGCCGTCGCCGTCAGCGCGAGCCCGAGCGCGACGCAGCCGATCAGGGTCAGTTTGCGGCCGAAGCGATCGGCAAGGCCCGCCAGCGGCAGGCTGCCGAGCGACGCCAGCCGGATGATCGCCAGCCCGATCCCCAGGGTGGTCCCGGACAGGCCGACCTTGGCCGCGATCGAGGTGCCGGTCTGGGCGGCGCCGAAGGCCCTGGCCACGTCGCCGAGGGCGGCGGTGGCGCCGAACTGCGCGAAGCCGGCCGCCAGCGCGAACCACGCCGCCGAGAGGATCGCGGGATCGCGCCATCCGTACAGGCGCACGGGGCGGGAGCGGGCATCTGGGTCCTGGCGCGTCACGGCGCGAGCGAACCATGTCCGGCCCGCCGCCGCCACTCCATCCACGTGTTGGCGCTAGGATGAATGGCGCTTTGTGAAGAACCTCACAAGGCCGCGAGCCTCGGCGCCGGGATCGGCAGGCCGGGGCGCGCCGGTCTCCAAGGAGGGCACGAGATGGCGGAGCTCTCGAGGCCGGTCGGCTTCGGCCTGGCCTCCCGCGGCAGCGTCTCTGAGGTGGTCGCCTGGTCGGAGCGGGCCAGGCGGGAGGGACTCGACTCCGTGTGGGTCCATGACAGCTATTTCGAGCGCGACGCGGTGACGTATGCCTCGGCGATCGCCTCCGGGGTTGGCGGCATCCGCGTGGGGATGGGCGCGCTCAACCCGCTGACGCGCCATCCGGTGCTGGTGGCGATGACCGTCAGCGCGATCGACGAGATGGCGCCCGGCCGGGTGCTCCTCGGCATGGGCACCGGGCTGCCGCTCCGGCTCGGGCAGATGGGCATCCCGTACAGCCCGGACGCCGGGCTCGAGGCGGTCAGCAAGGCGATCGACACCATGCGGGCGTTGTGGAGCGGCGAGCGGGTGCCGCCCGGCCAGCCGGGCCTGCCGCCGGTCCAGCCGATGTTCCCGCCGGTGCACCGCGTGCCGATCTACATCGCGGCCTACCGCTCGGCCTTTCTCCGGCTCGCGGGTGCCAAGGCCGACGGCTACCTGGCCAGGCCGGCCGAGTCCATCGCCTCGCTGCGCCGGATGCTGGAGACGCTGCGGGTGGCCTCGGTGGCGGCCGGGCGGCCGGAGGACGCGGTCGAGGTCGCCGGTTACCTGCTCACGTTGGTCGACCGGAGCCGCCGGGAGGCGCTCAACCGGGCCAAGCGCGAGCCCTTCGTGATCTACATGATGAGCGTGCAGTCCGACCTGGCCATGCGCCGGGCGGGCCTGGACCCGGAGCTGAAGGACCGGGTCGCGGCCGCCTGGCGGGCCGAGGACTACCACCGGGCGGCCAACCTGATCCCGGACGAGCTGCTGGACGCGTTCATGCTCTGCGGCACCAGGGAGGAGGTGGCCGCCGGCGCGGCCGCCTACCACCAGGCCGGCATGGACCTGCCGCTGCTCCAGCCGGTGCTGCAGACCGAGGACCAGGTGCGCGAGGTGCTGGCGGCCGCGGTCGAGTACGGCCGCTCGGCGCCGGCCCGCGCCGCGGCTCCAGCCGCCCCGGTCCCGGCCGCGGCCTCGCCGGCTCCCGCCGCGGCTGCCGACCTGGGCGGCGCGGCCCCGCCGGAGCGGCGCCGGCCTTGGACCGCACGGCGGCTGGCGGCGTGGTTCGAGATCGCGCGGCCGTTCAGCTTCACGGCCTCGACCGTGCCGGTGGCCGCGGGCGGCGCCCTGGCGGCGCTGGACGGCCGGCTGGACTGGCCACTGTTCGTGGCGGCGCTGATCGCGGCTGTGCTGCTGCACGTCGGCACCAACATCACCAACGAGATCTACGACGTCCGCAAGGGCATCGACAGCATCACCTCGCCGCGCGCCAGCCACGCGCTCCTCAAGGGCCGGCTCAGCGAGCACGAGGCGTTCGCGCTGGCCGCGACCGCGTTCGCCGGCTCGATGGCGATCGGGATCTGGCTGGTGGTGGAGCGCGGCTGGCCGGTGGCCGTGCTCGGCGTGCTCGGGCTGGTCGGCGGGCTCGGCTACACCGCCCCGCCACTGGAGTACAAGGTCCACGCGCTGGGGCCGCCGCTGGTGTTCCTGCTGATGGGACCGCTGATGGTGGTCGGCTCCTATTACGTGTCGAGCGGCACGTTCACCTGGGCGGCACTGGTGGCCAGCGTGCCGGTGGGCCTGCTGGTCACCGCCATCCTGCACGGCAACGAATGGCGGGACGTGAGCGAGGACGCGCGCGCCGGCATCTCGACCATGTCCATCCGCGCCGGCCGCCACTTCGCCCACGAGCTGTACCTGGCGCTGGTGATCGGCGCCTACCTCGTGCTCGCGCTGGCGGTTGCGGTGGGTGCCCTGCCGCCGCTGAGCCTGCTGGCGATGCTTTCGCTGCCGCTGCTGGTGCGAGCCGTGCGCGCGTCCGAGCTTGGCGCGACCGGCCAGCAGCGGGCCATCGCCATGATCGACCTGCAGACCGCGCAGCTCCATGCCGCCTTCGGGTTCCTGCTGGTGGTGGGCCTGGCGATCGCCGCGGTGGTGCGATGAGGAGCCGCCGGCAAGGCCGCGACCCGCTGCTGGTCGGCGGGCTGGCGGCGGCCTATGCGGCGTTTGCGCTCACCTTTCGCGGTCCCAGGCCGGCGTTCTGGCAGCGCATGACCGCCACCGGCTTGGCGCTCGGCAGCCTGGCGCTGGCCACCGAGCCGGAGCTGCGGCGCTCGCGCATCCGCGGCCGGGACGTGGCGACCGGGCTCGCCTCGGCCGCGGCGCTGTACGGGGTCTTCATGGTCGGCGACCGTATGGTTCGCAGGTTGCTCGAACGCGGCGGCGAGGACATCGGCGACGTGTACGCGCTCCGGCAGCTGGGTCCCGTGCCGGAGCTGGCCGCCCGCCTGGCGCTGGTGATCGGGCCGGCGGAGGAGCTGTTCTGGCGCGGGTTCGTCAACGCCCGGCTACAGCGGCGGCTCGGCCGCTGGCCAGGCGCGGCCGCCGGCTCGTTCGCCTACGCCGGCGCGCACGTGGCCACCGGCAACTTCACGCTCTTCGGCGCCGCCGGCGTGGCCGGAGCCTACTGGTCGGCGCTCGCCGCCGCGGGCATGCCCATGGGTGCGCTGGTGGTCAGCCACGTGGCCTGGGACCTGCTGACCTTCCTGGTGGCACCGACCGCGCGGTCCCGGCCGGAGCGCTGACGCCGGTGCCCGCCGTGCTGGTCGTCGGGCTCGGCAACCCGGGACCCGCCGTCGAGGCCACTCGGCACAACCTCGGTGCCCGCACGGTCCGGCTGCTGGCGGAGCGCGACGGGGGCGGACCTGCTCCCCGATCCGGTCGGTGCACTGGTCGGTCAGGCGTCCGGGCCGCCGTCCCTGGAGCTGGCGATCCCCCAGACCGGCATGAACGACTGCGGGCCGGTCGTCCGCGCGCTGGTCGACCGGCTCGACTAGGTCGGGCCGGTCGACCTGATCGTCATCCACGATGAGCTGGACCTGCCGGTCGGGCGGCTCAAGGTGAAGGTCGGCGGCGGCCGACGCGGTCGAGCGGATCGTCGCCGACGGCGCCGAGGCGGCCATGACCTGGTTCAACATGCGGAGCGGTTGAGCGCGATGGCGGAGAGCGCCTGTCCGGCCGGCGCCGGCGGCGCGGCGGGGGAGACCACGTGGGCGTACAGCGCCTGCCCGTGCACGCAGGGAGGCGACTGGTCGCAGGGGCAGGCGATGCGGGTGGCGCGGCTGCCGAAGGAGCAGGGCTCGGGATCCTGCTCGGCAAGGCCGAGCGGGTACGCATACGGCCGGTCGCCCCCCACGATCAGCACCGGCAGGCCGGCGACAGCCGCCCGAGCCCAGACCGTCCGCCCCGCCCGTTCCCGCTCCGCCTCCCGCGCCCACCCGCCCCCGCCGGCCGCGCCCGGGCGGCCGGTACCGCTCCCGTGGGCTACGCCGCCGTCGCTCCCGCCACCGCGGCTGGCGCCAAGGCCCGCGTCGCCTCCGTGGGCCACGCCGCCGAGGCCGGTCCCGCTCCTCCCGCCGGGCCATCTGGAGGTGCCCGAAAGGCCGGGGATTTCCGGGCGATGTGGGGTGCGAGGTTGGTAGGGGGAATGTCGGGCCTGGGGGATCAGGTAGCGGCCGTATCTGGGGTCGACGACGTCGAGTCGGCGGGCGGCGGGACTGATGCTCTCCAGGCGCAGCAGCACGGCGCTGACGCGCGGGCGGAGGAGGCCATGCTCGTTCCAGTGCCGGCAGTACGCGCAGCGCCAGACGTGCCTGGACCCGATCCCGATCGCGGGCCAGTGGCACAGCTCGCACGATGGGAAGCGGAATTGCTCGTCTGGAATATGCGGGTAGATTGGGCAGCCGGGGCACGGTATGCCGCAAAGTGGATTCGTCGAGCCCTTCATGATGAAAAAAGCTATGCCCTGCGTTGCCGGCTGTCAAAGCGATTATCTTCCGGAAATTCCGTTGCACTGGCCCGGACGATGGCCCAATGGCCCCGGGCGCGCTACGCTAGTGGCCGGTGAGGTGGGGGGATGTGGGAACTTTACCCATTGACCGGAGTCCAGGTGGCTTCGGTCCCAGGGTTTCCGCCAATCACCCCCGCCTCACCGAAAGTCGCTGTACCGGCCCCGGACGGACCTGCGACACTGGCGGTATGAACGAGTACATGGCGGCCAATCGGGCGCTCTGGGACGAGTGGACGCCGATCCACGAGCGCTCAGAGTTCTATGACGTCGAGGGTTGGAAAGCCGGACGGCATCCGCTGCGCGACTTCGTGGTCGACGAGGTGGGCGACGTCGACGGCAAGGACCTGCTGCACCTCCAATGCCACTTCGGCCTGGACACGCTCGCGTGGGCGCGGCGCGGCGCGCGCGTGACCGGGGTGGACTTCTCGGAGCGGGCGATCGCGCTCGCCCGGTCGCTGGCGGCCGAGACCGGGCTGGAGGCGCGCTTCATCCATTCCGACGTGCTCGAGCTCGACCAGGCGCTCGACGGCGACTTCGAGGTGGTGTTCACCTCGTTCGGGGTGCTGTGGTGGCTGCCCGACCTGACCCGCTGGGCCAGGATCGCGGCCCGGTTCGTCCGCCTGGGCGGCACGCTCTACGTGGCCGAGTTCCATCCCTTCGCCCAGGTGATGGACGACGGAGACGTGACCGAGCCGACCCTTTTCTACCCCTACTTCCCGTCGCCGGAGCCGCTCGTCTTCCCGACCCAGGGCTCCTACGCCGACCCCGACGCCAAGGTCGAGCAGCCGGTCGAGTTTGGCTGGTCACACAGCATGGGCGAGATCGTCACCACGATCGCCGAGGCAGGGCTGCGCATCGAGTTCCTCCACGAGTTCCCGTTCAGCGCGTTCCGCGCCATGCCGTTCCTGGTCGAATCGGACGACGATTCCAGGACCTGGCGGCTCCCCGAGCCCTACGACGGCAAGCTCCCGCTGATGTTCTCCCTGAAGGCAACCAAGCCCGCCTCCTGAGCGTTCAGAGCACGAGCAAGAGTCGCAGGCGATCCTCGACGGCTCGCAGGACGGCAGTAGGCACATTGCCGAACGGATGGGAAGCAAGTCGGTCAGCCGATAACGTACGGAGCTGCTCGCACATGGCGAAGCTGACATCGCGCAACCCCCCGTCCGGCGGGCGAACCTCGATGTGGGTCGGGATGCCCCGCCTGCGCGTGGTGAACGGAACCGCGATGACCAGTCCGGCTGGGCTCCGGTTGAACGCGTCGGCGGAGATGATGAGGACTGGACGGTGGCCGGTCTGTTCGCGTCGGCGGGTGGGGTTCAGGTCGGCGAGCCAGACCTCACCACGGCGGATGGTCCTCACACCTCGCCGAGGCCGTCTGCCAGCGTGCCGTCCAACTCCGCTCGCTCGGCCATCTCGTCCTGCCAGGCGGCCTGATCGGCTGCGAGGCGCTCGTAGGCGGCGTGGAGATCGGCGAAGAACCGCTCGCGACGGTACTGCTCGACCGCCTCTTCGAGAACCTGCTGCAGTGGCTCGCCGGTGGCCTTGGCCAGCTCTCTCAGGACTTCGTGGGTGTGTTCGGTCACGCGTACGGTCGTCGATGCCATCGCCGTCTCCACACTGTCGTAGGAATGATCTACAGATCAGTCTACAAGCGACGCGCATTCAGTGTGAACTGCAGAGGAAACGCGGTAGTCAGTTGGATCTCCTCACTCCTTGCCATCGGGCAGGAGGGTGGACCGAGGGTCAGGCGCTGGCGCCTTCCCGCGGTGGGAAGGCGCAGAACTCGTTGCCTTCGGGGTCGGCGAGGACGGCCCAGGGGGCGCCCGGGATGGAGCCGAACGGATGGAGGACCTCGGCGCCGAGCTCGACGAGCTGCTCGATACTGGCTCCGGGCTGCAGGTTGACGTCGATGTGCGCCCGGTTCTTGACGGTCTTGGGCTCGGGGACCCGGACGAGCCAGATGCGGAACGAGCCGTCGCCGGCGTCGAGGCAGGCCTGGTCCTCGTCCTGGCGGATCACCGGGTAGCCGAGCACCTGCGTCCAGAACTTCGCCAACTCCACCGGGTTGGCGCAGTCGATCACGATGTCGCGGAAGGTCGCCAGAGCCATCGTCGCTCCTGGTGTGAAGGCGCGTAACCGGCGTGGAGCCTACGGGAGTGTCGGACCAGGCGCAACCGAATTATCGAAGCTCGGCGCCACGGTCACAGCGGGTGCCAGAGGGCGGTCCCGGTGCCGGGATCGAAGTACGTCAGCTGGGTGACGTCGACCTCGACGTCCACGAGGTCGCCGAGGCGGACGGCGGAGTGGGCGGGGAAGCGGGCGTGCAGGGTGGCGCCCTCGGTGATCGGCAGCGGGTCGGCGCCGGCATCCTCCACGACCACCGCCGGGGCGTCCACGGCGCACGCGACCAGCAGCTCGGGGCCGAGGTGCTCGACCCGCGTCGCGGTCAGCCGGAGCCGCCGGCGCTGCCGGCCCGCGGCCCCGCCCCCCGCGGCGCCGCCCGGCGCCCGGGGCTCAGCTCCCCTGGCCGCGGTCACGTCCTCTGGGCGCAGGCCGATCACCACCGGTCTGCCGGCGTAGCGGCGCAGGGCGCCGGCGGGCTCTCCGGGGAAGCGCAGCCGCTGGCCGCTGACGCCGATCCAGGTGCCATCGGCGTCGCGCTCGAGGGTGGCGGGCACCAGCGACATGCCCGGCGAGCCGAGGAAGCTGGCGACGAAGGTGTTGTCCGGTCGGCGGTAGACCGCCCGCGGCGTGTCGACCTGCTCGAGCCGGCCCCGGCGGAGGACGGCGATGCGGTCGCCGATGGCCATCGCCTGCCCCTGGTCGTGGGTGACGTAGACGGTGGTGACGCCCATCCCGTGCTGGAGGGTGCTCAGCTCCTGCCGGAGCCGGTCGCGTTTGGCCGCGTCAAGGTGGGTGAGCGGCTCGTCCAGGAGGAACACGTCCGGGACCCGGACGGTCGCGCGGCCGACCGCCACCCGTTGCCGCTGCCCCGCCGACAGCGACCGGGGCAGGCGGCCGAGCAGGCCCGCGACGCCGAGCACGCGTGATTCCGCCTGCACCCGCAGGTCGATCTCGGACTTGGGCACGCGCCCCATCTCCAGACCGAAGCGCAGGTTGCCGCCGGCGGTGAGGTGCGGATACAGCGAGTCGCCCTCGAACACCATGGCCACGTTGCGCTGGTGCGGCTGGAGACCGTTGACCACCCTGCCGCCGATGCTGATGGTCCCCGAGGTGACGGGCTCGAGGCCGGCGATCAGCCGCAGCGTGGTGCTCTTGCCCGAGCCCGACGGGCCCACCAGGGCGAGCAGCTCGCCATTGCGGAGATGCAGGCTCAGATCGGCGACCGCGACCGATCCATCCGGATGCACACGAGTGACGTCTTCGAGCTGGAGTTCCGCCATGACCCGCCTCAGCGCGTCCGACCACGTACGCGCCCCATGCTACGCGGCTGTTGAGCGCCGGTCTCGCGGAACCCCTTGAACCAGGCCCGGCTGGCGGGCAAACTCGAACTCCATCTCGTTCCGGTCGAAGGCAGGAGGATGCATCATGGCTGCCGTCGGAGACCGCGTCCAGGTCGAATCCGAGAAGGTTGGGAGTGCGATCAGGACGGGAACGGTGACCGCGATCGACGGCCGGATGATCACCGTCCGGTGGGACACGGGCGGCCAGTCCGTGTTCGTGCCGAGCGCCGGCTGCCTCCACGTGATCGGTCGCCTGCCGTCCACTGACCAGCCTTCCATCGAGCCCGACTGAGGTGAGCCGCCGAGTCGGGGCCGGCCAGCGGGCCCGGCCCTAGCTGCTCGGAATGGCTTCGGTGCCGAGCAGGTCGTCCCAGGTCTCGCGGCGACGGGCCACCGCGGCGACCCCGCCGGAGACGACGATCTCGGGCGGCCGCGGCTGGGTGTTGTAATTGGAGGCCATGGTCATGCCGTAGGCGCCGGCGTCCAGGATGGCGACCAGGTCGCCAGGCTCCAGGTCGGGGAGGTCGGCGGCCGCGGCCAGCACGTCGGTCGACTCGCAGATCGGCCCGACGACCTCGGTCGGCATGCCGGGCCCGGCGCGTACCGGCACCACCCGGTGCACGGCCTGGTAGAGGGCCGGGCGCATGAGCTGGTGCATGCCGGTGTCGACCACCAGCATGCGGCCGGCGCTGCGATGCTTCCGGTAGAGCACCTTGGCGACCAGCGCGCCTGCCCGCCCGACCAGGTAGCGACCCGGCTCGATGCCGACGCGGATGCGGCGTCCGGCGACCAGCGGCGCCAGGGCCTCGGCGAAGACCTCGGGCCCCAGCGGCGTCTGGCCGCCTCACCTCGATGCCGATCTTCGCGCCCGCCGCCATCCCGTCCGGGTCGGGGAGCTGCGAGCCCACGTGCACGTGGACGCCGGCGGGGTCCAGGTCCGGGAAGTCGCCCTTGGCGGTCCGCGCCAGCAGGTCGTCCGCCACCTCGATGGCCACCCCGAACTTCGCCTCGTCGTGGCCGGTCCGGATGTAGGCGTGGGTGTCGACGTCGACGTCGGGGTTGACGCGCACGGCGAAGCGGCCGCGCCGGCCGAGCCGGGCAGCGACCGCCTGGAGCGCCTCCAGCTCGTCGGCCGACTCGACGTGCACGAGCACGCCGTGCTCCACGGCCAGGGCCAGCTCCTCGGTGGTCTTGCCGACGCCGGCGAAGACCGTGCGGGCCGGGTCGCCGCCGGCGCGCAGCACGCGCAGCAACTCGCCGCCGCTGACCACGTCGAAGCCGGCGCCGCTGCTGGCCAGGCGCGACAGCACGGCGAGGTTGGAGTTCGCCTTGACGGCATACAGCGCTTCGCCGCCGAGCGGCTGGAAGGCGCTGGCGACGCGCCGCCATGCGGCGGCGATCGCGTCGAGGTCGTAGACGTAGGCGGGCGTGCCGGTGGCGGCGACCACCTGGTCGAGCGGCAGCCCACCCACGTGCAGGACGCCGTCCTGGTAGGCGAAGGGCTGCTCGTCGGAGCGCCCGGGGAGCCGCTGCTGGTCCATCAGGCGGCAAAGGCTGGGGTGAGAGGTCGGCGGGGGAGGCCCGCCGGTCGGTCCGGGGTGCCCTGGCCGCCGAGGTCGAGCTCGTAGACCAGGCCGAGGCCGCCGCGGGGCTGGCGCGTCGAGCCGACCAGCCGGAAGCCGGCCCGCTCGTACATCCGGATCGCCCGGTCGTAGCGGAGCCGGGTGGTCAGCGTGACCCGGTCGAGCCGGCGAGCCCGCGCCGCGGCGAGCACCGCGTCCAGCAGCGCCCGGCCGGTGCCGTTCCCGCGCGCCTCGGGAAGCAGAAAGACCCTGCGGACCTCGCCGCTGGCGGGACCGGTGCGCCGCAGGGCCGCGGTGCCGACGATCCTGCCGCCGGCGTCGGTGGCCACGTAGAAGGCGCCGCCGCCGGCCGCATAGTGGGCCTCGGGGGCGAGGATGTCGGCGTCGAGGCCCGTGGGCTCGAACGGCAGGCCGTGCTCCCGGAGCACCTGCCGCACGAGCTCCGCGGCGGCGGCGGCGTCCGCGTCGGTTCCGGGCCGGACAGGCATCGTGGCGCTCGCTCCTGTAGATCGCGTCGCTCGGGTCGTCGCCGGCTCCCCAGGGACCTGCGAGCAACCCAGGCCGGCGACCACGGCGGACCCGTGGCCCGGGCTCGCCTCGGCGAGAGTTGCATAGTCCCGGTCAGGTTCGCAACCGAATATTAGGCCTCTATGGTGGTACGACGGCGGAGGGCAACGCGCCGCTTGCATATTTTCAGGGCAGAGTGAATAGTTATCCCATGGCTGGCACAAGGGTCTCGCAGCGGCATGGCACCAGGACCGTCGGGGTGCTCGGCGCCTCCGGCTACGCGGGCGCGGAGCTGCTGCGCCTGCTGGCGGCGCATCCCGATCTCGAGGTGATCTGGGCCAGCGGCGAGTCCAGCGCCGGCCAGCCCGTGGCCGCCCGCTACCCGGGGCTCGCCTCGGCGTACGGCGCGCTGACCTTCAGCTCCACGGAGGAGGCGCTCGACAAGGGCGCCGACGTGCTGTTCATGGCCCTCCCGCACGGCCAGGCCGCCACCCTGGCGACCCGCGCGCTGGCCGGCGCCGGCCTGGTCCTCGACCTCTCCGCCGACTTCCGGCTGCACCGGCCGGACCACTACCCGGCCTGGTACGGCGGCCCGCACCCGCTGCCGGCGGAGCTTGGTTCCTGGCCATACGGCCTGCCGGAGCTGCACCGCTCCGAGCTGCTGGGGGCGACCAAGGTGGCCGTGCCCGGCTGCTACCCCACGGCCGCGCTGCTGGCGCTCGCGCCGCTGGTCGCAGCCGGCCTGGTCGAGGCCGACGGCATCGTGATCGACGCCAAGTCCGGGATCAGCGGGGCCGGCCGCTCGCTCAAGGACGCCTACCTGTTCGTCCAGGCCAACGAGAACGTCAACCCCTACGGCGTCGGCACGCACCGCCACACACCAGAGATCGAGCAGGAGCTGGGCCGCGCCGCCGGCCGGCCGCTCACGGTGGTGTTCACGCCGCACCTGGTGCCGCTCGGCCGCGGGCTGCTCGCCACCTGCTACGGCACGCTCGCGCCTGGCGTGGGCCAGGCGGAGCTGTCCGCCTGCCTGGCCGACGCCTACGGGGACGAGCCGTTCGTCGACCTGGTCGGCCCCGACGGGCACCCTGGTCTCCAGGGCACCTGGCCGTCGACGCGAGCGGTGGCCACCACCAACCGGGCGCAGGTCGCGGCGACCGCCGACCCCCGCACCGGCAGGCTGGTCGCCGCCGCCGCCATCGACAACCTGGTCAAGGGCGCCGCCGGCCAGGCGGTGCAGTGCGCCAACCTGGCGCTCGGCCTGCCGGAGACCACCGGGCTCGAGCTGGTGCCGCCGGGACCATGAGCATCCGGCTCGGGACCGTCGACCGCGCGTTGGGGGTCACCGCCGCCAGCGGCTTCAGCGCCGCCGGGGTCGCCTGCGGCATCAAGCCGTCCGGCGGGCTGGACCTCGCGCTGGTGATGGGGCGGCCGGGCACGATCGCCGCCGGCACCTTCACCACCAATCAGGTGGTGGCCGCGCCGGTGGTCTGGTCGCGGCGCCGGCTGGCCGCCTCGGCCGACGCGCGCGTGGTGGTGGTCAACTCCGGCAACGCCAACGCCTGCACCGGGCCGGCCGGCGACGAGGCGGTGCTGGCCGGCGTCCGGCGCGCCGCGGCAGAGCTGGGCTGCGAGCCGGAGCAGGTGCTGGCCTGCTCGACCGGGGTCATCGGGGTGCCGCTGGAGATCGCCAAGCTGACCGACGGGATCGCCAAGGCCGCCCGCGACCTCGGCCCCGGCGGCGGCCCGGCCGCCGCCGAGGCGATCCGCACCACCGACACCGTCTCCAAGCAGGCGGGCGTGGTGGCCGACGGGGTCACCATCGGCGGGATGGCCAAGGGCGCCGCCATGCTCGCGCCGGCCCTGGCCCCCACGGGCCTGCCCCACGCCACGATGATCGCCGTGCTCACCACCGACGCGGTGGCAGAGCCGAGGGTGCTGCGGGGAGTCCTCGCCGAGGCCTGCGAGGCCAGCTTCAACCGCGTCACCGTGGACGGCTCCCAGTCCACCAATGACACGGTGCTGCTGCTGGCCTCGGGGTCGAGCGGGGTGCGGCCGCACGCCGACGACCTGGGCGAGGCGGTGCGGGCGGTCTGCTACGACCTCGCCGGGCAGATGCTGGCCGACGCCGAGGGCGGCAGCAAGGTCTTCAGCGTCCAGGTGGGCGGGGCCGGCACGGTCGAGGCCGCGACCGCCGTGGCCCGGCGCGTGGCCGACAGCCCACTGGTCAAGACGGCCGTCTACGGCGGCGACCCGAACTGGGGCCGCATCCTCCAGGCGGCCGGCGCCGCCGGCGTCCCCTTCGACCCCGCGCGGGTGCGGCTGGAGGTCCGCGGCGCCCCGGGCGCGGCGGGCATCGAGGCACCGGCCGCCGTGGATCGGGTCGCCTGGCAGGACCCGCCCGAGCGGCTCGTGCTGGTGCGCGACGGCGCGCCGACCGGCGCCGACGCCAGCTCGGCCTTCGCCGCCAGCGAGATCGAGCTGCGGCTGCACCTGGGCGGCACCGGGCCGTGGGGGTCGGTGCGCTCCGCCGACCTCACTCCCGAGTACGTCCGCTTCAACTCGGAGTATACGACGTGACGAAGTCACAAGTGGCGGAGTCCACGAAGTGGACGGAGTACACCACGTGAGCCGGGCCGAGGAATCGGGGACGCGGGTGAGCGCCCTGCGCGAGCGTCCGGAGGAGCTGCAGGCCAAGGCGGCCGTGCTGCACGAGGCGCTGCCGTGGATCAAGCGCTTCGCCGGTCACACCGTGGTCGTCAAGTACGGCGGCGCCGCCATGACCCCGCCGGCCTCGCCCGGCAACGGTGACGACGACCAGGCCCCGGGCGCCGCCGACCTCGACTCCTTCGTCGACGACGTGGCCCTGCTGCGGTACGTGGGCGTCGACATGGTGGTGGTCCACGGCGGCGGTCCGGAGATCAGCCGTGCGATGGAGCAGCTCGGCAAGCGCCCGGTGTTCGTCGAGGGCCAGCGGGTCACCGACGCCGAGACCATGGACCTGGTGCGCATGGTGCTGGTCGGCCGCATCAACAAGACCCTGGTCGGCCGGCTCAACCGGCACGGGCGCCTGGCCGTCGGCCTGTCCGGCGAGGACGGGCTGCTGGTCACCGCCAGGCCGCGGCGCGACCCCGGCGGGCGCGACCTCGGCTTCGTCGGCGACGTGGAGGCGGTCGACCCGACCGCGCTGCGGGCGCTCACGCAGGTCGGGCTGATCCCGGTCATCGCCACGGTGGCCGCCGGCCCGGACGGCCAGCCCTACAACGTCAACGCCGACGCCGTCGCCGGGGCGGTCGCCGCCAGCCTGGACGCCGAGAAGCTCGTGTACCTCACCGACGTCGAGGGGCTCTACCGCGATCTGTCGGACCCGGCGTCGCTGTACTCGCGCATGACCCTGGCCGAGGTCGAGGAGCTGCTGGCGGGCGACAGCCTGCACAGCGGCATGATCCCCAAGCTGCGCGGCGTGGCCACCGCCCTGCGGTCGGGCGTGCGCAGCGCCCACATCCTCGACGGCACCCGCCGCCACGCCCTGCTGCTGGAGCTGTTCACCGATCGCGGCGTCGGCACGATGATCCGCCCGGAGGAATCGACGAAGGATCTGAGGACGTGATGGATATCGTCAGCAGGGAAGCGGCCGTGCTGTGGCCGACCTACGTGCGCCCGCCCGTGGAGTTCGTCCGCGGCGAGGGCGTACGCCTTTGGGACGACAACGGGCGCTCCTACCTCGACTTCCTCGGCGGCATCGCGGTGGTGGCGGCCGGCCACGCCCACCCCAAGGTGGTCTCGGCGGTCGCCGGGCAGCTCGCCACCCTCGGCCACACCTCCAACCTGTACTTCACCGGCCCGCAGGTCGACCTGGCCGAGCGGCTGGTCGACCGCTTCGGCGGCGGCGCCAAGGTGTTCTTCTCCAACTCCGGCGCCGAGGCCATCGAGGCCGCCATCAAGCTGGCCAGGCGCTGGGGCAGGGCGAACCGGGGCGAGCAGGCGATCGGCGTCGTGGCCTGCGAGGGCGGCTTCCACGGCCGCACCCTGGGGGCGCTGGCCGCCACCGGCAAGCCGGCCATCAAGGAGGCGTTCGAGCCGCTGCCGCCCGGCTTCCGCCACGTGCCCTTCGGCGACGCGGCCGCGCTGGCCGCGGCGATCGGCCCGGACACGGCCGCCGTGCTGGTCGAGCCGATCCAGGGCGAGGCGGGCATCCGCGTGCCGCCCGACGGATACCTCCAGGCGGTCCGCGAGCTCACCGCCCGCGCCGGCGTGCTGCTGATCGTCGACGAGATCCAGTCGGGCATGGGCCGCACCGGCCGCTTCTTTGCCCACCAGCACGCCGGGATCCGGCCGGACGTGGTCACCATGGCCAAAGCGCTCGGCAGCGGCTTCCCGATCGGCGCCACCATCGCGGTCGACGAGGTGGCGTCGGCGATGCGGCCGGGCGACCACGGCACCACCTTCGGTGGCAACCCGGTCGCCTGCGCGGCGGCGATGGCCACGCTGGACGTGATCGAGCCGCTGCTGGAAGGCCACGTGGCGAACGTCTCCCGGCGTCTCGGCGACGGCCTGTGGCAGCTCCGCGACCGGATCGAGACGCCAGGGGCGGCCCTGCGCGGCACCGGGCTGTGGTTCGGGCTGGACCTCGGCCAGGGCGGGCCGGCCAGCGCCAAGGACGCGGCCGCGGCGGCGCTCAGCCGCGGGCTGGTGGTCAACCCCGTGACCGAGACCGTGCTGCGGCTCGCGCCGCCCCTGGTCGTCGAGGAGGTAGAGGTCGAGGAGGGGCTGCTCCGGCTCGGCGGCGCGCTCGAGGAGGTGGGCGTTTGTCGGTGAAGGCCTCCCGGCAGCGGGCGCTGGAAGCGCTGCTACGCAGCCGCCAGGTGTCGAGCCAGGCGCGCCTGCTGGACCTGCTGCGCGTCCAGGGCTTCGACGCGACCCAGGCCACCGTCTCCCGGGACCTCGAGGAGCTGGGCGCGACCAAGGTCCGAGCAGGCGACGGCCAGCTCGTCTACGCCCTCCCCGACGCGGACCCCAGTCCCGAGGTGAGCCGCGACCAGCTCTCGCAGGTCCTCTCGATGTTCATGCTCTCGGCCGTGCCGTCCGGGAACCTGGTGGTCCTGCGGACCCCGCCGGGTCACGCGCAGGCGCTGGCCTCGGCGATGGACCGAGCCGGCCTGCCCGACGTGGCGGGGACCGTCGCCGGCGACGACACCGTCCTGGTGGTCTGCGCGGACCGCACGTCGGGCAGGGCCATGGCACGCCAGCTCCGCGAGCTGATCACCGCGCGGCCCTCCGGCTCCGCGGACGGCTCGACCCGTACACCAGCACGCCTCCAGATGACCTACCGAGGAGAATCCGCATGATCGACCCGAACCCGCACCCGACGCCCGACCCAGGCCTGGTGGTGCTCGCCTACTCCGGCGGCCTGGACACCACCGTGATCGTCCACCGGCTCACCCACGAGCAGGGCCGCCGGGTGGTGGCGCTGCTGGCCGACGTCGGCCAGGGCGAGGACCTGGCGGCGGCCGCCCGCCGGGCGCTGGCCGCCGGCGCGGTCGACGCCGTGGTGGTGGACGCGCGGGAGCGCTTCGCCGCCGAGTTCCTGGCCAGGGCGGTGGCCGCCAACGCGCTCTACGAGGCCCGCTACCCGCTGGTGTCGGCGCTGTCGCGTCCGCTGATCGCCCAGCTCCTGATCGAGGAGGCGCACCGCCGCGGCGCCGGAGCGATCGCTCACGGGTGCACCGGCAAGGGCAACGACCAGGTCCGCTTCGAGGTGAGCTGCGGCGCGCTCGCGCCGGAGCTGGAGGTGCTGGCGCCCGTGCGAGACTGGGCCATGAGCCGGCCGGAGGCGATCGCCTACGCCGACAAGCACGGCATCGACCTGGACTGGATCAGCGCCGACAAGCCGTATTCGGTGGACCAGAACCTCTGGGGCCGCACCGTCGAGGCCGGCGTGCTGGAGGACCCCTGGGCCGCGCCGCCGGAGGAGGCCTTCGCCTGGACCGTCGCGCCGGCGGAGGGCGCCGCCGTCCGCGAGGTGGTGGTCCGCTTCGACCACGGCGTGCCGGTCGCGCTGCAAGCCGGCGACGGCGCGGCGCCGGAGGCCAGCGGCTTCCAGGAGGTCGTGGCGGCGCTCAACCGCCACGGCGGGGCGGCCGGCTACGGCAGGGTCGACATGATCGAGAACCGGCGCGTCGGCATCAAGAGCCGCGAGGTCTACGAGGTCCCCGGCGCGCTGGCGACCATCGCCGCCCACCGCGAGCTGGAGACGCTCACCCTTGACCGGGACGTGCTCCACGAGAAGGCCCGGCTGGAGATCCGCTACGCCGAGCTGGTCTACGACGGGCTGTGGTTCTCGCCGCTGCGCGAAGCGCTGGACAGCTTCATCGCCGAGACCCAGAAGGCCGTCAGCGGCGAGGTGCGGCTGGAGTTCTCGCCGGGCCGCTGCCAGGTCACCGGGCGCCGTGCCGCGCACGCGCTGTACCGGCCCGACCTGGCCACCTACGACGACGGCGACGCCTTCGACCACGAGGCCGGGCGCGGCTTCGTGGCGTTGTGGGGGCTGCCCGCCCGCACCTGGGCCCGGGTCCGGCAGGAGGCCGGGCAGGAGCCCTGATGGGAAGGAACGACCCGCTGTGGGCCGGCGGCTTCGCCGGCCCACCCGACCCGGGCATGTGGGCGTACGCCTGGTCCCTGCCGGTCGACCGGCGCCTGTGGCGCGAGGACGTGGCCGGCAGCCGCGCCCACGTCCGCGCGCTGGCGCGTGCCGGCGTGCTCGCCGGCGACGAGGGCGACCGGCTGCTCGACGGGCTCGCCAAGGTCGCGGTCGAGCTGGCCGGAGGGTCGTTCGCCTGGCTGGAAGGCGACGAGGACGTCCACGCGGCCGTGGAGCGGCGGCTCACCGAGCTGGTCGGGCCGCTCGGGGGCAAGCTGCACACCGGCCGCAGCCGCAACGACCAGGTCGCCACCGACCTGGCGCTGTGGCTCAAGGGCGCGCACGCGACCGCCGTGGCCGCCCTCGCCGAGCTGATCGGCGCGCTGACCGCCGCCGGCCGCGCGCACGCCGGGGTGGTGCTGCCCGGGCTGACCCACCTCCAGCCCGCCCAGCCGGTGCTGTGGGGGTTCCAGCTCGCCGCCCACGGCTTCGCGCTGGCGCGCGACGCCGGACGCTTCCAGGACGCGGCCGCTCGCGCCGACTGGAGCCCGCTCGGCGCCGGCGCGATCGCCGGGTCGTCCTTCCCGCTCGACCCCGCCGAGACCGCCCGCGACCTCGGCTTCGGCCGGGCGTTCGCCAACGCCATGGACGCCACCTCCGACCGTGACGCCGTCGCGGAGTTCGAGGCGGCCGCGGCGATCGCCATGACCCACGCGTCGCGCCTGGCCGAGGACGTCGCGCTGTGGGCGGGGCGCGGCTGGGTGCGCCTGCCCGACGCCTGGGCCACCGGTTCCAGCATGCTGCCGCAGAAGCGCAACCCGGACGTCGCCGAGCTGGCAAGGGGGCGCGCCGGCACGGTCATCGGGCGGCTCACCGGGCTGCTCGCCACCCTCAAGGGGCTACCGCTGGCCTACGCGCGCGATCTCCAGGAGGACAAGGCCGGGGCGTTCGAGGTGGCCGACACGCTCACCTCGACCATGGCGGCGCTGGCCGGGCTGGTCGCCGGGCTGGAGCCGGACGAGCGGCGCATGCGCGCTGCCGCCGCCGAGGGCGAGACCACCGCGGTGGACCTGGCCGAGGCGCTCGTCCGCGCCGGCGTGCCGTTCCGCGAGGCGCACGCCGCGGTCGGCGCCGCCGTCCGGCTGGCCGCCGGCAGGGGCGCTCGGCTCGCCGACCTGGACGACCGCGACCTGCTCGCCATCCACCCGGCGCTGGCCGAGGTCGACCGCGCCGTCCTCGACCTGGACGGGAGCCTGGCCGCCAAGGCCACCCCCGGGTCGACCAATCCCGCCAGGGTCGCCGAGCAGCTCGGGATCCTCGAGGACCGGGCCGCCACCGCCCGTGCCTGGGCCGCAAGCCACCGCCCCCACCTGGAGCTGGGCGCGGGCTAGTCTCCTCACCGCATGGAGGCGGCGATGCGGAGCGCTTCGGCCTTGGTGACCTGCCCTTCCAGGCGCAGGGTCAGGTCGCCGTGGGCCCACACCAGGGTGGAGCCGGCCAGCCGGGAGGTCTCCTGCTTGATGGCCCCGCTCCGGTCCAGGTAGGCGAAGGTGTGCGCACCGCCGGCGAACCAGTAGCCGACCTCGCCGGCCACCGTCACCCGATCCAGCTCGGTGGTGGTCTTGGCGAACTTCTCCACCATCGGCTCGGCGCGGAACTGGGTGATCAGCAGCCCTGCGTTGGTGAACTGGGAAACGGGCAGGCCCGGCCGCGGCCGGTAGACGAAGTCGACGCGGCCGCCCGGTACGTCCTGGCTCAGGTAGACCGCGTCGGGCCGCTGGAAGCCGGCGGCGCTCGGGACCAGCAGCGGGAAGGACACGGCCCCGCGCGCCTGCTCCAAGGGGACGCGGCGGCCGAGGTCGAGGTTGGCGCCGGCGCCCGCGGGCAGGGTCGGGGCGGTTGGCGCCGGGCCGCCGAGATGGATCGCCACCCCGGGGAGCCCCAGCCGGCGGGCGACCGCCTCCCTGGCGCCCGGCGTCGCCACCACGATCCCCGCGGCGAGCACCAGCAGCGCCAGGGCGGCCACCGCGACCCTGCGCCAGGCCGGCTGGCGGGGCAGCCACGCCCGCACCGGTCCGGCGAGGACCCGCGGGAGCCGCCGGCCTCCGCCGACCCGCGGGAGCCAACGGCGTTCGCCGGCCCGGGCCGGTGCGGAGCCGGCGGCCGGCCCGGCCACCTTCCCGGGCGCCGCGGCCAGCCTGGCCACGACGGCCTCGGCGAGCGGCGGGGTGGGCGGGTGCTCCAGGTGGGCGCCGAGATCGGTCAGGGCCCGCTCCAGCTCCAGCTCGGTCATCTCACGCACCTCCTCCCTTGGCCGGCAGGGGCTGGGCACGGTCGTCGTCGTCCAGGGCCGACCGGAGCCTGGCGAGCGCTCTGGACATGCGCGACTTGACGGTCCCGCGCCGGCAGCCGAGCACCTCGGCCGTCTCCGCCTCGGACAGGTCGAGGAAGAACCGGGCGGCGATCACCAGGCGGTCCCGCTCCGGCATGCGGGCCACGGCCGCCAGCAGGGTGCGGCGGCGCTCCCCGGCCAGCGCCGCCGCCTCGGGAGACGGGGCCGCGTCTCCCGAGGGGCGGGCCTCGGCGACCCGCATCGCCAGGTCGTCCTGGCGGCGGCCGGAGCGCCGGCGGTTGCGCGCCTCGTTGGCGACGATCGTCAGCAGCCAGGGCCGGAACGGCGCGTCCGAGCGGAAGCGGTCCAGCGCGTGCCAGGCCTTGACCAGGCCCTCCTGGGTGGCGTCCTCGGCGTCGGCGGCGCTGCCGGTGATCAGGCAGGCTGTCCGGTACGCGAGCTCCTGGTACCGGCGCACGAGGGACTCATAGGCACGCACGTCCCCCCCTCGCGCCCGTTCGACGAGCTGGATTTCCTCCTGGTCCAGTGGACGGCCCTCCACTGTGTGCTCTCTGGGATCCGTACACCGGCGCGCGGCGATCGGTTCCCGGCCGTATGAACCCCGCCCGGCCGCCCTACTGCCAGCGGCGGTCCTGGCCGAGCAGCTCACCGGCCCGCCCGCCCGGCTCGGGCCGCGCGAACAGGTAGCCCTGGGCGAGGTCGCAGCCGAGCTGGTCCAGCTTGGCGAGCTGCCGCGGGGTCTCGACCCCCTCGGCGATCACCAGCAGGTCCAGCGTGTGGGCCAGGCCGACGACCGCGGCGGCCACCGCGTCGTCGTCGGGGTCGAGGTCGAGCCGGGCCACCAGCGATCGGTCGATCTTCAAGGCGCTGATCGGCAGGGCGTCCAGCGAGGTGACCGAGGAGTGGCCGGTGCCGAAGTCGTCCACCGCGACCCGCACGCCCAGCCCGGCCAGGCGCTTCAGCGTGGTGGCGGCCGAGGCCGGGTTGAGGCTGAGCACGCGCTCCCCGACCTCCAGGCAGAGCTGGTCGGGCTCGGTGCCGGTCGCCGACAGCACCCCGGCCACCAGGTCGATCAGGTGCGGCTCGGTGAACTGCCGCTCGGAGAGGTTGACGTGCATGGTCACCGGCCGCCTGCGGCTGCCGTCGCGGCGCCAGCGCTCGGCCTGGCGGCAGGCCTCCTCCAGCAGCCAGGCGCCGATCGGCACGATCAGGCCGCACTCCTCCGCGAAGGGCAGGAACTCGCCCGCGCCGAGCTGGCCGCCCTCGGGCCGCTCCCAGCGGACCAGCGCCTCGGCGGCCGCCAGCCGGCCCTCGCGAAGCGACACGATCGGCTGGTAGAGCGCCCGCAGCTCGCCGGCGTCCAGCGCCCTGCGCAGCGCCCGCTCGGTCTCCAGGTGCTCGCTCAGGTGGGTGCGGACGGACGCGTCGGCCAGCTCGTAGGTGCCGCCTCGCCGCTTCGCCAGGCGCAGGGCCGCGTCCGCCTCCAGCAGCACGGCCTCGCCGGGCTTGGCCCTCGGTCCGGCGATCGCCACGCCGATGCTGGCCTGGAGCACCACCTCCTGGTCGGCCACGGCGAACGGCGTCGCCAGCCCGGAGATGATCCGCTCGGCCAGGCGCGCCGCGTCGCGCGGGGCGCCAAGGCCCGGGCAGAGCACGGCGAACTCGTCGCTGGAGAGCCTGGCCACGGTGTCGCTGGAGCGCAGGATGCTGGCGAGCCGCCTGGCCACCCCCATCAGCAGCCGGTCCACGGCGTCGAAGCCGAACCGGTCGGCCACCGCGCCGACGTGGTCGAGGTCCAGCACCAGCAGCGCCGCCATGCCCGCCTCGCGGGCGTAGCCCGCGAGGACCATCTCGAGCCGGTCGAGCAGCAGGGTGCGGTTGGGCAGCCCGGTGAGCGCGTCGTGGGTGGCGCGCCAGGCCAGGCGGTCCTCCGGCCGGCGGCCTTCGCGCAGGTCGACGAGCTGGCGGATCACGAAACGCGGCCGGCCGGCCCGGTCCAGGTGCAGGGTGCCGCCCCACGGCGAGGACGGCAGCCAGGTGCTGGCCAGCACCGGGATGACCTCGCCGTCGGCGCGCCGGCAGCGCTGCTGCATGCGAAAGGCGGTCTGCTCGCCGCTCTGGAGCGCGGTCAGCCTCGCCAGATCGGTGTCGGCGTCCTCCGGATGGAGGACCGCCTCCAGCCCGGTGGCCAGCAGGGTCGCCTCGCCGTGGCCGACCAGGTCGCACAGCGCCTGGTTGACCCGCAGGAACCGCCCGGTGGCATCCAGGATGGCCGTGGCCAGCGGCGATACCGCCAGCGCGCTCCACAGCCGCTCGATGCCGTCCTGGACCGGCTCGAACATCCCCGTCAGGACCGGCGGATCGCCGGCGGGCGGCACCGGGATCCCCGCGGCCTGAGCGCCCGCCGGCCGCGGAGGCCCCGTGTCGTGGGCCGCGGGCGCGTTGCCGGTCCCGACCACGGAGCTCACGCGCTTTCCCCCCCTCGCCGGGCCGGAGCCCGTCGGCGTCTGATTCGAGCTGATCCGTCGGCTGGCCATCCTGACGGCAGGGACGAGCCTGACCAATAGGCTGGTCGAATACTCTTCTCTGTCCCCTGAATAGAGGACAAGTATCTAGATACCCGTGATGACACCGAATCGTAGAGACTGGACGGAAGGCTCCCAACGAGCAACGACCGCCGGTTGCGTCGCGTACGCGGTAGAGTGCCGGAAGTCCGCCCTTCCGATCGGCACGGCGGGCCAAGGAGTCAGCGGCAACGATGAGCTCGCACGTGCCGTCCCCGCCGGGCACGCGGCCCGACCTGCGCATCACGGGCCAGGATTCCCCCCAGGCCAGGTACCAGGCGCTCGGCTACCGGGCCAAGCGGCTGCTGCTGGGGCCGCCGCTGCGGACCGCGCAGCTGGTCAACGAGCGGATCTCCAAGCGGATCGCCCTGGCGGTGTTCTCCTCCGACCCGATCTCCTCGACCGCCTACGCCACCGAGGAGATGCTGCTGGTCCTGGTGCTGGCGGGCTCGGCGGGGGTCGCCCTGGCGCTGCCGCTGGCGGGCGGGATCGCGCTCCTGCTGCTGATCCTGGTGGTGTCCTATCGCCAGGTGATCCGCGCCTACCCGCGCGGCGGCGGCGCCTACATGGTGAGCCGCGACAACCTCGGCCCCCTGTTCGCCTCGATCTGCGGGGCGGCGCTGCTGATCGACTACGTGCTCACCGTGGCGGTGAGCGTCTCGGCGGGGACCGCCGCGCTCGCCTCGGCGATCGAGCCGATCGGGAATTGGCGGGTCGAGCTGTCGGTGGCGTTCATCGTCCTGCTGATGTGGGGCAACCTGCGCGGCATCCGCGAGGCCGGGAAGATCTTCGCGGTCCCCACCTATCTGTACATCCTCAGTTTGGGTGGGGTGGTGCTCTACGGGATCTGGCGCGTCGCCTTCGGGCACCTCGGCCCGATCAGCTACGACCCCGCCTCCTCGGTCGGGCTGGTCGGTCCCGAGGGCGGCGTGGTGACGGCGGTCAGCCTGTTCCTGATCCTCCACGCCTTCTCGGCCGGGACCACCGCACTCACCGGGGTGGAGGCGATCGCCGACGGCGTGCCGGCGTTCAGGAAGCCCGAGGCCCGCAACGCCCAGCGGACGCTGCTGGTGATGGCGCTGATCATGGCGTTCCTGTTCCTCGGCATCACTTTCCTGGCGCGCCAGCTCGAGGTGCAGCCCTACGCGAGCGGCAACCCCACCCTGGTCGCCCAGATCGCCAGGTACATCGTCGGGCCGGGGATCGGCAGGGGGATCTTCGTGTTCGTCCAGGTCGCCACGCTCGCCATCCTGGTGCTGGCGGCCAACACGGCATTCAACGGCTTCCCGGTGCTGGCCTACTTCGCGGCCGACGACGCCCTGCTGCCCCGGCAGCTCCGCAAGCGCGGGCACCGGCTGGTCTACTCCAACGGCATCCTGGTGCTGGCCGGCGCCGCGGTCTTCCTGGTGATCGCGTTCCGCGCGGACGTGCACCGGCTGATCCCGCTGTACGCGATCGGGGTGGTCACCTCGTTCACGCTCGCCCAGGCGGGCATGACCCGGCTGCACCTGCGCCAGCGGGAGGAGGGCTGGCGCCAGGGCCTGCTGATCAACGGCGTCGGCGCGCTGATCACCTTCATCGTGCTGTGCGTGATCATCATCACCAAGTTCGTCGCCGGCGCCTGGATGGTGGTGGTCGCGGTGCCGCTGATCGTCCTGCTGCTCAGCCGCACGCGCCGCGCCTACGCCGCCGAGCTGGCGGAGCTGAAGGTGGAGGCGAGCCAGCGGCTGGCGCCGCCCAAGCCACGCCACGAGGTCGTGGTGCTGCTGGAGGACCTGGACCGGGCGGCCATCGGCGCGCTCCAGTACGCCCGGCAGCTCAACCCGCTGCACATCACCGCGGTCCACGTGGCGCTCGACCCCGACCACGCCCGCCGGCTGGCCGAGCTGTGGGCCAGGATCAACCTGCCGGTCCCGCTCGAGGTGGTCGACTGCCCCGACCGCAACCTGCTCGGCTGCGCCCACCAGACGATCGCCGAGCTGGTCCGACCGGACACCGAGGTCACCGTGCTGGTGCCAAAGCGCGGCTTCGCCAAGTTCTGGCACCGCGTGCTCCACGACCGCTCGTCGGCCGGGCTGTTCAAGGTGCTCGGCCACATCGACGGCGTCAACGTCGTGATCGTGCCGTTCCGGCTGGGCCGCCGCCCGATCCTGCGGTCGGTCCCCACCGACGGCTACCCGACCGCCCCGCGCGCGTAAGGGAGGGTCCGCTCGGCCCGCGGGCCCAGGCCGTAACGTCCAGGGGGCGGGGCGCCCGACCCGGGCCCACGTCTCAGAGCCTGCCCCAGGCGCTTTCGATCATGGCGACCAGGGCGAGGATCAGCTCGGGGTCCTCGCCGTCGGCGACGGTCACGCTGGTCCCGACCTGCAGCCCGCAGCCGAGCCAGCGCATCCCCACGGTCGCGGCGGGCCGGCCGCCGCGACTGAGGTCGTACTCGATCGCCTCCGGGTCGCCGTCCACGTCAAGCGGCGGCTCGCCGGGGGCCTCCACGGTGTAGCGCAGCTTGGCGGGAGCGCCCGCCACCAGCGTGCGGACGCCGGCGCGCCAGCGGGCGGCGCCGCGGGCCGGCTCCTGGACGACGGTGGCGATCCGCTGGCCGGCGCGGTAGACGCCGTAGCTCGGCGCCAGGCTGGGGCCGTGCTGCGCCACCTGGACCAGCTCCCTGCCACCGAGGTCCCGCAGCGACCACAGCCCCACCTGATCGGCGACGCCCGAGCGCAGCCAGTAGACGTCCCGGCCCTGCTCATCGGTGATGAAGACGTTGGGGAAATCTGGCCGCAGCAGGAACCGCATGATCGCTCGCCTCGCTGTGCCCGTTGGGCACGCCGAACGCCCCGAAGCTCGGGGTCTCGCAGCCCAGAGTCACAGCCAGCCGCAAAGCCACCGCAAAGCGGGTCACGCCGGTTGCAAAGAACTTGCAAAGAAATCGCCGCCACCTCGATTGGAGCGCTGATCCCCTGGGTCATATCCTCATGACGTGAACGTGGCACGGTCGCGACGGCTCGAGGTTCGAGGCCCTCGCGTGGGCTTGGGCTACGCCGTCGGCGTGGCCGGAACTGGCGCAGGCGCCGCAGCGATGCTGCCCTTCCGAAATCACCTCGATGCCACCGATGTCGTGCTGCTCTTCCTGGTCGTCGTGGTCGCCGCCGCGGCCACCGGCGGGCTGGGACCCGGGGTGACCGCCGCCGTCCTCGGATTCCTCGCGACGGATGTCCTGTTCGTCCGTCCCTACGGCACGCTGCTGGTCTCCAAGGCCCAGGACCTGGTCTCGCTGGCCGTCTACCTGCTGGTCACGCTGGTGGTCAGCGCCCTGGTCGGCACCAGCGAGCAGCGCCGCGTGCGGGCGCAGCAGCGCGAGCGGGAGACCCATGTCCTCTACGAGCTGTCCGCGAGCCTGGTCGCGCACGGCAGCCTGGACGCCACCCTGGAGCGCGCCGCCGGGACCGCACGGCGCCTGCTGGACCTCGGTGGCGCCGCGATCGTCGTCCTGGACGGCCACGGCAAGGCCCGCGTGGCCGCCCGGGACGGCCAGCTCCCCGACGACCTCCCCGAGCGCGCGCTCGCGGCCGTCGGCAGGCCCGCCAAGCCGGCACCGGCCACCGCCGCGGCGGCCCGGGCCGAGGCACCGGGGGCGCCCCCGCCGTCCGGACCCCAGGCGCAGTCGCCAGGGGAGTTGGTCACGATCCCCATGCGGGCGGCCAACCGCCCCTCGGTGGGGGTGCTGGCGGTGGTCGCCGGCGATACCCCGCTGGGGGCAGGGGAGGGGCGGATGCTGGCCAGCTTCGCGGCCCAGGCGGCGCTGGCGGTGGAGCAGGCGCGCAGCGAGGAGGCCTGGGCCAAGGCGCGGGCGCTGGAGGCGACCGACCGGCTCCGCCGCGCCCTGCTCAACTCGGTTTCCCACGACCTGCGCACCCCGCTGGCCTCCGTGCTGGCGTCGGCCGCCAGCCTGCTCGACCCCGACGTCCCGCTCGACGACCAGGAGCGCACCCAGTTCCTGCGCACCATCGAGGAGGAGGCCAACCGGCTGGCCCGCCTGGTCGCCAACCTGCTCGACATGTCCCGCATCGAGGCCGGCGCGGTCGACCCCCGGCTGGCCGAGGTGTGGCTGCCCGACGTGGTCAACCCGGTCGTCCAGCGGGTCCGCCAGACCCCCTCGGAGCAGATCATCGCGGTCAGCGTCCCGGAGTCGCTGCCCAGCGTGCTGGTCGACCCGGTGCGGCTGGAGCAGGTGCTCTCCAACGTGCTCGACAACGCCCGCCGCTACGCCGGCAGCGGGCTGGTCCGGGTCGACGCCCGCCGCGCCGGCGCCGGCGTCGAGCTCCGCATCGTCGACCACGGCCCCGGCATCCCGGAAGCGGAGCGCGAGCGCATCTTCAGCCACTTCTACCGCCTCGACAACCCGGCAAGGCGCGCCGGCGGGACCGGCCTCGGCCTGGCCATCTGCCGCGGGCTGCTGGAGGCGATGGGCGGCCGCATCTGGGTCGAGACCGCCCCCGGCGGCGGCGCCGCCTTCGTGCTGCACCTGTCGATCGCCGCGGGCGCCACGGCCCGCGTGGCCGATCCGGCGCCGGCCGGGCGCTCCGATGAGTAACCGCGTCCTGGTCGTGGACGACGAGCCGCCGATCGTCCGAGCCGTAGCGGCCAACCTGCGCGCCCGCGGCTACCAGGCGCAGACGGCCGCCAACGGCACCGCCGCGCTGGCCGCGGTCGAGCTGGAGCAACCCGACTGCGTGGTGCTCGACCTCGGCCTGCCGGACGTGCACGGCCTGGAGGTGCTGCGGCGCCTACGCGGCTGGACCTCAGTCCCGGTGGTGGTCCTCACCGCCGCCGACGGCGAGCACGACAAGGTGCGAGCCTTCCAGCTCGGCGCCGACGACTACGTCACCAAGCCGTTCAGCATGGTCGAGCTGATCGCCCGGGTCCAGGTCGCCATCCGCCACGGCCAGCACGCCCGCGCCAACCGGTCCCCGGTGATCGACGCCGGCGACGTGCGCATCGACCTGGACGCCAAGCAGGTCACCCGCGACGGCCAGCCGGTGCGGCTCACCCGGATCGAATACCGCCTCCTGGAGGTGCTGGCCACCAACGCCGGCCGCCTCTGCAGCCACGCCTTCCTGCTCGAGCACGTCTGGGGCCCCGGCTACCAGGAGGAGTCGCAGTACCTGCGCGTCTACGTCGCCAACCTCCGGAAGAAGCTGGACGACCCGGCAGCCCCGCACCTGCTGATCACCGAGCCGGGCCTCGGCTACCGCCTGGTCCTTCCGGCGCCGACTGGATGAAGATGGAACCCACGCGCACCCTCCGAGAGGAGCTTGCTCATGCGGGACCTGCCGCCGAACATGACCGACTACCTGGCCACCCGGTCGACGTTCCGGCTCGAGGTGCCAGAGGTCTACAACTACGCACGCGACGTGGTCGACGCCTGGGCCGCCAAGGAGCCGGCCAAGCTCGCGTTGCTGGCGGTCGGGCCCGACGGCGGCGACGCGCGCCGTTTCAGCTTCGCCGACCTGGCGGCCTCATCCAACCGCGCGGCGCGCTTCCTGGCCTCGCTCGGCGTCGGCAAGGGCGACCCCGTGTTCGTGATGCTGCCGCGCATCCCCGAGTGGTACGACGTGGTGCTCGGCTGCATCAAGCTCGGCGCGGTGCCCATGCCGGGCACCACCCTGCTGACCGCCCGCGACATCGACTACCGGCTGGAGCGCGCCGGCGCCAGGGTCGCGGTCACCGACCCGGAGGGCGCGGACAAGGTCGAC